>Ga0209575_10000149_pt1 | contig 73080 bp, 124 predicted proteins | sample Medcelwee11metaG_FD_187172 | JGI IMG/M metagenome (GOLD analysis project Ga0209575, IMG submission 187172) | Freshwater pond sediment microbial communities from the University of Edinburgh, under environmental carbon perturbations - Medium... | ecosystem: Environmental > Aquatic > Freshwater >... | reverse complement strand
CAATGGCGCCCTCGGTTCCTACAGCTTTTGGATCTGACTCCTGCCAGACCATGATGCCGGCGGCCAGTGACTCGCTCACCTCCTTACTGTACTGGCCTCGTCTCAATGTTCGTTCAAGCTGACACCTGGTTGGAATGGCAAGGAACGCAGCCCTGCCATCCTGGGCCGGGATCGGGGTAGGTTTGTACCCGATCCTGGTGTGCCCGCTGAATGATAGAACATCTTTGAATAGGATGCAGAGTCCTGCCGAGTCCATGGTGATTACGTTGGCCCGAAGAGCAGCGTAGATCTTCAACGCACCGTCGGGCATAACCTGGTACAGGACGAACCGGCGGCCCGGGAACACCTTATAAATGCTGCGGTGTTCCAGGGCTTTGATGGTCTCTGCGAACTCAGACTTTTCCACATAATAATCTGTGGCTTCTCGCTCATTTAGAAATTCTTTTTTCAATCAATTCCTCCGATGCCTTAAGCAGGACTGCAGTTTGATTTACTATGAAGGCCTCTTCATCTGGTGACAGTCTGGATCTGAAGACGGTCTCAACCTTGTTGTTCTCCTGCTTGAGAAACCCTCGATAGTATTTCTCATGCTGGAGGGTTCTCAGGTATGAAGTGTACCAGAGCCCCTCTGACTTCCTGGCTGTCGGCCCCGGCGGGTATGCCCTACACAGCGGCAGCTCCTCGTCCAGGTTCGAGTAGAGGAAGTCACTGAACTTTCTGGGTGACAGCTCCTCCAGAGCAATCCGGATCGGCACCCCTCCAAGAGAGCACTCCAGGGTTTCCCTCCACAGATCCTCGTGGGTCAGGATAGATGTCCGCTCGATCTCTGGAATCGATTCGAACCCCTGCTCATACATGAAGAACGCATTGCAGGTTCTGGACATCAAGTTGAACAGGTACGGGTCATGTCCATAGATCATGAACAGCCCGGTCAACCCATTCGGTGTGTTGGCCACATACTCCTCTGGCCGCTTCGTTAGACAGTAAATCATCTTCTCATCTCCTTGTAAAGATTGAATTCTTTGTACAGATCCCAGTATAGCTTTGCGTCGGCTATCCTGTCGTAATAGTTCTCACCTCCATTTCTGGAGTCGTCATAGATGGATATCTGTGGTACCTGATCAGCATCAGTATCAAACTCCCTGATCGAGTTCCCCACCTTTAGAATAGCCCAACAGTAATCCGACACCGAGTAGGCATAGAAAGGAGGCCAGTCAGCAGACTCCTCCATGAGTTCTGACGAGTAGCTGTAATAGTCTCCATCATTCGTCATGTCAAAATACCTATCCCCGTCCCCGTCCCCATTATTAAGAATAATGAAGTCTGGAAGAGGAGCCTCCGCAGTTTCAAAAATCTCCTGGAACCTCTCGAAGTCAGCAGGAGCACAGTACAGTCTCAGTTGTCCCATATCAACCCTCCCTCATCTCGATGTAGAGTTTAACTTTCTCCAGGAGATCGAAGTAGGCCTGAGCTTCTTTAAGGTTTCTCTCATGAACTCCATCCTTGGTGACAGGAACGACGACGTTCCCATTCCCGTCTTTGTCCATGATGCGATGCCCCATGTTCATCATCACCCCGCACCCTGCTCCGTATTCACTTCCAGACCCGTGCTCATAGTAAAATGGTGGTACATCTGGAAGCTGTGCAAGCTGTGCAAGCTGCTCTAGCTCCGAGTAAAAGGCATAGTTGGCCCCCTCTACCACCAACCCATCAATATCTACCTTCTCCAGAAACTCCAGCAACAGTTTCTCATCCTGGTCCGCGCAGGTAATTTCAAAGTAGCATCTGTCTCCCATGTCACCCTCTCATTTGCATATAGATTTCGAATTCTTGTTTAACCTCGTAAAACAACAAGGCCTCTGCGAAAGCGTCATAATCCACACACCCTCCTTCTACCAGTGACTTGACAACCACCACTGGGTTGAACGCGGCGTCGGTGTCGAAGAACCGGAAGAACCCTCCTATGTTTATGGCCACGTAGGAGTATGTTGACGCACACTGGGCCATGAAAGGTGGAACTGGATCATTTCCCTCCATCATCTGCTCGATCTCGTAATAGTGGGAGTTGAACTCTGTGTCACAACTATGGCTATGATAAAAATGACCGTCCTCTGTCGACCACTCCACCTCGGCAGCATAATCTTTCGCGTCGTCCTCCCAGTTAAGGTTCATGAGTTTTTCAAGATCCTCTTTGTCAGCCGGAGCACACAATATCGTCACCTCGCTCATATCACCCTCTCATCTCGATGTAGAGATCGATTTCTTTTTTCAGTTCCCAGTAAAGCTCAGCAGCATTCAGCTGCTGGGTATCAAGGCCACTCTCTCTGTATGCCACTGTCGGGGTGCCTTCGCTGTCTCCTGGCATGATGGAGTACTTTCCATTGATCGCAGCAGCAGTTACCCCGGCGCCGTTGTCATCTCCAGCAGCATATACAGTCAGCGGCGGGCACTTTGGATTCTCGATAAGGTTACGCACCGGGCCCCACGCTGGGTCGTCCTCATAGTACTCTGTGAACAGCCCGTTCTCACAGTCCATGGAGTCGTTGTCGATGTCCTCTTCCCCCCACATCTTAATGAGTTTCTCTTTATCTTGATTCGCAACGGTAAAATAGACCCTACTCATCAGTGTCACCTCCGGGGCCGGATCGAGTCCGGCCCCTTCTTGAATTAGTATTTAAGCTGCAAGTTCTATCTTGTAGGACTCCCAGGCCTCCTCCTTGGCCAGTGAAGCAGCCACAGCCTCCAGGCTATTCATGGCTTCCTTGATGGTGTCGGCCCGGGTGTAACCTGTCCGGACCTTCTCCTCTCCAGCCTTCACCAACCTCAATTTGAAGTCGAAGAAGTACCGCCGATCAGGGACAATGTAACCTTGCTTGAGGTACTTGTCCCCTTCCTTGCCTGTCTTTTTCCATTTCTGTGGTGCCATTATATGCAAGTCTCCTCGTTGCCTGCAGCTGCGTTAATTACTTCTGCCAGTTTACATTTTACATCCAGAGGTAGGGTCTGATCCAGATTGAGCAACCGGTAGACCAGGATGTCCTTGTCTATGCCTCGCGCCTTCAACATGGTGTCCAGCTGGGCCTTCATTTTGGTGAAGGTCTCCTTGCGCTTCTTGGCCTCTACAATCCTGGCCTGCTGGGCTCTCTGGCCCTCTTCCTGCTGGTCAATGCCGCACACTTTTCCGTACAGCCACTTGGTTGCCAGGCTTCGTTGCCCTTTATCTTGAACGTTTGGATCAATGACAGTTACCACCTGCCTGTTGTCCTTGCTGGCAACGACCTCGTCTCCAGCACAGAGCATTTTGAAATTGTGGAAGTAATTGTATTTTCTGATACTTCCCGGAAAGGTTACAGATGCTACTTTTACGGTTGAATCGTCCATAGTTTCTTCTCCTTCTGATTTTTCTGAGTTTGGATAGCGATGAACTCTTGCTGAGTCTGAAGTCGGTCTGGCTCCGTTAAAAACGTAGGGGTGGACAACTGTCACGTTGCTGGAGTTTCTACAAAGATCCTCCCCCTCTTGAAGATCGTTGTAAGTGTGCCAATAATAATAGAGCTTCCCTCCAGGGGTAAACTCAACTGCTGCTACGAATCTATTCCCCATCTGGTATTTCCTCCTCAAGTCCTCTGGCTATCAGGTCAAGCCTTTTATCGATGGCCAGCTCATCGATAAAACTTCTCAGGACCTCCACCATCTTGTCTTTTACCTCACCGATTGAGCTGCGGTCGCAGGCTGTGAAATCAACGGCTACCAGGTGTACCACCCATTTACCTTGAAGGTTTCTGATAAATGTTACGTTGTGCGCTGGTCCTGGCTTCTCGAGACTGTGAATCTTCGCCTCGATGTAGGTATTAGAAGCTCCGTTTCCAAGTTGTGCTTTGATCAATTTTAATGGCATTTCAAACCTCCTTTTACCGCAGCATATAAGCTGCTTCTTCTAGTTTGCAGGCATCGGCAGCTTGCAGGCAGTAAGCAGCTTCAATTAACCTAGAGGCGATGTGCCCTAAGGTTGTCACCACCGATGGATCAGCACACCCTTCTAGGTCTACACCCAACACAGGGTTCCAGTTGCCGTTGTCGTCCTGGTGGAGACTCATGCTGTGTTTCCTGTTTGGCTCCTGTGGGGAGCTGAATTGGAACTTCATTTTAGCCAGCTCCCTCCCTTCTGGAGCCTTTAGCATCTCTAATTTTATTGGCATTTCAAACCTCCTTTAGATTATTTCCACAATCTCTGCCCACTCTGGGACATACTGTTTGGTAGCATCCGGCAGCAGCCCTACCAGAAGCGGAAAGGCAGGCTCGTCACCCCACTGTGACAGGTACCCATCTGTCAGGTAAATGGCAAACCTGGGCCGGATATTTTTCTCAGCCAGCCAGTCGTTCAGACCGTGAAGAGAAGTTCCTCCCCCGCCTGTGAAGACCAGAGAGTCTGGGTCAGGCATGTCTCCCTTCTCCCACTGGCCCACCATGTAGATATCAGTGTCGGCCGAGGCCAGGGTCAGCTGGACATCGTACCGGTCCAGGATGGCGAACACTTCTCCGAGCTGCTTACACTGCTCCTTCCTCCCGATCGATCCGGAAAGATCCATGATGATGACGCACTCCCCAAGCTCCTCTGAATCCAGAGTAGGGGCTACGAATCCGCGTTGCATTGCGGATCTGCTGAGTTTCCTGTAGGAGTAATCGTTCTTGGCATGGGAGTCAACGAACCTGGACAGCCTTGACTGCCAGTCAGTCTTGGACTCGGTCATCTGATCAATCATGGCCTCAAGTCCAGCAGGCAAATTCCCAGCCTTCTTGGCTGCGGTGGCTGCCATTCTGATTTTCGAGTTCAGATCCATCTCAGCAGCTGACATCTCAGCAGGAGATGCAGTCAGTTGTCTTCCGCCAGCTCCCTTTCCTTCCTGGTCACCCTTACCGCCACCGGCAGGGAGATCCTGGACGTCACCGAACTGCCCGTCTTCCATCTTCTGCTTCTGCTCTGGGGTCATCGAACTCGTCAGCTTGTGATAGATCTGCTCCGCAGTCATGCCTTCATACTGATGGTCAAGAAGCCAACCCGGCCCCAACTCGAAGCCAGCCTTGACCAGCATGAGATTCACTGCATAGTCACAGGCGAAGTTCCACACCAGATGGTTCCTGCTTCCTCTCCGGAGATGGTGCTTCAGGATGATGTGGAAGAGCTCGTGGACGATACCAGATCTGAGATGATTTGCTGAGAGACTCAGTACAAACTCTGGATTGTAAAACAGGCTGACCCCATCCACCGCCATGGTCTTGCAGGCAGGTTGCTCTACCACCCTGATAAGCATGGCCAGGGTTCCGAAGAAAGGACTCTTCATAAGCATGTAGGTCCTGCCACCACTCACTGCCATTGCTGCCTTCTTGTTCTTTACCATCATGTCACCTTTTGGAATAGGAAAAATCTAATCTTGTCACACCTGACCACCAACACCCTGTGAATTTTATCCAGCAGGCAGGAGTAAAATTTTACCCTCCCTGGGTGGTCAAGCATGTGGTTGCCTCGATCTTGTCGCCAGTCAAAACCCAGACTGACTTCGAGTGTCCGGAACTCCTCCCGGTCTACATACTTGAGAAGAGACCGGTACTCTATCACTGAGATCTTGGAGAGACGTCTCCTGGCTTCTTTAAGGCCAAGCTCGTCCCCACGCTTGGCCTTGTTGAAGTTCGTCTGGAGAGCCATTAGAACATACCCGACATCTTGGCCAGGATCTCATCACACTGAGCGGCCACGTCCTTCCTGATCTCCTCAGAGGACCGTACCTCATCCATCGTGAAGGTGCTGAGCATGTCCTTGATCTGGACTGTGATCAGATCCAACATAGGATCGTGCAGGATGTTCAGTTCCGGCAGGGTATCCACCAGCACCTGCAAACCCTCTACCAACGACTCACGGTACCGTTTCGTCTCAGGATCAGTCAATCTGTTGTGCAGTAATGAGATCCTGGTCTGGACCCTCTTAAAAAGATTCTCCGTTGCCTGCTTGAGCATCTCATTCTCTGCTGCTAGAGCATCGGCAATCAGCTTGTCGACCGACGCCGACTCGAAGCCCAAGTCATGGAACTGATTCACATCCGGCACCGGCATGAAGCTCACACTGATACTGAACTTCGACCGTAGATCAAACACGTCAGGGTATGCCGAGGAGTCGAACAGCTCACCAAGTGAGGAGTGGGCCTGCTCGATCAGGTTGGCGTATGACCGGACAAAATTGTCCACCTCTTTGTCCAGGTCGTCCCGGAACTGGGACACCTTGTCCAGGAACTCCTGGTACCTGGTCTTGGGGAGCAGACAGGCATCACCAAACCAGGGCACCGTGATGCCCTGGAGGTACGTCCTGAAGGCGGCCTGGACTGCCAGGATGGGTTTCAGGTGCAGGGGGTCGATCAGGGTCTTGACTACCCTGGCAGACTTCTCAGCCGCACCTTTCTGTTTGGTGAGCTCGGCGCCGGCCGACTTGTCAGTTACTTTCAGGGTGGTTGCCTGGACTGTAGGGACGATTATGATTGCGGATTCACTTAACATTTGTATCTCCTTTTGGATTTTATTTTTTGTACTTCCTGAGTGTCTCAGTCAACATCTTCTTGTACTTCTCATCTACTTCGTTGATCTCTTTAGTCCTGGCCTTGGTCAACTCCCGTAGGGCCTTACCCAGTTCTTGTCCATCCTCCTTGGTCAGGATCAGCTGAGGTTTGAAAAGCATCCCAGCGTAGCCGGTGGTTTTAACCAGTCCACCAGGGCGAAACTCATCAACTTCCTGCCCGAGTAAAAACGGGAACTGGTCGTGGTTCCAGAAGGCTATCAACTCTTGATTCACCATGTTCCTCCTCGGGGCGGCCGAAGCCGCCCCTTTCTTTTATCAGTAGGTGTAAGATGCGAAGAGCACCAGGTATTCATCCCAAGCAGGATTGCTGTTGACGATGTCAGGGCCGATGATATTGACCGAGGACTTCGTGAAGTAGGTGGCATACTCGGGCTGCAGGCGGCGAACAAACGGCCACACCCTGATGAAGTCACGCTTGGTGATCTTGTTGACCAGGGCACCCAGTGTAGCGAACATTACGGACGGTTCCTCTGGGATTGGCACAGTCTCCGGAGTATTCCGAATCACATTCAGATCCGGAAGTGACTTGTAAACCTGAAGGAAGGCGTAGAACTCACCGGCCGGGCCTTTGCCGATCAGGCCGGAGATCATCTCCAGCATGAGATCGTCAGGGCATCCAGACTTAAGCAGAGTGCTCGTCTTTTCCCAGGACGCAGGGTTGGCGAAGGCATATTCTTCGGTCTGCTTCTTGGCCTGCTCTGAGGTATCCAACAGGTCAGACTTCCACCGGAGGAAAGCCGGGATCATAGGATGCCAGTCATGTTTGTAAGCGTAAGCCACGGTCACATCCACGTCGGTGTCGACCGTGATGTGGAGGAGCCTTCTGGCCAGAGCAGTGGACATTCTCCCTGCTGCTGCGTTGTCCTTCCTTCTGTTCGATGCTGCCACTGGGAACCAACCAGGGTGCAGATCTGCAGTGCCGAGGTGACGATCCAATACCAAACCCTGGAGGACAGACTGAATGGCCGGCGCACAGTCCAGGATCTCATCCAAGAAGATGATGCCCTGATCAGGATGGATACCCTTGGCCACTGTCTCGAGAGTTGGAATCCAACCCTGTTTGACGTTCTTCATGACCGGGACGCCGTCCTCTTCTACGATCCAGCGAAGGTCGCCCATCTCAGAAATGTCTGCGGTCTGGGGCTTGAAGATGATGCAGCCGAAAGGTCTGCCAGACTCCGCTTCGAGGTCTTCTCTGAGCTGGCGAATAATCTCTGATTTTCCCAGGCCTGGTGAGCCACTGAGCATGGTTGGGAGGTTGGCTTTGTAGGCTGCTTTCAGGGCTGTTTTGGCTTGTACGATGTTCATAATGTGTCTCCGTTTGGTTTATTTGTTTTTCATCTTTTGATAAACAAGTCGTGATTCTATTTTTGGGTTGGCTTTCAGAAAATCCTTGATGTACTTCTCGTGTTCTTCTACCATAGGCCTGGTCTCCAACAGGCTGCAGTATTTGTGGTAGTTCTTTACTCGAATCTCTATGTACTCTACCAGATTCTCAAGGTCCCTGGATCTTAGAGCCTTATTCTGTTCTTCCCCGATAGCCCGGAGGAAGTCGTCATGGAGATTACGAGGGTCACAATCTGACACTGGGATCACAGTACCATAATGGGTCAGCTCATCGTGTATCACCCTTGTTTGCGCTGACGTTGTATTACTGTATGGCGTCGAGTTCAGAAGGAAAAACCTTACTGACCCGCTGTCCCACATCCTCCTTGCCAAAACATAATGGTAGCCAAAAGAATAGATCCTGTCGTCTTCTATAAAAAGACTGCTGTGTTCCGGCACCCTTGTCCCCTTGGCCAGGGCCTCACCGAATTCCATGTACGTAGTGATTTTTGATTTTGCCATTGACTTTGTCACCTCCTGACGTTAAAGTGGCTGCAGATTGGATGCTGAACTGCTCCCCCGCAACTCACAATGCATCTCGATTCTCCTAGAGGCCCTGGCTCGTAGCCAGGGCCTCAACTTTTTTAATCTTCCGGTACCGGAAACTTCTCCTTACAGACAGGGCACAGGCACAGCTGGACATACCGATCATCATCCCATTCAGAATTGCCTGGGATGTGGTTCCCATCAGCGTCGTCCATGTCCAGTACGTTTGCAAACTTCTTATTCAAGACGACACCACAGGTGGTGCAGCTGATCAGGTTCATTTACCGTACCTCCTCAGCATTTTGACAGCGAGTTCGACTTTGGACAGGGACTGATCCAGATCAAACTGATCGACCACCAGAAGCTCCTCCGGCTTATCCCAGTAGAACAACCCATTGCAACCCTCCCTGGATCTTGGTGAGCCACAGTTTTTGCACAGGGCTATGACAGCCAGCGATGAGTCTTTCAGGTCTGAGACCAACTCATGCAGAAGGATCTTATTTACCACAACTTTCTTTCTTTCTTTCTTTATAGCGGGCATTCTTTTCTCCTTATCAGAATTTTGTGGATCATATACGCCTCTACCTGCTCCTCGATGTGGGCCATTCTGCAGATGCAGAAAGCCAGGATAGCATAGGTCACGGCCCCAGGCACAGCCAGATCACCAGCAGCACACATAACCAGGAAGCACATGGACCACACCGAGTATAAAAACAGGGTGATGTTCTCAAAGTAACAGTATTTCTCTGGCAGCAGGAAGTCTGGCATGATAACCAGGTAAGTCTGCAAGGTATGCTTACCAATCCTCTCTTTCTTGTCGAGTATTCTTATAAATCCTTTCATAGATCCCACTCCAAATCCGCATCGTATCTACGAAGGAATAGAGTGCGGAGGTCTACCTTCGTGCTGGTGAAATCATCATGGAAAACATGGTAGTAACAACCTGCTAGTGGAGCCGAAACCTCCCTCTGAGCGAACAGCTCCCACTTATTGTGATAGTTGATTGACATTTCAAATATCCAGTCTTTGAAACTGGCTCTGTACTTCCCCTCCTCTGCTTTGGTGAACACTATCTTTTTACTCGGCATCTTTCCTTTGCTCAGGGCAGGTGGGTGAGGCAGGGCCAATCAACCCACACAGTTTTTCGTTCAACCGGTTCACACTCACCATCGGGACCGGGGCGAAATCAGGTTTACAATGAGCAGTGATCCACTTCTCGCCCTCCGGCCAGATAGCAAGGAGCTTTTTGTCAGTGGAACATGCGTTGAGGATGGAGTTGATCTCTTGTTTCAACTCCTTCCTCTCGGCATCCAGCTTGTCGCTGACTCTGCCGATTTCCTCAAACTCCCTGGTAAGCGGGTGGTCAGTTGCGAGTTTGTTGATTCGGTCGTCGTGATGGTACTCAGGAAGACTGACGTCTCCTGATTCAGATAAACTCCAGCTGTGGAAGTACTTCCCACCGCAATATCCATTTATCTCTGACACATACCGGAAGGCAGCCTTAGGTAAACTTTTCATTGCTTTCTCATGTTTGTTGTAAAGCTCCCACCAGAAATCGTTGGCGAATCTCACCTTCCTTCTGATAAGCTGGGACTTCCTATCTCCAAATGCATCTTGCAAAACGTGGGCTACAATTGCCTCTTTAATTGCGTTTGTCAGTCTCATTCGTGTCTCCTTTTACGATTAGAATTTTTGAGTCGTTCTTTCTGCTTCGGTAGAGGGTGTAGCGGCCGACGCCGGTATAGACCCGGTCAGCATACCCCTCTGCATTTCCTGAATAGGCGGCCAGGGACTTCTGCAAGTGGCCATCCAGCTTCTCCAACTTGGAGTGCAGGATCTCGCAGCCCTTCTCCAAGTTGTATTTGATATCGAACTTCTGGTTGTCATCAATGACTACTCCGTCCTCAAGCAGGATCTGCATCAGGCCAGCAGCACCCACCCCTGAGACGGAGAAAGGATCGAACCTGGACTCTGACTCGATCATCCCCACAAGTAGCTCCACAGGCAATCCTTCTGCCTTGGCAACCGATATAATGAGCTGGGCCATCATCTCTGCCAGCTCTACCGGCATTTTAGAGTTCCTGGCCTTCATGTACTGGGCCAGGATATTAATTTCCGGATCGATCTTGACCTCCTGAGCAAGGTGATCCTTGGGCTCCACCTTTTGGACGGAGGTTTCAACCACCATGATGATAACAGCGGCAATCACCAGTCCTCCGATTATGGCCTTTAGTGTCTTGGCCAACGATGAGTCTGATGTCTTTTTAACCGCTTCTTTCTTCGGTACCGGTATTTCTGTCATTTGAAACTCCAGTTCTTGGTTGAGGGTGAAACGGAAATTTTGAAAAATGAAAAGTTTTCACATTCCTAACAATCTACTTGATCATCACCCCGTATTCGTCAAAGAGCCAGTTGTTGGCCTCGGCTGTTTCAGCGAAATACTCGGCAGACGCCATCCAGTTGTATTCTGCCTCCAGATCCTTGTAAAGCTCCCGACACAGGCTCTTCCTGAGAGAGTTGACAGCCTCGCCGTACCTATCAGCTTTCTCATAAAACATCTCATGAGCCTCCACCTCCACAGTGATAGTGTTCTCGTGGAAGTAGTGGTGGTCACGTCTTGTGAGGGTGATGCTCAGATCATAGTTGTCATCCTGGATACCGAGCATTTCAGCCAGATTTGGCGTCATCTCGATCAGGGATTGAAACTCAGCCACGTCCTCAAAGCTCTCCCCACAATACATCAGGGTTGAGATCATCTTCTCGTTATCAACCCAGGCCGTGAAGCTGGCACCGTCACCTTGGGAGGAGAACCCACTGAAACCTATATCTGGATCGTTGAACCCCATGGCCTCCAGCCTCTCCTTCCACTCATCGATGGTGAAATCCCACCACTCGAAGTCGGTGAAGTTGTATGCCTCGACTGCTGATTCCTGGGCGTCCTCGCTCAGTTCTTTGAAGGTAAATTCGGTTTTTTCTTCCATAAATATCACCGTTTGTTTACATTTTGACATCGTATGAAGGTAATTACTTGATAACTTTCACAGACTTGAATGGGGCTCCACTCACAGACACTCCTCCATCTTCGTCCCTGGACTCAATCTCAAGGTGGCATGGACACCAGCCAGTGGATTTTCCAACGATAAATACCCGCTCGTCGTCAAAGCTGTCTACAACCCGGACCACCATGCCTTCTAGCCCATTAAGCTGCTCGGTCAGTCCAGTCTTGGATCTCCAGCCGGTTCTCTTATTCCTGGCCGCTCCTGCATCGAGAACCTTAAGATACTCCTGGTAAAGCAGCATCCGTCCTCTGTCTGTGAGTGGTTTGAAGACCACAGCCTTCTCTATTTTCATCTCCTTACACATAGCTTCATACCTACTCCAGCAGTAGTCGTATCCCAGGCAGGAGTACCCGTCACCGGTAGAGATAACGAACACACCTTGATCGTCGTTGAGCTTTACTTTCGTTTTCAAATCCATGGCAGTCACCTTTTGGTCTTACTTTTTAGTTGAACAGCAGATCGAACATGCCAGGCCTTTCCTTCTCTTCCTTGTCCTGCCTTTCGAGCTCTTTCCTCTCATCTTCTGAGATGTTGTCACAGTCGTCTTCCCTGTTCTGGAAGTCCTCCAGGTCGCAGTCCTCTTCATCAGAGTGCAGGAGGAAGAAGCTGGAGCTGGAGCTGGAGGATTTTTTGGCGGCGGTGGATTTTACTGTGGATTTGACTTTTGGCGTTGGTTTGACCGTGGACGTTGATCTTGACACCGACGGCCTGGACGATACAGACCTTCCTCCTGAACTGGACCTGGCCTCAGCATGGGAAAACATTGCGAAAACGAGCAGCATTGCAAGAGCGGCCAACATTGCGATAATAACATTTCTCATAATTTCACTCCTTTGTCTTCTGTTAATGAAAACTCCATCTTCATTCCAAGTTCCCCTGCCTTACGCAGGAGGGTTGCTACATCAGTGCCCTCGTTCATCAGGGCTTCGCCCAGATCAACAAACTTTTTCCCAGTCTGGTACAGATCAGAATCTGGAGGATGTTGTCTGGTGACCGAGTCAGCTGACCTCTCACACCATAAGCCGTTGCACTCTTTAGCTAAAGTCCTTACAGCCCTTTTGAAAACACCCCTGTCATCATCGTTGTAGAAATAAAACTCCATGTTGAGTCGTAGGTCTTGAGTACGGCCGTCTTGTTCGCTCATATTTTCTCCATTACGTCCCTGGCTGATAAGCTCTTACCGAGCTCAGATGAATTTACAACTGCATATCTCAGTTCTTGTTTATTGATCACTTTCCTGTCCTTCTGGGCCAGGCCCATAGCCATCTCCAGGAAGAGCTCAAGACACTTCTCCTTCAGCTTGATCATCTCCCCTATTGAGGATATGGCCCCGGCCAGTTTCTCTTCTGAAATGAGTTTTGCTGCTGATTCATAGTCCCCGCCGGCGATGTAGACCATGGCCGTCATGTCCTCGTCCCTCGCATTCAGGACATAGGGGCGGTTGTTCCGGAATATCATGTACCAGCCACTATGGTCAAAACCATAGGGAAGCCTCTTGAACTTGATCATGGATTTGTGGATGGCTCTCAGATCCTCCAGCCACTTTTTGCTTACTGGCATAATTAGTCTCCTGAGAAGGTTTTGTGTGTGCAACAGGTTGCAACCGCATCGTCAGGGTTTATACCCTCTGGCAGTTCTTTCAGATCCATCAGAATTTACCTCTGATTAAGGTTTTAAGTGTCACCGCCTGGTAGTGGTTACTCTCTAAAGCGACACAGATATGCCTGTCTGTCTGTGGGTACCCTTCATCGGCACGGTGGACACCAGTGTGAAGATGACCGTGGATATTCAAGTCGCACCCCAGGAGATCCTCCTTTGGTTCATGAGAGAGCAGCACCCTCTTTCCCAAGTAGGTCAGGATTATAAACTCAGAAGCGAAATCGAACCCATTCTCGATGTACCAGCTCGGCGGCTTGTCATGATTACCGACCGTCAGCCACATTTTTCCCAGGCAGAACCTCCGAAGGGTATTCAACCAGTATTTGTGGTCGGTAAAAGACACATCGCCCAGGTGAATGAGAACATCCTCATGTCTCACACAATTCCTGGTATTATTGAGAATTTTGTCTTCAAATTTTGGCGGCCGGTGCCCTGCCTTTACAATGGACTCATGGCCAAAGTGTGTGTCTGTAGTTATCCAAAAGTTCATCAGAATTTCCTCAGGTTGGTGATTTCTTTGGAAGCAGTCTGGTCCCTGCTTCTGATCCCGGCGGCGATGTTCTCCAGGGCCACCACAAATATTGCTGACTGGGGAGTATCTTCCCCGACGGCCCCGGAGTTGCAGAGCCAGGTAACTTCCTCAATAAAGCTCTGGCCGATGAATGGGACGTTTTTCTCAGCATTTTCAATGATTTTGGATTTCTCGGTCATTTCTTCTCTCCGTTGACGATTGCTACTGAAAGGCCAACAATAGTCAGGGCTAAAATAGCAGGCTCCTCACCCAGGTCCTTTGAGATCTCATCCATGGCTGCGAAGAACCTCTCCTCTGCCTTGGCCACCTTCCCCTGCTCTGTATAGGGCAGCTCAGCCACGCAGCCCCTCAAATATGTCAGCATTACCCTTTCGTTGCTCATACTATTCTTGCTCCCATCAGTTGAATTGCTGTTCTTATCCTCAAAGCCTCGCTCCAGACAGCTTTGAGGTCCTCTCCGGATACAGACATCCAGTCGTCATAGGAGGAAATACTGAATTCAAGATCACCACCATACGATAACCTTTTGGAGAAACCGACGACTCTTTCCGTGATCATATCATACTCCTTGGTGCCGTATTCGAACCCGGTGTTCCACTCAATCGAGACACTATGGGTAGTTATTACTTTAAGTTTTCCGGACATACCGCACCTCTCAGTGTTCCCTACCTTGTGATGTTGCGAGTATCCTGGCTGCGTTGATGTTCTGTATGGTCCTGGTCACCTCAGCTGTGACAAACGCTCTGAAGTCGTCCGGGAACCTCTCCGACAGGCAAGCCAGAAACCCCTGCATGTTGAAAGGCTTGTCGTGGCTTGAGCAGTACACGGCCAAGGAGGCGATGAAGAACACTGCCGATTCAGGGATGTGGACTTCTCCCCCTGGTTTGGTACCGTGGATGACGGCCAGGACATTGCAGCCTACCCCCTCAACGTCCTGAAGAGGCACCGGCTCACTCTCCGCTACCACAACTCCGTTCAGCCCGTAAGTGTCTTTCAGTTTTTTCAAGAAATCCTTGGAAACTGTGTCAATTCCGTTTGTCGGTTCGAGTTTCGTTACTGTCGTCTTCTGCATGGTTTCACCTCTTCGAATTTTGCTCCGATCACTGATGGATAGAAATCCAACATTCCTCTCACTGTCACAATATACACCCGGCCCGGGTCATTCCTCGGCTCCCTCCACCGGTGGAGAATCCCCGTCGTCCCGTCGTGGGTGGTCACCATCTGGCCCACTTTGGCCGGCTTTCCGTTTACTTTCAATATCATGTCTTCACCTTTCTTAATTTGGAGTCAGCTTTACCTTGAATGTCCCTATGGAGAACTCCTCAACTCCTCTGGTGTGTTTTTTAACCTCAGTGGTTGAGGTATCAGTTACTCTTTTATGCTTTCTGACCCAATGGACAATAGCCCTCTTCTTCTGGGCCTGGGTAAGTGGGCCATCACGAATTATGAACAGCTCTTTGTATGAGTCCAAAGGTACTGGGAATTTTACCTCAAGCCCATCTGACAAAGAGGCAAGCATGACATCTTTTCTTATAGCGTCCTCAATTATGGACGCGAAGAGAGTACCAAATCCGTCTGCATGGGCTACTATTTGCCCACGCATTTTTACAAGGACCTCCCTTCCCAGCGCATCAAAAGCAAGTAGCCTCTTCTGGTAAATAGGGCGTAGGTCGGCACTAAATACTTCAGTATGAGACTCATACCAGGCATCAACTTTTCCCAGTGGTACAGCCCCCTTTGGTGCACGATTTAACTTTCTGACACCGAACCATTTAACTACATTTTCAGGTCCTATAAAAACACAGATTTCAGCCTGGTCTTTATAAACCTCTTTCGGGTGGTAGAGAAGATATTCGTGGTTTGTAGCAAACAATCTACCTGGCCCGTCTTCTCCCAACTCATAAGTGAACATCGACTCCGGATACATCCTCTCAAAGTGGAGAAACTTTCCCTGGTCTTCCATCCTTCTTGGGCCACCGCCTCTCCTGCCGTTATCAAACCTAAGGTTTTCTTGAGTCTTAGCCCTGTCTGCGTCGAGCAGGGTAAGTATCAAAGTCTCAACTACATCGATCGGTTCCTCTGTCATATTCTATCCTCCTCGTAATTTCGCCGGCTCCCGACGAGCTCAGCACAACTACGAGGCCCACTTTCTTCGGAAGCGGGCCACGAGTGAAGATCCAGCCGACAGATGGCCGGATCTTCTAGGCGCCTGTTTTCAGGCCTGGGTCATATCGTCCTCCATTCGATTTGATAGGAAACTAACAATCTCTTCTTTGCTGCGAAAATGGTTTGGTTTGAAGCAGGAGCACAAGATCAAATTTTAATTACCAGTAATTAATATCCGCCCATTGGTTGTCTACCTCCTTTTCTTGATTTCATCGCAGTAGCATGGAGCACCTCCACACTGTTTACACTGTGCAATGCCAGGTTCAAGTCTACCCACTCTCTTGACCCTGACGCCGCATAGCGGGCAGAATGGATAGTATTCAGAGACGAACCTGAATGTGTAGCTGCATTTCTGACACAGCCCCACTCTCGGTGGAGTGTCCTCCCCAATTAGATTGAACTCGAAGTCTATTCGATAATCAGGTTTCATCGGTCATGCTCCATAGAACTTGTTTTGATCTGAGGCCAGGGTCTCTTTCGAGAACTCCCGTGATTGTTGACTCCAGGATATCGATCGTATTCACATATCTGTCGGTAGTAGTGGCGTAGATAATGGATACCCTCTTTCCAGGGACAGTGACTGTGGTGAGTATGAAATACCTGTCTTTCCGTAGCTTACCCTTTCTCCTGGCAACCTTATCGAGCAGGCTCATTATCTCAGGGCACCAGTAACCTTCTTTTATTGCCATCGTCCATCATCTCCCACAGAATCTGTGCTTCAAGCAGTTTTGGATATGAGTTTAACACCCTAGTGACAAAGTCCTGAGGTACCGGGATGTCAGCAGACACGTTGTGTTTAAGATCAGTGACGGTGAGCACCGTGTCTCCGTTGTCCTGGTCAGTAGACACCAGACGTTCCCACAGGTACTTTTTGTCGTAACTGGACTCGGCAGACAATATAGCCAGGTTCCAGATCCTCTCCATTACCTCCGGACAGTACCTCATGGCGCCAATAATCTCCGTTTATTGCCATCGTCCATCATCTCCCACAGAATCTGTGCTTCCAGCAGTTTTGGGTCTTTCCGTATTTCCTCCTGAATTTCCTCATTCATAAACCTGTAGCCAGACGTTAGGTTACGCTTCAGGTTCATGAATTTGAACGCCGCCCCAATTTCAAACTCTGTGACCCCTATATAGACCCAGTCATACTCTGGATGTTCTTTGACCACTTTCATGTAGGAGGCATCTCTGAGAAGACCAATAACATCCGGACAGTACCTCATGGCGCCACCATCATTTCGTTGAAATCGTTTCCGGCCCTATCGGTCATTTCCCAGATCAGCTGCTTGTTCAGCATCTCCCTGTCAGATGCGATCAGCTCTGTAATTTTCTTGTAGGTGAGCTGAATCTCCAGTGAAGCCCCCATGTAGGCGAACAAGAAAGCAATTCTGTCTATATGAGCCACAGCACCGGCCGGAAACCACGGAACCTCCTTCCTGGACTCATTCGTCATCAGGGCCTCTCTTTGCAGCCAATCCAGCACCTCAGGACAGTACATCATGATCAGTCCTCCTCCATGAAAGAGTGCAAGACCTGGGCAGCCTGGAGCTTTGGCCTGGTATCCAGAAGGTGCTTTATCTCAGATTCTGAGACATAATACTGTTGCACCCTGTTCACACTCACCATGACACCTCCCATATCATCAGGCACGAAAGATTGAAGAGGTCCATTCCCCATCAGGCCCAAACACCTCCTGCCATAACTCACTATGGCCCATCTCAGATCGTTGCTGATTTCCTCAACTTTCATCTTGCATCTCCCATACTATTTGAGCGGAAAGGATATCTGGGTTGTCCTCGTAGATCTTTTTCAGAAAGCTGGCTGATATAAACGCTTGTCCAGCCAGGTAACCAATATGATTCTTCCTCTCTGAGTTGTCCCTGTGATCCACATACACATTCTCTGGGAGCCTGACCTCAAGCTCGTCCTTAAGCTCAGAGATCTTTACCTTGAGCTCATGGCATGCATTCAGGAACTCGTGCTCGAACAGGTTGCTATAGACTTTCATCTTGCATCTCCAATAAGGTTTGGGCGCTTTTTATCTCATAATGGTCGTCAAGGATCTTTCGGTACCTGGTTGGAGTCATCCGGCAGGTACGTACTGTTGAGCCAGATACATCTTCGTCATCGTCCAGTATCAATTTGTGAAACATCATGTAGGTTTTGGTGGCCCTATACCTCTCCTGGGTTAGATAGACAGCCAGCTCTGGGCTCAGTGGGACTACGGTACGCATCTATCATCTCCATCAGCATATATTCTGATTTGATTTCAGGATTAGAGTCCAGGATCTCTTCCCACTCCCGCTTCGAGATGTGGATGTTCATCTGTCTTCCTTCGGCTGGCTCTAAGTCCCCACTCCACACGAATACCTTAATTACTGGCGAGTTGTAAAACCTCACGTTGGCCTTCTCAGCATAGGCCAGCATCTTCGGGCCAGGGTAATAGGAGAAAAGAACCACTGGAGAATCATATAGGGATTCCAGATATTCCTGAGAGTCCATCTCACCCCTCCATATCGATGAGAACCTGAGCCGATTTGAGTTTTGGATCCGACTCCAGGATCATCCGGTAATAGACCTCGGACATTTCACAGACATCCACGCTGTATCTGACCGTCGATACCTTGTCGGTTATGATCAGCTTTTTTATGAAAAAGATCGGCTTCACTCCGAACTCCTTGGCCTTCTCATTATTCAGGTATTTGGCCAGCTCAGGGCTCAGTTTTATTTCTCTGTCATCTCCCATAATATCTGCGCACTCCTCAAGGTTTGATTTTCATCCAGTAGCCTTTTTAATAGTGACTCTGGGATGTAGATGGAGCTACTTCTTAAGGTTTCTCCAGCAGGACTCCAGACAACAGTTATCCACCGACCAGTTGATTTGATCACGTCATCGATAGTGAATCCATCCCTGTTCTTGAGAGCTGTACCTACTTCTGTACATACTCCAACAAGGTTGGTGGGTGTAGTAACAGTCATCTCTGCATCTCCCACAGGACCTGGGTGGACCTCAGTCCGTTGTCGTTTATCATTACGTTGATGTCCTCCATGGTCAGGTGAAGGCTCCTATATTTTGCATTGGCTTCTGTAACTCTCCTATCCCCGTAAAACAGTTTCAGCTTCCCTTCACCGAAATCAGTAGCCTCGTTAAACAAGGTTATTCTGGTTGATGCCTTGGGCAGCCCATATTTTTCCCTGGCGCCATAGTCTGCCAACATATCAATCACTTCCTGACAAAATGTGCTGTTCAGCCAGAGGTAGTCATTGAGCTTCATCTCGACATCATCCACAGAACCTGGGCGGATCTGATTTCAGGGTTAAGCAGAAGATCCTCTACGACCCTCCACGGGACCACAACTCTGACGTATTTTGTTGGCTTAATCATAGAGTCCCAAGTTGGAGTGCTCTCTATCTGCCAGATATTTTTGAAATTAAGCTCCCTTTCTGGACCCATCCTGAACTTCACCTCTACGGCCCCGGCTTCCTCCACATTCACCATCATCTCCATGTGCCAGTAAGTGTGGGTTTTCCCAGAAATCAATCTGGCCCGGTCCTCCACTGCATGGGTCAGTTCTGGGCAGAAATCTTTTACAGGTATCATTTTCCCTCCAGCATTTGGTTGAGGATATACTCTTCCCTGATGTCTGGCCTGGTTTCCAGGATTATTTTGAAGGTACTCACGGTTAGGTAGGCGTAGACTGGACCATAAGTGTCTGCAGTTTGTGCATCATCCCACACCAGTATTTCCTCTACAAGGCGCCTTTCCTGCGCTGCCTGCCATGCTTGAAATCTCTGGAAACACAGATTAGCCAGCTTCGGGTGGGTTGCACTTGGTAACCGAGAGATCAGCGCATTTCTCAGATTGGGTAGCTTATCCAGCTCGTCTACTGTCATTCCTTCATCTCCAGGTACATCTGTTCAGATTTTATGTCCGGACGATCTTCCAACAGGGCCAGGTACCTGGCCTCAGTCATGAAAATATCACCCCCAAGGCCAAACAGAGGAGCAGTTTCTGCGCCATCCTCGAGGAACACCTCCTTGGCCTTCAGATCCTTACCAAGATGAGGCAGCCTCAGTTTGAACCATGCGTTGAGTTTCTCTCCACACTTAACTATTCTAGCACTCATCTGCCTTTATGGCCGGGATGATTACCAGCGGCCCTCCAAAGAGTTTTTCAGCCTCATCCTTATGGATCTCGTTCAGCATGTGGGAGCACTCGTCACAGTACCACCAGCCAGTTGATCTGTTGTACCCGATCGCCGGCCGGCTCCGACATGCCATCCTCGCACATTCCTCACCCGGGCCGCCCTTCTGCCCGATCCCACCACGCTCTATTGTCATTTCATCATCTCCCAGAGCACCTGAGCACTCTTCAGTTTTGGATTTGAGTCGAGAATCTCCTTGAGCTTGTCATCGGAGATGAAGAATTTGGTGTCTATCGCGTGGAAACTATTTGCCTGGACAATCACCTCTCGTATCCCCCAGTAACTTCCTACTGACGTAACCCCTTTCTCCTTCCTCTTGTCTTCCAGATATTTAGCCAGCTCAGGGCACACTGATAAAGTTGTCATGATCCCTCCAGCATTTGAGCCAGGATATATTCTTCCTCGATTTTTGGATTCAGTTTGAAAATCTCAGCCAGAGTTGCTATGGAGATGTGGGCGGTCACCGGACCATACGCTGTTGCAATTACCCGGTTGTAGATAAAGATCATGTTGACAGTCCAATTCCACGAGTCGTGGCACCCTACTTTGTACCTGGCCAGGAGCTCTTCCGCGAGAAGCCTGTGTATTGTTGGGCTGAGAGTCTCACTCGCTGACTCGTCCATATAATCAAGCATATTTATTCCTCCGTCATAGCCAGGTACATCTGCTCAGACTTTATAATTGGATACTCCTCCAAGAGCCTTAGGTATGTCCGCTCAGACATCCAGCACTCACTTTGAAATCTACGGATCTCCTGATTTTTGTATGTCACGAATACCGTCACTTGCTCGATCACAGGAGCAATCGGTGAACTCGGAATCTCCTCATCGATCCACTTGGCCAGGGCCGGCCCACAGGCTACTTCATAATAGTTCTCCATCGTGCATCTCCAGGTACATTTGCTCTGATTTTATTTCTGGGAAATTCTCCAGCATCCATTTGTACTTTGACTCTGGAATGTAAAGCACCGAGGCAAGGAGAAATGTGGCCTTGCCGTCTGGTTGGATTACTGCCCTTGGCCAGATCCTCGATTGGGTTATGGCCGGGTAGAACTTCCTGATAAAGCGTTCTTTCAGGTGTTCACCGAGAATTATTTTGTAGTCATTACTGGGCATCGACCATCTCCAATCAGTCATTAAGCATCTCCAAAAACATCTGCTCTGACATTATCTCTGGGCAGTTTTCGAGCATCTGTCTGTATTTTGACTCTGGAATATAAGCCCTACCTCCAAAGGTGAATGGCACCACCCCATCTGGCTGGATTATTGCTTTAGGCTGCAGCATCACTGTGGCCAGGTTTGGAAACAACTTCCACAGCTTCCTCTTCAACTGGAGACCGATCTGTATTGTGTAATCTCCAGGTCTGGACAGTTCTCTAGCCACGTTGCATCTCGAGTAGAGTTTGAGCGGAAAGAAGATCCGGATGTTCCATCAAGAACTGCTTCCAGGACTCCAGGTGCATGTACATATTTGGGGCGTCAATGAAGCACACCCCTACCGGCAGATCGTTATGAAAATAGATTCGAGGGTGCTTCTTGTTGAGTAGATGGTCCAGTTTTTTCCTGATGTAGGAATCAACCTCCAGACAGATATGTCCTGTGAAAATCGACTGGAAGAATATTCTACCCTCCAGTACCATTTCTCTCTCTGACTCCCTCACAAGCCTCGTCTCATATCCATTCACAATCACAAGATTTAATGTTTCAACTTTCATTTTTGCATCTCGAATAAGGTTTGAGCTGATAATAGATCTGGGTTTTCAGTCAAGAACCGCTTCCAGGTTTCGGGGTGAATGTACACGGACGAGAACATGCCCTCCCCTCCCTGTTCCTCGTCCTCATACTGGACATGATCCAGCCACTTCCATACTGGTGCGTCGTCAACTATAAATAAAACCACACCTGCGCCGAACTTCTCCTCCAGTGCATGAATCACTTCTGGGCATGCTCTTGCCCTAGACCGTAGGAACCAGTTTTCAGTCCTTGTTATTATGAAATCTTCATCCTCTGTGAATAAGACAAACTTTCCTTTTTCGAATGGACTTTTGTGGTGGTTGTTTCTTCTGACCAGGATATGGTCATACGGATTGATTGATATTTTCATTTTTGCATCTCGAATAAGGTTTGAGCTGATAATAGATCTGGATGTTCCATCAGGAATTGCTTCCAGGATTCAGGATGGCAATACAGATCAGTCAGCTCTGAGTAGTCATTTTTCCACCAAATTACCTTGGGCAGATACTCACTGATGGTGATGTAACAGGCCAGCGATCCGAACTCCACCCTGAAATACTCATAGACCTCTTTACATAAGTCCCCTGATGCATACTCCCAAGCCTTTACATACGGGATTTTGAATACTACTTGCCCGCCGCTGTGGGGCCTAAAAAGCATCATACCGGATGTTGTAAACGTATCTCTGGTAATGGTTTCAACTTTCATTTCAATCCACTCCAGGAGGATCAAACCGCATCATGTTTGAAGGCCCGAGCCCGTAAGGCTCTACCATTTCATCCAGGATTTTCAGTTCTTTGAAGATTCTGTGTTTGCAATCGATATCGTCTTTGAAGTCATGCTTGCCGACCTTGCTGATCAGCCATGTGTTGCTCATGTGACCGGTGGCCAACACCACATTATGCTTGTTCACCCGTTCCTGAATCGCGGTGAAATACTCATCCTGGAGTTGTTCCATAAGAAGATCCAGCTTCTTTAGGGTCTTCTTCATGTCTCTTTTTATAAGTTGGCTGGCTGCGCTCATGAGTTCTCCATTTCAAATAAGGTTTGTACCTTCACTGTTTCAATTTTCATTTTGATAACCGGTTTTTAATTTTTGCACTCCGAGTGCTTGGCGGTATGGCACTTGACGCACATCAGAATATGACTGGCAGAGGATATGGCCTCGTCTTCAAATTCCGCAATAGGCAGAGTGTGATGGAGTTCCACATCGATTATATCTCCACACTTTTCACAAAAATTATAACCAAATTCGTCACATTGAAGTTGCTTGAGAACGTCGTTCTGGCAGGATCTGGCACGAGCTGAGGCTGGGATTTGGTCTTTTCTTCTGGTCCTTTGCTTGAATATTGGGCAGGCTTCCTTGCAGGTTTCTGAGCAGTAGAGGTGGTATTCACTACCAAGACTACCAGCTACACCTCTAAATACTTTTGTTCTGAGCGTAATGTCTCTGCGTGTGGGTAGAAATCTTTTCTTGCAAAACTTACACTCACACTCAATTCCGCTCTCAGTCATGATTGCGGTGGCGTCCACAGGTAGCAGTCCTAGAAGATATTTGGATCTGGACGGAACAAGGCCATTAGCTATTGCTTCTGTTTCCTTATTCTTATTCTTATATTTTCGTACCCACTCCTGGCGTTGTTCTCGCTTGATCTTTTTCTCTTCTTCCGGCAATGCGTCGAATTTAGCTTTGGTTTCAGCTTGGATTTTCCGTTTATACTCGCGGTCCCGTTTCTTAACCTCCTCCCTTTGCTCTTCTGACATTTTAGCCAGATGTTTCCTCTGAGCTTTAGCTCCGTAGTTAGGGTTCTTATTCAGAAAGCGCTGCTGGGTTGCTTTTGATTTTTCTGTTTTTCTGTACTTGTTCTGGGAGGCTTTTACCTTTTCCGGGTTATTTGCTCTGTATTCAGCGGTTAATTCATTAAGACACAACCGGCATCTACGGCTGCCTGGTCTAAACTCTGATATAGGCTTCTCTTCACCACACCTTGTGCATATCTTCATAATCAACCTCTGTTCAGAATAATGAATGTTGTACTTGACTTTGAACAGGTTACCATCTATCATGAACCTCTACAAGGACTTTTTCATTATTGTAAATATTAAACAGGGGGACGGGAATGAAGTTAGAAGAATATCGTAAGAACAACAGCTTAACTTATGACGACCTGGCAGCAAAAATTGGCCTCAAACGAGGCGTGTTATACAATATATGCCAAGAACGAGGAGAGATCACACTACAGAATGCGATGACCATCGTTCAAAAGACTCGGGGTAAGGTGAAGTACCAAGATCTTATTTCAACCCCGAGAGGTTAATATGTCCGAGATAATGTTGACGTTTAGTGAGCTCTGCGACAAGAACAAGGCAATTTTCAAGAAAATCGAAATCCAACCTGATGGCAGTTTGAAGAAGTCCAGCCAGGCCACCATCTCCCAAGGAATTGCGTCCACTGTCGAGATGTCCCCTGAGGATTTTGCTCAGTATCTCACGGACTTAAGCTACCGCCCAGCAACCTGTATCGTCCCGGCCATCTGGCCAGCAGGCGATGATTTTCTGGAGTACGACATCACGTTGGCTGGGAAGGAAGACCCAGAGAATGGCGTTGTCTCCCGATCATCCAAATTTTTTAGATATGCAAACAACGATTCTATCTCGCTCATGCTCCTTGATATCGATGGAGACTATGACGCCGGCCAGGTCGACAAATTCATAAGCCTGCTCGAAAACAGACTGGAGAACTCCTTCATCTCCAACGGCTCCAAGAAGATCATGCAGTTCAGAAAGGCCTCACCATCTGCCAGGGTCAAGGTCTCCGGCCGAACCGGAACTGGACTCCACATCTATGTCCCAGTCCGCAACATGCGGGCCGAACTTCTTGAACAGATCTTCAAATTTGCCTGGCTCAACTCCTGGTCTTCCCACATCATCACCAAGGCAGCCACCGTCGAAGCCCGTAGTATCATTGACGAAAGTGTCAAAACCGCCAGCCGATTGATCTTCGAAGCTAACCCTGAGGTAACCGGCCACACCGAACTTGTAGAGCTGGTCGAGAGAGAGTGCCAGTTCATTGACGGCTCGGTCATCGACTGTGACTCCGCCATAGCCATCCTCAAGGACGAAACCTTCTCTTACAATTCCAAATGGCAGGCGTATAAGCAGGAAATCTTCCGATCCCCAGACTATGTCTCTGCCAAGATTGCAGCTGAGGAACGAGAGACCCTGCGTCTCGCCGCCACCGGCATCGACCACAAGAAGGCAGGCCACGCCGCCACCCTCCTGGTATCAGATCACATTATCACTTCCGACGATTTCCTGACCCGATCAAACGGCAGCCAGGTCTCAGTCTATGATATCCTGGTCGACCGGGACAGCTACCGCGACGAGAAAACTGCCAAGGGCTTCCAAGACCCGATCAGTCCCAAGTCCGGCACCAACAAGGCAATGATCATGGCCGACGCAGACTCAGTCCGCCTGAAATCCTTCGCCCATGGCGGCCTGTACTATCAACTCCGCTTCAGTTATGAAGGCCTTGAGAGATGGCTGGACGAGGCCTCAGTCGATGAAGTCCTGGAGTGCTGGGGCTCGTTTGCGTCTCAGTCCACCATGACCACATCCCAACTCAGCCGCCTGACCAAGATCGCAGCCAAGAAGGTCGGCTCCACCGCCACCGATTTGAAGGCCGATGTGAAAATATCTTCAGCCCTGAATGACGCAGCCATCCGCCAGGCAGATGCGGAAGAGGATGGGGAGAAAGACCCATGTGCCCTTCTCAAGGATGCGACTCAGGGTGAAATAGCAACTGACATGGTTCGTCACCTTGGCCAGTGTCGATCGTATGGCTCCTTCTTTTACGTGGCTGGTCCGAACCATATTTGGAATCAGGTCCGTGATGATGTGATCCGAGAGAAAGTCTCGATCAGATTTTCTCACTGTCTGGTTTGCAAACGGGGTGGAGATTACACAGCCATCCACAAGCTGGTCATGGCCAAGGAGTCCGCCTATGTGGAGGAATGGCCAATGATCTACGGTATCCCCTGCTCTTCGAGTTTTCTCCAGGTCGGCCAGGACTGCGTTGGCTCAGTCGGCAGCACTCACGGAGAGGGCGTCGGCGCTTCCTGGACCCAGTATTGCCTGGACCTTGGCTGCAGATTCAAATTGAAGTTCAACCCTGACTGGAGTTTGGCAACCCCATATTGGGACAAGGTTCTGGCCAACGTGGTCAATGTCAGGGCTTTTCAGCAGGCGTTTGGGCTTGCTCTGTGTGGGTACCTCACCCGAGGCGGCCAGATGGCCATGATCCTCAAGGGCGAGGGTGGAACCGGCAAGGGCACCACTAATAAGGTCCTGACTGCGATGTTGCCGACTGGGTGTACCTCATCCGTTTCCTTCGAGGATATGTGTGATATGGTTAAAGTTCATCCTCTTGTTCACTCTGTAGTCAATTTCATTCCTGAGATGAAGAAAGGCGGCAAGGCTCAGGCAACGGAAGGCTTTAAGATGGCAACCGGCGGTGACTCGATGAGGGCCAGACGTCTTTATATGGACGCTGTGGATTTTCGTCCCAACGCAGCGCAGGTGATCAATATTAATGACTGGCCAGTTCTGGACTCGGCCGGGGAAGAGATCCGGCGCCGGGTGGGTCACTTCATAATTGAGTTCAGAAAAAACCACGTTGAGAAGATTGACAACCTGGAGGAGAGGATCATTGCCAAGGAGTTACCTGGGGTACTGGCCTGGGCCATCGATGGCATCGTTGATTACTTTAGGAACGGGATTGATGATCAGCATTCTCTGGAACTTTTTGGGAAATGGGTTTCGAGTTTCGATCCGGTTTCGTTGTTCATTGAGGAGTGCATGGTGTTTGACCCAGCTGAGAGGGTTAAGCGATCTGTGGTCCTGGATGTCTTCTCTCGATTCTGCGTTGATTCTGGCTATTATGTTCAGAAAAAGGGCCAGGTTTCGGTCGAGATGGAGAAGATGTTTGGGGCTCCGGTCAAGTATAATGGTCATTGGGTTTATGCTGGGGCTACCCTCAACGACGAGGGAAAACGTCTCGCAAAGTTGTTAGGAATTTCGAAGTGAGGTCTGGGGCGAAAATGAAACACGACTTGGGTTCGGAGATGGAAATTTTTAGTTTTTTGATTTTTGATCTGAGTCGTGTTGAAAACTGCCTCTGCGTTGGGGCTTGGTTGGGGCATGCTGAGGGCAGAATTTGGGGTTTTTTTTCTTGTTTGATTCCGGATGCTTATGCTCGTTTGGGGCACTTTTTTCTTTTTTTATTAAATAATGGTAGGATTTGAAAAAAAATATATAATATAGAGATAAATTTTTTTTTCAATATAGAGATAGTTTTTGAAAAGTTTCGCCCTAAATGCCCTAAAAATTGCTAAGTGCGCAAAGTTCCGTGTCCGAGATTCTCAAGTTTCGCCCCAAACTTTCGCCCCAAGCATGCCCCAAAATTTATTTGAAGTTAAACCGGCACTTTACGCCAAATTAAGTATTTCGCATAGGAGAGGCAATGGAGCACATGGAAGAGCTTGAAAAATTGTCTGTAGGACTCGACGCACTAATGGTCGTTGAGAAGCTGCAGGGGATTGCAACTCGATTCTTGGAGATTGCAGAAACAACCCAGAACACCACGACAGCTGCAAGGGCGTTGGATGTTTTTCAAAAGGCAAGGGAAGCTGGCAAGAGTATCATTAAAGAGTGCATGGAAGAGAAGTTGCCGTCTGAATATTTGAGATCGATATCTGAGCCAATGCTCAGATCCAAACTTTTTTCTGGCTACGTCAGTTTCTGCCAGGTTCACAAAATTCCTCAGTACAACAAGAGAACTTTTTTCGCCATGGCAATCTCGTTTGGTTTCCAATTCAAATATTACAACGGCAACTGGATGGCATATACTCCTCAATCTCTTCCAAAGCCATACAATCGCAAGCCAGCTCAGATCGAGGCATAAGTCATGCAGCCTGCCGGCGGGAAACTTCTGACTCGATATACGAGTCGAAGTTTTCCTCGATCTGGCGCTCCTCAATATGGGCGAGGAGCAGAATGTTAATGACTTCAGACTCGGATATCAACCGAGCCTGGTATAAGTTCCTGATCTTTTCCAATTCTTGAGGTTTCATTCTTTCCACCTCCATCTTTTCAAAACTTTCTTGGGCGGATTGATCTTTGTCGAGACACCACACCTTTCACATTCCAGATAGCGTCCGCCACCATTCAGAATCATTATTACATCTTTTCCACCACAACACGGACATATCGGTTTCTTCATGATTTTCCCTCAGGTTACGATCCGGATTTGAAATCGAATTTGAAATCGAATCCGGATCTTATTTTTCGTCTTTTACCTGCCATTTATAATTCGCTGTGCCTGTTTCACCGCAGGCTCGTAGACTATAGCGTCATCTCCATACTGCATACCAACAAGCAGGGTGTTGGTCAAATCGCTGTAGTCTTGATGACTACCAGCGCCTGCCAACAATTTGTTGGCATATTGCCGAGCTTCTCTCAATCCTCTTTCTTCGCTGGTTTCTTTACTCTTTCTTCTAGGCATGGTTTCACCGTTTGTGGTTATTAAACAACAAAGCCCAGGCGATTTTCTGCCTGGGCGCTTCTTTTCTTTCTTCTTACTTCAAATTCTTCCAGCCTACTGTGGAATCAAATATTCCACCAACCATTTTCAAACCCTTGACTTTTCCGGGTCGCTGCTGGCCAGCCATAAAGGCTTTTCTGACTTCACCGGCTGAAAATCCAGCCTCAGTGTGTGGACAAGGCACCGCCAGCTGGGAAAATCTCGCAAAGCCTTTTCCCATTATCAGCCAGTCTCGTGCCGCTTTCGCTGCAGGAGTCTTAATACTGTGCCTTATATCGAGCACAGTCATTTTGCTGGCCTCAGCCAGCCCAACTATCTTTGCTCCGCTCAAGCGGCTAACCAAGGCTTCAGGATCAGCAACCAATGCACCTCGTCCGTTCAATGTTACGATCTTCATAATGTCACCGTTTGTTGAATTTTAATTACCGGTAATTAGAAATCATTACCGTCATCATTTCAGTATCTCTGTATCAAGGACATAGCTTCGCTGGGTTATGTCACTGATATAGAGATACTGAAAATGCTTGCTAGGCATCTTCAGTAAATCTTTTCGGCTCAGATGTGACCACATACTTGGCAACTCCGCTGTGCGGTAGCTTGCGTCAGCTCGTCATGGTTCACACCTATCAACGCCTCACTTGTCTCTCCGAGTCTGTCAAACTCATCTGTACCACTGTCATTTTTTAATTACCTGTAATTAAAACAGTTTAACCCGTTTTTCTGGATTTTGAGCATAGCTCCGCTGTTCTAGTTTGTCAGGCATTTTTGGGTAGACTGAAACATTTAGGCAAGCCTGAAACATTTAGGCAGGCCTGAAACATTTAGGCAAGACTTAACTTGTTCAGCCAGTCTTTTTTAATTACTGGTAATTAAAATCTTTCATAAATCCTTTTTAATTACCTGGTAATTAAAATAGCTTATACCTGGTCAACTATATATAGCTGGCCGATATGCCCAAGGGGAAAACAACAATGTAAAGAGAAACAATCTTTTTTCTAGCCTTGCTCAATACCTTACAAGTCTTGTACATATAGCCTGAATTACGCTATAAAAACCCGATATCCTACATGGTTGAAACCATGCTAAACGGAAACCTTTTATCAGTCGAGAAAAGCCATATAAAAGCCTTTTCTGTTCTGAACGTTAGACTGATAAGCCGTCCTTGTTGTATCTTTAACCCTATGCAAACATTATGCAATTATCGGGAGCAACAAGAAAAAATCAGTCTTTTAGCGGATAATTCCGAGGGATAAAGCCTTGTAATTATTTACCAGAAAAAAGAGGTGGATAAACATCCAGGGAGAAAGATCATTCTAGCATGGTTGAGAAAATAGCCATGAAACAAGACAGGGAAAATTTTCCCCTGTCTTGTATCACAGATTATTTGCTCAATTCTGCCAATCGAGCGATAATCTGGCTTTTCGTCATACTGTCAGGTTTATTGATAACTTCAGCCGAAAAAACCAGAAAGGCAGAAAGCTTTTTAAGCTTTTCCTCTTGTTCTGCAATAACAAGAGCGCTTGCGCTTGCGCTGGCCTTCTCTTGCTCCCTGTCTTCTTTGGCCTTGCTGGCCTTGCTGGCCTCATGATCAATTATTTCTTGTTGAGACTTGAAAGCCTGGTTTTTGTCATCCGATACCATTTTAGCAACGGAATTAACCAAGCGAGCAATCAGTAACATATCGGCATACTTTGCCCTAGTTTCAGGAGATAAAGCAGGATCAGACGACAAAGCGACCAAATCCCTCAGACTGTTAGACAGTCCACGCGGTTTCAAATCCCCTGAACAGACTACGCCGAAAAGCCTAATTTTTTCCTCACTCTTTCCCCTTCTCGCAGCTAACCACTGGCCAGCGCTGGCAGCTATACCTATAAGGTAATCAGGGATATTGGTATCGTGAGAGGTGGCCAGCCGACAGTCTGTAATCAATTGTCTTGTTGTTACCGTTGCCAAATCTATAACCCTGGCGTCAGTCGTCAATCTTTCAAGGTTAATAACTGGAATACTTACCTTTACTTCCTGGCCAGGTACTAAAGTAACATCTGAGGAAACAACGGGAGCGGATACAACGGGAGCGGATACAGTATTCATAATTTCACCTTTTATTTATTTGTTTGTCATGGCTGGCCGGTCCACCCGGCAAGCACTAAACAAACTGTATGCTTCTTTATACCATTGAAAAAATACTATTGTAAAGTCTTTTTTCTATCTTTTTCTTTTTTCTTTCTTTGCCAGTCTATGCCATATTCATCCAGCCTATATAATATAGCCATCTATCCTAACCATTCAAGAGAGTATATATTCATAGGACTTTACCTATACAACGTATAGTCAAAGGTTATACCACCACAAAAACGCCTTATAATATGCGGATTATCCATACAATTCATGTATATAATACAGATTATAGACTGATATCCTGAACAATATACGGTAGTTTTTACCCTTAAAAATCAAATTTCAACGATCAATAGGCAACTAATACCATTGTATGTCCTGACAGTAAGACGCGAAAAACAAGGCAATATGGACATTCTAGGGCATATCACATAATGATAGTATATGTCAGGCATACTATACAACGTATAACTATATGTTATTATATACATCTATTATATTGATGTGTTTACCAGGGCCAGGAGGCGAGGTACCACAACGTGACATCCTACAACGTGACATCCTACAATGTGGTACTCAGAGGAGAGGTACTACATTGTAGTACATGCGATGGCGCGTTGAGGCGTACCACTTTGTGGTATACCACGGCGTGGTACGTTGACGTGTACCGGTCAGGTTGACGTTTACGTAAAGTGGCCTCGTAGGTCGAGTGGGTACCCCCGGAAATTTTGGGACAAGTATGCACATGCATCAACTTCGGCCGAGCCAACGTATATTCCGAGGCTGTAATGAAAACAACCACAGAACAACCACCAACGAAATGCATATACATCGTTGACATCCAACGCAGAACCCACTACTATGATCCCATGACTCAACGCGAACTCGCCAAGCGGCTCAAAACGACCCAGGGGAATGTCTCCAGGTGGCTCAACGGAAAAGTGAGACCCGAGGGACAGTACAGAGAAACCTTCATCGAGAAGATGCCAGAACTCTACGAGAAGCTAAAAGCGAAGTATCCAGATCTCTACAATAGGTAAAACCAATGGCAATACGGAAAAATAACCCATTCGTCCCGGTCCAGTCGAACAAACCTGAAGAAAAGGATCTCATTCCGGACAAAGAGCGGGCTAAGCTGCAAGAGGGGTCCTGGGAAGTCCACAACGAACCGACGTATGACGAAATAAAGGAAATAGTCGATGCAGAACTGGAAAAAGTGGCCCAGGAACAGGCAAAGCCCGTTGAGTTAACTCCAGAGTTGCTGCCAGACGAGGAAGAGGTCTTTTTCAAGAAAGCCTTAGAGGAAGAGGTGAAAAAGATAGAAGAAGAAGGATTTTTCGAGCGACGGAAAAAGCTGGAAGATGAGAGGATAGCGAGAAGGAACGCTGAGCGGCCGGCTGACGGGTCAATCCAGGTAGCTGAGGAGCTGCGGGCCCACTATGATCGTGTCATCGAGGCACGAGACAGCATCCTCTTCAACCCTGAGGCCAACGGAGCTTCAGTGGCAAGCGTCCTGAACGCCACCACGAGTATGCTCAAGGAGCTGGTGAAGCTGCAGATGGAAGCGCACAACGCAGACACCATAGCGAGAATACAGCAAGCAATCTTCAACGCCCTGGAGGATGCCTCGCCGGAGTTCAAGCAACGGGTCCTGGATCTGTTGGAGGTCCATCTGGAAACCGTATGAATAAGATCGCCAGAACCTTTCTCGACTCCCTCACAGCCCAACTCAAGAACTCGGCCTCACTCTCCGCGTTTATCGAGTCTGACACCTGGCTGAACGGCAAGCCCTTCTCATTTAAGGGTCACGAATACCAAGAGTACCTTTGCAACCTGCTGGAGACCAGACCTGGTCATATTCTGAATGTTCTTAAGCCGTCCCAAATTGGGCTATCAGAGATAGCAAACCGAGTTGTACTGGCATTAATGGCGCTGTTTCCTGGGATCGGTGCGTTGATATCCTTCCCAAGCAAACTCTTCGCCCAGGAGGTACTCAAGACCAGGTTTGCCAGTATCATCAGCGAGTCTCCAAAGCTGTCGGGGATGCTGAACAGGGACATTGACTCGGCCAGCGCCAAGGCATTTCATAACGGATCGATCATGTATGCCCTCGGAGGATCAAAGAACTCCTCCGGGTCTCTGTTGAACAGGCCGATTGCCGTGTGTCTCATCGATGAGCTGGATCGGCAGGACCCGGACATCGTCACCGGGTATAGATCTCGTATGACTCACACCCCGGCAGAGAAACGGGTGATCATCAGGATATCGACTCCGACTGTTCAAGGTATAGGAATTGACGCTGAGTTCAACGAATCGAGGGAACAGCACGTCGCTTTGACCAAGTGCGAGCATTGCGGTCATGAGTTTGAGCCGGATTACTATGCCCATGTCAAGATTCCTGAGTATAACGAGAGTCTGCTGATCCTCACGAAGTCCAAGGCTGCGTTGCTGCCGATTGAGGATGCCTTTCTGGAGTGTCCTGAGTGCCTCAAGGCGATCGTTAAGCCTAAACTGGTGTGGAGGATTGATTACAACCCGTTGGGCATGAAGAACACCATAGGGGTGAAGCTGAGCCCATTCTGTGCGCCTGAGTTCATCTCCATGCCTGATCTGGTGGAGTCGAGCTTGAGTTACACCAGTCACGTAGAGTTTTTGAACCAGGGGCTGGGCAGGGTGGCGGATTTGAAGGACTCGAGTATCCAGCGGGAGCACATTCACTTCGAGCACAAGCCGATGGTCCCAGCGCAGCAGATATTTGGCTTAGATCTCGGTAAGTTATGTCATTTTGTCAAGGGGAGGCTGAATAATGATACGACACTTCATGTGGATGAAATGCACATTGTTAAATTGTCCGAATTGGAAGATTTTCTGCAAGAGCAATTTCAGAAAACCGTTTTTTCGGCCGCCGTGCTGGACTCCCAACCATACTCAGACCTTGTCTACCGGTTGGTTAAGAAATACCCCAGACTTTACTCAGCCATCTACGTCAGCCCGACAACGCCCATCCCGGAGTTGTTCAAACTGAAGATTGACGATAAATATGACGAAATGGTCAGGCAGGTGAGCATCAATAAGTCTCCGATGATGGATCTGCTGTCGAATTCTTTGAATAATTTCGTTACTTTCGAGCCTAGTCCGATGGAAGGGCTGATGGTCAAGCACCTGCTCGATATGCGGAGGGTGCGGGACTACCGGTTCGAGGAGATGATTTACATGTGGATCAAATCGAAGATTGGGGAGGATCACTTCTTCCATGCCATGACCTATTTCTTCACAGCCGGGAAGCTGGCGATGGCTGGTCTGGACGACTCATTTGCCATACCGACGTTGTTGATGAAGTTCAAGCACAGGCAGTAATAATTGCCTCGCGGGCGCGTATATGGTACCCTCCAACGAAACTCAATTATTGGAGGGTGTTATGGCTGTGATGAGCGAGTACAATTTGAAGAGTGTTTCAGATGATGAGGGAGTTACAATTATTAATCGCTATTGTAAAAAAGGTTTCTGCCTGAGGCAGGATCACGCGGGGAACGTGCAGGAGCGCTGTCAGCACTTTGACCGTGGTGCGACAGGAGTTAAGACATGCTCAAAGAGGGATTGACAGGGTCGGTTAAGTAGGTTATCCTGGCTTTTCCTTCAGATCGAGGCTGGTCCTCGTCCCCAGCCCAACCAGGACTCTGACCCTGGTTGGGCTTTTTTGTGTCAAAAATACGTCTCGGTTTACCATTAAGTATTGACATGCCAAAGTTTTGGCGATACCCTTCCAGCATGTTAAACTCACTCTTCAGCATATTTCGGCCCAGAGCCGCAGCCTTGCCGGCTGAGAAGCCGCCGAAGCTGCCTTCGTCTGAGCAGGTAATACCCAAGTTTCTCGGCAAGACGCGGGGAGCCACTGTCTCTGATAAGACCAACAATATCACCAACACAGCCCTGAGCGCCTTCACCCGTAGCGAGGCTACGATGGGGGAGACGATCAAGAAGCTGGTACTGGCCAGCCCTGATCTCTTCTCTACTGTTATGCGGAAGATTGGGACGGCGGTGACCACCAGCTACACGGTGATTGCCTACGATGAGGCTGGCCGGGTGGATGAGCAAGCTACGGAGCTGATGCAGGCGTTTACTCGCCGGTTGGACTTCGGGGCACCTGATTACACCAAATTCTATAAAAGCACGGACTTTCGCTCACTTGCATCGTCTCTTCTCTACGATAACTTGCGATATGGGGCCATGGGCCTGGAGGTCGTCCTCGGTAAGGGGAGGATTCCCAGCCACTTGAAACCGATCGCGGCTCGTCTGTTGAAGTGGGCTGATGATACCCCAGGCACTTACCCGATCTACAAGGGTCCGGACGCCGATGTACCTCTGAATTTCCCTACCGTTTTCTATACTGCCACGATGCAGGACAGCGAGTCTCCGTATGCCGACAGCCCTCTCCAGGCTGCTATCCAGGCCTGTTTGTGGGACTTCGAGTTCACAGACGCCCTGAGAAAGGCTGCGATCAAGAACCTGCTCGGCCGCCTGGTCGTTACCATCGAGTCTGAGAATTTTAGAAAAACCGTTCCGCTGACCATCCAATCTGACGCCAAGGCCATGAAGGAATACATGGACGCCACGGTTGCTCAGTTGGAAGATCAGCTCAATAACCTGCAGCCGGAAGACGCCCTGGTGGTCTTCGACTCCTTGTCGGTGACCACGGTACAGGACAAAAACCGGTCTGAGGATAAATCGATCGCGGTCCTGAAGGACCTGATCAACGGAAGGATAACGGCTGGGGCCTCGATACTGCCGTCAGTAATCGGGCGTGGGGAGGGATCTTCTGCCGCCAGTATGGAAGCCCAGTTATTCGTAAGCTCAGCCACCAAGCTGCAGCAGGAGCTCAACATCATATTCTCCCGTGCTCTGACTTTGGTGGCGAAAGTTTTTGGAAAGGCCGTAACCGTACAATTCAAATACGCAGAGGCAAATCTCAGGCCAGAGCTGGAACTGGCGTCGTTTAAGGCGGTGGATCAGGCAACAGTCCTAGAGCAGCTGTCTCTGGGCTTCATTTCTGATATCGAGGCCTCTATCAGGCTCACCGGGACACTTCCTCCAAAAGGCTTCAAGCCTCTTTCTGGTACCATGTTCAAGACAGCCAGCCCGAATGACGGCGGTACCAACGACTATTCAAATACCTCGGCCGGTACCGGTGAGGGTAAACCGAACAGTACCCAGTCCCAGAAGGACAGCGGGGATACCAAGAGTCCTGGAGTTAAATCGAAATGAACAATGACTTTGAGATACTAGCCATCATGGAAAGCCACGCTGACCAATTCTCGGCGTGTGAAAGGGCCTTGGCTGAGAAGCTGATGGCCGTGGCCGCTTCCGACCTGGACGACGACGAGAATGAGCAGTCTGAGATCCTCCAGATCGAGCAGGGCGTCGGGGTGGTAACGATCAAAGGCATGCTCACGAACAACAATAGCTGGCTGAACAAGTATTTCGGCCTTGTGGCGTATGATGAGATCAGAAAAGCCTCACTCCAGGCCGTAGAGTCAGGGGTTGGTGGCGTGATGTATCACATTGGCTCCCCGGGCGGGCGGGTAGCTGGAATGAATGGGGCTGCGGAACTCATCTCCTCCTTGCCAGTCCCGACCCTGGCCTTCTCCGAAGAGATGATGGCCTCCGCAGCCCTATTTTTAGGAATTCAGGCTGATCACGTTTATGCCGGTGACTTTGCCTCTGTAGGATCTGTCGGTGTTGTGTCTGTCAGCGCCGATATGTCTGAAAAGTACAAGAAAGAGGGTATCCGGCCGATACGGTACCGCTCTGGTGATCTGAAGATGGCAGGGCACCCGGCATTCAAGCCTACTGACAAAGAAGGCAAGTACATGCAGGAGCAGGTAATGCTTCTGGCTGACAAGTTCTACAACATCGTTTCCGAGGCCCGTGGGATACCTGTTCCGATGCTCGATTCGCTGGATATCACCTCCGGACGGACCTTCATCGGTGAGCAGGCACATGCTGTTGGCTTGGTGGACGGAATTTTGACTTTCGATGACGCTTTTTTGAAAATAGCCGGACTTGCTAAGAAAAATATTGACAGTAGAACCAAACAGCCTGTACCCTATGGCAGGTTATAACTCTAAATCAGCTCCACGGAGCGAGGAGAACAGACATGAAGAAAAAGATTATGTCTCCTGAAGCATTGGCTGCTCTGGCCGCCGGAAAGTTGGTAGATCACTCTGCCGACGCGACCGGTGAGGCGGGAACTGGCGCAGATGCATCTGCAGGGGATACCACCGTAGAAAACCAGTCAGCCACGGACGGTACGGCTGGAGAAGCAGAAGGCGCAGAGACTGAAGACGACACACAGGCAGTTGAGCTGCAGGGTCAGATCGATGCTCTCACCGCCGACGTTTCTGCCAAGGACGCTCAGATTGTTGAGTTGACTGCCAAGGTTACTGATCTTGAGGCCCAGGCCCTGTCTGCTGATGTCAAGGTCAAGGCGTCTGCCGAAGAGTCTCAGGAGTTTAAGGCCATTGTAATCGGCCAAATCAGTGTCATGCGGACGGCCCTTTCACTGGCTGCTGTCGACATGACGAATTGGACAGCTGAAGCGATTTTGAGAGAGTACACCTCTACCTCAGAGTCTTTTGAGAAAGCCCTGCCAGTTGGTTCCCAGGTTCCAGAGACCAAAGAAACAAAACCGGCAGCAAGCGCTATGACGAATCTGGATGCTGCTAAGATCAACGCATTAGGGTTCAAATAACCAACTTTTAGGAGGGCTATACCATGCCACGTTTTGTTTCCCAGATCAATGTAGGCGAGAACATTGTCAAGACCTACAAGGCCCCTGTGGCCGTCACCGATAACGATATCGGTAAACCTGTAAAAATTGGAGCTGCTGATGAAGTAGCCCTGTGCGTCGATGGCGATCAGATCTATGGCTTCATCGCCTCGGTCGAACCGCAGACTGTCGACGGTAAGAAGCTGGTTGGTGTCACCACAGCCGGTCGTGTCAAAGCGATCCTGGTCGGTGCCGCTGCCGTAGGGACATTCGTCCAGTCCACGACCAACACCGCTGCTGGCACTGCCAAAGTTGGTGAGTATGGTCTGGTTGAGGCTCATGTAGTTGCTGCCACCACCACTTTTCTCTGGTTGGTTATCTCCGGAACTGGTCTGGACGGCGCAACTGTAGTTCTCGAAAAACAGTAATTTAAGGAGATAATCATCATGGCTGTTACAATCATCGGCGCCGACGGTAAACAGGCGCAAGTAGAACTCAACGGCATGTCATTTTACCGAGAGGCCATGGACAAGAAAGTGTCCGTTCGTCAGCTCGTAAATTCCAAGTACCCAACCGCTGCCAGCGGCCCAGATGCTTTCCAGCAGATGTGTGCCTCTGCTGGATTGCGATTCCGCGCTGACGAGCACACTGGTACTCCTTCCGCTAACCTCCGAGACATTTTGGATCCGTCGCTTGACGCTGCTGGTTCCTACGTAAATGCCCCGGCCGTGCCGGATAGTAGGATCCTTTTTCCAGCCGCGTTGATGGAGGTGATCGAGGACAAGCTGCAGGGTACTGAGGATGTGGCCACCGGTGCTTTCGAGAACCTGGTAGGGTATCGTCAGACTGTATCGTCTCCTCGAATTGAGCAGCCGGTAATCAGCTACTCTGGTGCTGGCGGTCCTGAGAATTCTCAGTTCCAGGCAGTCGCTCAGAACGCTCGTCCTCCGATCATGCTCTCTATCAAGGCATCTGACATCTCCCGTAAGATCCCCACCACCGCCATCGGTATGGAGATCTCCCGCGAGGCTCTTGCTCAGAACAGCCTGGATTTCGTAGCAATGACCCTGGCCCGCTTCTTCAAGATCGCCAATTACAATGAGTGGGTCACTCAGATTGGCTACTTGCTGAATGGTGATCCGGATGCGGCTGTGAACTCTATGTCAGCTGGTACCTCAGCTCTGGCTACCTTCACCGCTACCTCCTTGGATGCGGCTTGTACCGGCGCTAACACCATGACCCAAAAGGCATGGCTGGCGTTTCTGTACAAGAACTCCATGACGATGACCAAGACGAACCTTATCTGTGACTTCAACGCCGCAATGGCGATTGAGAATCGGGCAAATCGTCCTACAAACGTCATGAACAACTCGATTGATCGGATCGATGTACCTTTCCGGGTCACCTATCCTTCTTTCAATAGCACCATCGACATGCTGATCATGCCGGTCGGTACCTTCCCGGCCAGTACCATCCTGTCTTTGGATAAGAGCCAGGCCATTGCCAAGGTCACTTCGACCGCCGCAGAGTATCAGGCCATCGAGGAAATGGTAATCAAGAAGTCCACCGAGATTCGTATTGACCGCGGATTTATTACATATCGTATGTACGATTCAGCATTTAATTGCATGGTCATGTCATAATCTAGGGCCTTCCTCTCCCTAGGTTCTTTAGCCCTGTCAGCGAAAGCTGACAGGGCTTTTGTTTTAGCAAGATCCGTGTAGGTCTACATGGCAACCAGCACAGAGCAGCTCAGCCTCTTCTGGCCCAGAAATCCTATCAACCCCAGCAGAGACAGGTATAGTGTGGTGGTAATCAACCCCGATAATTATATCCCCGCAGCGTTCACAAAAGTTATATCCGGTCTCGTCACACTGAAGTTGGGTGAGGGCTTTTTTATGTGTCTGCTGACATGATCTTGCCTTACTACTCCTGGTCCTTTCTGATTTCTTGAACTTTCTGGCCTGATAAATATCACACTTTCTTTTACACTCGTCAGAGCAGTATAGATGGGACTCGCCAAACTCTGTGCTTCTTGCAGCCGCTATTCTCCTCTTACACTGACTGTTAGCCGCGGTAAACACCACCCCACAGTGTTTGCATGAAACAAGCAGTTCGTCATCGTCCCCGCACACTGCTCTAGCATCTTCAGGCAGTCTGTTCCCAAATGTGGAGAACTTAGCCGGGGATCTCCCCCACTCTCTTACTCTTTCCCTGATGTTTTCAGCGTTTTTCTCTGAATACTCCTTGTTCCTTTGATTTATGGTGTCCTTGTTTTTCTCTCGGTACTCTTTGGCCTTCACAGCTATCTCCTTCTTGTTGCTGTGGTAATAGTCACTTGATCTTTCAATAGCCCTCAGTCTATTCCTCTCTACATCTCTTCCAACAGTTGCCTCCACAGCGCAATCCTTACACCCGTGTCCTGCCAGGTGCGAAGCAGGGTCCTGAAGAAACTCCCCGTGCTCTTTACACTTTATCGTTATTTTTACGTGTGCACTTTTGTAATCAACCAACGTATAGTCATAACGATCGCCGTGGACCGCTCGAGCCCGATCCATGAATCCTTCAGTGGTAAGTTTCCTACTCATTTCTCAACCCTCTCCAGATACTCTTTAATAGCCACTCGAACCAAATATGAAACAGGGACCTCCAACTTACCGGCTCTCTCCTTCAACTTTTCCCAGATATCAAACTTCACATGCACAGATCGAAGTACCATTTTTTCAGCCATAGAGTCTCCAAGTGTTAATGTTTAACCTATCCTATATACCTTCCAATCCAAACATTATACCCAACTTTTCGACAAGTCAAGATTTTCTTGTAATTTCTTTGTCAACACCCTATACTGTCAACAAATTGGCTCAACCCCATAAAACTCAACCAGAAGAGGACAACATGCCAGACGAAACCGGTATTTCCACCAAGACCCCAGAGGAACTCGAAGCTGAGAAGAAGATCGCTGATGAAGAGGCTGCTAAAAAGGCTGAAGAAGAGGCAAAAGCTGCTGAACAAGCTGCCGCTGCCGATGCTGCTAAAGCTGATAAGAAGAAAGAGCCGAAGGGCAAGAAAGTCGTTTTGAAGAAATTCGTCTCGACCCTGGCCATGCACCACCCATTGCAGAAACGGTCGATTCCGTATGGTTCTGAAGTAGAGCTGGAGATGGACACCTGGACCCAAGCACAGGTAGATGCCGGGATTTTGACAGAGGTCGAATAACATGGACATCTTAGAGTATACCTCTTTTGACGAGATTCGGCAGGCGGTAGGCCTGAGCTCAGACGAACTGTCTGACAGCATGCTATCGGCGGAAATGTACGCCAATACCCTGCAGTTGAAGTTACAAGAGGTTACTCTACCGTCCGTCGCTCCAGGGCCAGGACCTCTTGATACGAGGTTCCTGGCCATTGTAGCCATCCTTGAGTCGGCCAGGACGCCTCTCGAGCAGCGCCTTTACAATCTGACCAGGCTCTTCTCAACCTATGTCGTGGCGGCTGAAGTGGCCACATCCCTCAGCACCAGGGCACCGAAGTCCTCGTCTGACGGTAAGAGAACCCTCGTTCGGTTCTCTCCAGAGTCTGTGTATGAAACCACAGCGAACAACATCAAGAAGCAGCTGGACGACCTCAGGCAGCAGATAGAGAATATCGTCTCTCCTGAAATAGTCGTGTTCCCGCTGCTCTCAGCAGTAAAGCCATTTGTGAACGTGGTGACCAACGAATGATGAGCTTATTTGATCTGGCCCGATCAGCCGACACGGAAGGGTTTGAGGATGCCTATGGTGTTTCCTCTGACTTCTTCGGTCAGATCCAGCTATTCAACGAGTCAGTACGGTCTGGACCATCCTCTCGGAGAAGGATCATCGAGGTTGCCCCTGATGTGGTAATGCCGGATCAGCTCACCGTGAAGGAGAAAAGCTCACAACAGGTGTTCGTCATGGCTGAGGGATCTCCTGACTGGTACCGGGGGAGAGTCATCGCCGTGAAGCACCCGGCCCTGCCGGTTGGGCGGCAGTTCGATATCAAGAGCATTGAGAATATCCTGGCCGGTACCGGCGGTACTCTAGGTGTCTGGGCCGAGCCTTCTTACATTCGCCGGGTCATCCTGGAGGAGACCTCTGATTACCTGGGTGGTTACGAGATGATCTATAGTGCGGCTTTCGGGCCGGTACAGCCTGGGATGATATTTGTCGGCGGTGGTCAGTGGTTCAGAACCAGGGAAACCTCCAGAAAGGACGATATCGGTTTGGGTGTCTCTGAGGTTGTTGAGTTATACGCTCCTGTCCAGACCCTGAACTATTACGGAAACACCAGCAAATATGACGCTGCCACTGACTCTGTTGTCGGTATGACACCTGTGTCAGTCCTGGCCTTCCTGGAGCCTCTGGTTATGAACTTCCGTCATGAGGTACTTGGATTTGTGAAACCAGAGGCAGGGGATCTTGCTATATCGGTTCTGAAATCTGCAGTTCCTTCCCTGCTCGTCGGGGACAAGATAGGTACCAACCTTGTACTCTCTGTGCAGTCCAGTGGGAACACCTGGACAGCCCACTGCCGGCAGAAACACTGATATGAAGTTCACTCCTGATCTCAAGTTGGCCAATAAGTTCAAAGAGGACATCGCTGAGCTGGGTGCCGTTCTGGCCGGAATGGTGGCCATGGAGATGGAAGAGCTTATTAGAGAGTCTCCTCAGAGATATGGATCGTATGTGGCCAGCTGGTATGTCGGGTCCGGTGGCGGTGGAGAGAAAACCGTAAAAGAGCCACCTGAAGGTACCTGGTATAGCCAAGGGTCAGAGCCTGCCGTCTCTAAAGCTCTTTCAACAGTGAGGAGGTTCAAGGCTCAGTTCTCAGGCTACGGCGCTGTCCAGCAGATACCAATGATTACGGTGACAAACCCAGTCTCATACGCCGACGCAGCTCAGTCACAGGAAGGTCGTAAACCAAATAGCGGGTATGCTGGTGATCCAGGTAACACAGGTTCAGCTGGTCACTTTGGAAGGTTTGAGGGTAGGATGAGGGCCAGGTTGGCTAAGAGAATTTACGTAGGATCAAGTACCTGGAAAATATATAGGGATTACAATGTTTGATGAGCTGAGAACAAAACTTGCAGGCGCAATAGAGAGCTTCATAACTACCTCCTACCCAAACCTGCCGGTGAACTTTCCAAATAGAGTAGCCTGTGATCCCGAAGGAAGGACGGATCCTTTTGTTCACGTCTATTTCACCTTCTCGCCGGTTACTCAGCTGGAACTCGGCAGCAGGAATGTTAAGGTCAAAGGCAGCATCAACATCACATTTTTCTACCGGCCCGGGACAGGGATAAAGGAAAGTAGCCAATTCTCTGATTTTCTGGTAGATAAGTTTGGATTACGCACAATAAATGGAATAGTATTCCAGACAGTAAGCCCGTACTACGATGCGGGAATGGCAGGCTGGGAAGGGACGCTGAATGTTGTGCCCTTTCAAACCGAATATTTTAATGTTTAAGGAGTAATGTCATGACTACAGCGTCAGCATCAGCGGCCCAGATACGTTACAAGGTAGAGACCGTGGAGGGTACTATCCCTTCAGGAAATCCCCAGAAATACCGTGTAACAAAAGAATCACTCAACCAGTCTATTGAATCGAGCGGCTCCCAGGAGCTGCGGTCTGATCGGCAGATGTCCGACTCCACTTTGGTGTCCGGGTCTGTAGGCGGTGCTCTTGAGTGGGAATTCTCCTTCAAGACCCATGACGAGTTCCTCGAGGCTCTGCTTGCCAGTACCTGGGTAACCGGCGGAACAAACGGCGTCACCGCGGTCACCGGTATCACCATGACCACCGGTACCAACATCATTTCCGGTACAGGCATGCCGGTATATGCCAAGGGTCAATGGTTCCTGATCACTGGTCATTCAGTTCCTGCTTTGAATGGTATATACAAGTGTTCTGACTCAGTTGCGCCGACAGCCACATCGATCGCTGTAGACCCGGCTGTGAAGGCCATCGCTTCAACCAGCGCCACCCAGGCGTTCAGCATGTCGTCTTCCCGTCTGAAAAATGGTACCTCGACCCTGAAGACTTTCTCTATAGAGAAGGAATTCTCTGACGTGGTTCAGTTCTTCATGATGACCGGCGCAGTGGTCAAATCAGCAAAGCTGAACTTTGCCACCGGAAGCCCGGTATCTGGCTCGTTTGATTTCATGGGCAGAACCATGGCCAGGACAAATGTCTCAGGGTTCCCTGGCGTAGCCACCACGGTAGCTGCCACCACGACCCCTTTGATCAATACCGTCAACGCCACCAAGGTTCTTTTGGACGGCGTGTCTGTGAGTGACTCTTGCGCTGAGTCGTTTGATATCACCATCGATACCGGCGCCAAAGAGCGAAGATGTCTTGGATCTGGTATTGGCCTGGCCGGTATCACCCCAGGCTCGTTTGATATCAAAGGGTCGATCAACATCTATTTCGGCGCAGCTTCTTCTGCTGCTGTTTACGACAAGATGGTCACCGATCAGCCGATATCTTTTGCGATCAGCTGTGTTGATGCGAACAACAACGGATATGCTCTGACAATAGAGCGGGCCAAGATCGTATCTTCTACGGTCGTGGCTGGTGGAATAAACACCGACGTTATGATGGCCTTGGAATTCTCGGCCACCATCGGTACCAACTCAGGAGCGATGCTCTGTATAGACAGACTCGGCTCAATAGCGTAAGACCAACCCCGACAGGGAGAAGCCGGCCTTCGGGCCGGCTTTTTTATTTCTTCTCGCTGTCAGCCTGTATCTTCTGGTTGTTTTCACCAATCAGCTCGTAGTTTTCAACCAACCTCTGCAGCAACCCGCTCTTCGACAAGCCAGTTCTCGCACAGATCATTTTCAGCTTCCGGACGTGAAACGGGGTGAGTGTGATCTGGACGTATGTGTTTCCTTTCTTACCTGGCATGATTTTACCCCTTGAAGTTAATGTTTTTTGTTGATATAGTCTGTGTGTATTCTATACAAACTTATAGAAAAGGTGTAGTAAAGTCAACAAAATTCAATGGAGGAAGCTATGTTTGATCTTCACGCTGTATTTGGATTCGATAAAGACCTGGCCAATAAAGGCGCAAAGATGCCTCTCGGATCAGATCCGGAAGAGTACATCCAGCTCAAGAAATCCACCAATAACGCAGATTACAGAGCCATGCTCAACAAAGAGTATCGTGCTGCTGAGTCCGCACTAGCCAACCCTGATGTCTCGGTCCAGAACTCCATCGGTGATGACATCATGGCCAAGGTTCTGGCTCATACCGTGGTCGTCGGCTGGGGTAAGAAGTTTGCCATCAAGGGTAAGGTTGTGCCGTTCTCTCCTGAGAAGTGCACAGAGGTTTTCAAGGAATACCCTGAATTCCGTCAGAAATGCGCTGCTTATGCCGAAGACCTGAAGAACTTTCAGGAGGTAGCTGAAGTATCAGCCGAGGCAGTAAAAAAGTAATCCTCCCATTCCTCTTATGGGAGGAGGAATGGGGTAAACACCTCGAATTTCTCCTCAAGATGAAGCAGCAAGGCAGGGACCCACTGGCATTAAAAACTATGCCAGTGGTACCTGCTGGCTACCACATCCTCCTCAAGCACTTCAATAGGCTGTCTCATTTTAGAACTTATAACATGAGCGGACCAAATCCGATTGATTTCCAGGCGCTATTCCTTTATAATCAGGCAATAGCTCGACTTGACTTGGAATTTTTCATAGAAGTCATACAAATGTTGGACAATTTCTACTTAAATAAATCGAGTAAAAATGACCCAGCAGCACCTCCTGAGAATCAAAAATAGCCTTATAGGGTGATGGTATGTCAGCAGTTTTCGACTTAACAGTCCAGGGGATAAACGAACTCAAGGCAGCTCTCAAGACCCTTAACGAAACATCTAAGGCACAACTTGATCTGATGGCTGCCACCGATCAGGTTACTCGCGGGCTGCGGGCTGAGGCTCAGGTAGGCTTCGCCGCATTGACCAAGGCGATGAAGGAGAACTCTTCTTCCGTCCGCGAGAACATAAAGGCTAAAGAGGCTCAGATATCCTCTGTAGGACAACTGACAAAGGCTTTATCCCAAGAGGTTGTTAAGATCTCAGAGGTCAAAGCAGCCCTCCAAGCATCAAACGCAGTCTCTGAGAAAAACTTGCAGGTGGTGACCAGACTGGGGACTGCCGCCAGCGGCACCTCGGTCACCCTCCGCAATCTGGCCATTGCCACTGAGGCCAACTCAAGAGCCAACGCCCAGGCCATTTCTGGATATTCCAGAATAGCCACTCTGATCGGTGAGAGGAAGAACCTGGAGAGTGGTCTGACAGCCGCTATAGCCAGAAGAAGTGCTGCTGAAGAGGCCAGCCTGGCCATAGCCAGACAGAAACACGCGCTTGACCAACAGGCAATTCGAGATATCCAGCTTCGAAAGGTTCTTACTTCCAGCTTGGATAGGGACGGTTCCACCGCAGTACTGAGGGAACTTGGGTATCTTACAGACGGTGTTGCTGCCAAGACCAGAAACGCCCACGCAGCCACAGCAAAATGGACTGCCCTTCATAGGGATCTTCATTCTGTCCTGCGTGGTGTGGGAGCTGCATCTGGCTCATTGTTCCTCACCTACGGCAGCATCCTGCCGATGATAACTGCCTTCGGAGCCGCCGCAACAGGCATCTCCTCTATAAAGGTCGGAGCGCAGTTTGAATCTCAGGTGAAGTACATCGAGCAACTACAGGAGAGCTCTGCTGGGGTGGTTTTCTCTTTTGACGAAATAAAGAGCAAGCTGCTGGAGATAAAAGGAGTTGGTCAAACCCCAGCAGAACTTGCTGAGGGTGTGAAAGAACTTGTTAAAGCCGGTATCTCTGCACAGGACGCCCTGTCTGGCATAGGTGACATGGCCAAGTTTGTAACTGTCACAGAGACAGATATGGCCAAGGCCTCGGATCTTGTTGCCTCACAGTGGCTTGCCTGGGGCCCGAGCTCTCAGGCAGCTTCAAGAGGTGTTCAGTCTATGTCTGAGCTCCTCAACCTGCTGAGTTTTACGATAGTGAAGTCTAAAGCTGACATGGATTCGATGAAGACTTCCATGGCCTATGTAACCTCTCTGTCAGGAGCTTCTGACGCTTCTTACACAGACCTTCTTGCCCTTGCCGGTGCCTTGCACAATGTTGGTATCGAGTCATCAATGGCCGGTACCACCATCAGAAATGCCCTGATGAAACTGCAGAGGGAGAGCGTAATAGAGAAGCTCACCGAGCAGTTCAACAAGTTCAAGGTAGCCTACGACCCGTTCACTGACGCCAGCCAGACCCATTACAAGCAGGGCATAGCAGCTCTTTACGAGTTCAAAGCTGCTGCTGACAAACTTCCTCCTACTGTACGGGCGTCTGTAACCGAGATGGCTTTCGGTGTCCGAGGTATGAACGTCGCCGGTCTTGACTTCAAGGCCACGATGGACGCAGTTGGCAACGCAGTCACTACCAACACCAGCGGTAAAGCTCCTGATGTCTTCAAACTGAAGAAAGAGCTCGAGGATCTGCAGAAGGCCATACGGGCCAACGACCTTGAGAAGAACTTCCTCGGTACCGTGTTCGAGGGAATATCTACCACGGCCCTGTTCAAGTTCGCTGAGATCAAAGCCGGCATCCAAAGGAACATGGCCGAGGCCTTCGACTCGAAGGCCGTATCTGACGCCCTGGACAACATGATTGAGGCCGTTGATGGTGACGCCTTCAAATCCCTCATAGAGGGCATCTCAAACTCCGCTACTACCCTGCTGAAGATCTTTGGAGAGATAGCCAACTCCCCGATAACTGCGGTGCTCTCTGGTGCTGTAACCGGTCTATCCAACTTCATCACGATCATAAGTAACCCGGTCATCGGTTCTATTGCAGCTGCTGGTGGTATATTCGCTCTGCTGTTCTTCGGCGGACCGGCCAGTGCTGGAGCTGCTGTGATAGCTCTGGCTGCCAACGCCATAGGAATTGGTTTCGAGATGGGCGGCATGCTGGCTCTCATGTCTGACGGAGTGCTGAGTTTCAGTGACGCCATCAATATGTCTGGGTCAGATCGATCCAAGCTCATAGCCGATATCAGGGAAACTGGGGCTGCTTCCGAGGCGTCAGCCGCATCTTTGAGGAAGCTGCAGATAGCCACCGCAAATGATGAGTTCGCTACCTTAGTTCGGAAGAGGGAAAGAGCCCAAAAGGCCTATGATGAAAATAAAGACTCTCCAATAGGCTCTCTGTTCAACGGGAAAAACCAGCAGGTGATAACTGAGACCACTGCGGAGATGTCTGCTATTGGTCTCCGTCTTAATACCCTCAAGGCTGAAGAGAAGGCAGCTCAAGAAAGGACTACGAAAACAGCTGCTGATAAGGTAGCCAGGGAGAAAGAGCTCAAGGCTAAACAGGAAGAAATGCGGAAGTTCCAGGCCCAGATGGAAGCCGCAGCTAAGGGTGTTCCTGTAGGCGCCAGCGGAGATCTCAGCAAACAGGAGATAGATGCAGCCAAGCGAACTCAGTCAGAGAAGCTGAGCATGGAGAAGGAGCTCAGGGATTATAAGACTGAGATGATGGCCGACGGTCTTGATAAGGAGCTTACAAAGGTCCACAACAGCTACGCTGACGCCAAGGCCAAGTTCGATCAGATGAAGGGTAACTACTCCAAGACTGATCAAGATGCCATGGCGCAGCAGCTCACCAGCAACTACTACAAGGGGCTGGAGACTGCTGAGGCGGAATACACAGCTAAGAAGAAAACAAGAGACGAAGCAGAGGCCAGGAGAAAGAACAAGATCCTCGAGGACGAGGCCCAGGCCAACGAGAAGATGTACAATTTTCTCGCTACTAAAGGTATTGCTTCAGCTGAAACTCTGTACAACTTCAGGAAAAAGGCTATTGCAAATGACGTAGCCGAAATGAAGCGCAGTTCTAACGACAAGGCTCTCATAGCGGCTTACGAAGCAGAGCAGTTGAAACAGGCCTGGAAAGAGTCCCTTGCCTCTAGCAATAACTTCCTTGACGGCTTCTCCTCTGCTTTGATGGATGCTGAGGAGAAAATGGCAGACTTTGGGTCTCTCGGCAAGCAGGTATTTGCTGATCTGCAGAAGGGCATCTCTGGGATGTACAAGTCCATCCTCGAGGGAGACTTCGACTCCATCGGTGATGGCCTGAAGGCCATGGGAGAAAACCTGAAGGATACCATCTTCAACTTCGTGGCCGACTCCATGGCCACAAAGACTATCTCCGTCGGCAAGGACCTTCTCACCAGCCTGTTCCCGAGCCTTGGAGGGATGTTCGGCAGCAGTGGCCCTACCTACTCCAACGGAGCCATGAATGTCAACGTGGTGAACGGAGCCGGAGGGCTGGCTGGAATAGCTGGATCTCTCACCGGAGAGGGTGGAGTACTTGGCGGGATCAAGTCCTGGATCACTGAAAACCTCGGTGAAGGGGTCACCTCTGTACTCGGTAAGGTTGTCGGGGCCGTCGGCCTGGCCGGTGGCGCCTACGGCATGTATTCCGGCTACAAGGATCTGAAAGAGGGCAAGACAGGGTCTGGAGCTGTTAAGATGGGCATGGGTGCTGTTTCTGCCTATAAAGGTGCAACTTCCCTAGGGGTTGTAACAGAAGGAACAGCTACCAACATCGCAAAGGCAGCTTTGGCCAAAATTGGTGTTGGAGGGGCTGCCAAGATCGCAGGGACAAAAATAGCTACAACCTACATCGCAGGAAAAGGAGCCACCTCTTACGCGACCTTCCAGGCCGCCGCCTCAGGATCTCAAGCTGCAGCGGGAGCAACAGCTGCCGGTGGATCCACCGCCGCTTCTTCCGGAGCAGGAATGTCTGTAGGCGCTCTCGGAGCAGTCCTTGCGCCGGTCATCGTCGGTATCACCAAACGACTCACCAGGGTCAGGTACGATACGTCTAATGAGATGAACAAGGCCGGTATCAGCCCGGGTAACCTGGAGGCCTCTGGTTTCACCAACGCATTCAAAGATGTGAAGGGAACCATCCTTGACGCCATCCCAGGCCTCCGTGCTTACCAGCAAGCAGCCTATGATGCCAGCTCTGCTTCCATGCTTCTCACCGGGCAGACCCAGATGGCTGCAGTGCAGTTCGACCAGGCCACAGGTAAGTGGAACGCTGCCAATATCAACGCAGCCGGCTCATACCAGCAAGTGACCCAGATGAATACTGCGGTCACCGGGACAATGGTTCAGAACATGAAGGTCAGGATGGAGGCCGAGAGAGGTGTGTCGGTATCCATGCTTGAAGCTGCCCGGGCCACAAACGCCTTGGCCATGGCAGCATCCACAGCCGCCAATTCAGAGAACGGAGCAGCCTCCACGGCGGTATCCTTCGCCGCAGAGCTGGACGCTCTCCGAGGAACAGCCAGTTCAGCAGGAGGCGCAGTATCTGGGCTGAGCAGTGGTCTCTCTACGGTGGCCGGCCAAGGCCGGGCGGCTGACGGAAGTCTCGACCTGGTCGCTGCGGGTATCACCCAGACCGCAGTGGTTGCCAGGAATGGTGCTGGGGCCTTCGGTGGGTTGATGAGCTCCATGCAGGGTCTCAGCTCTGCTGCCGCTTCGGCCGCCGGCGGGGTCAGTTCAGCCGCAAGCAAGATACTGAATGCATCCAGAACCAGCTACGGTGCGAACTACAGCAACAATAACCGTCTTGGTGGACGGATCAATTACGCCACCGGCGGTATCCTCCAGGGCGGGTCTGGCTACAAGGATGATCTGTACCTTGGTACCGTGAATGGGGTTCAGCAGGTTGCCATGGGCGGCGAGTACATTATGCCTCAGGGAGCCACACAGAAGTACTTGCCTCTTCTCGAAAAAATGAGAAGGAAAGAGTATGCTGTCGGCGGCCGGGTATCTGCCTCTGATGACACTCTTGCTGAGTTCATGGACTATGTTGGCTACGAGACCAGAAAGCTCAGTATGTCTGATCTGGCCATCAGTATCGAGGACCTGACCAGGGAGTTCGTGGATTATACCGCTCACGCCCAGGAACTTGGAGCCAACGGAACCCAACTCGGTCAGCTTACCAGTCTGCGTGATAAGCTCATTGCCAAAGAGCAAGCTGACAAGGCCAAAGAGCTCAGCGACTACATGAGCGACATCCTTGTCGACATGGAGGAATTTACCCTCACGGAAACTCAAAGGGATATCGCTCAGAACACCAGGGACCTTCAAGAGTCCATAGCTGCTGCCAAAGAGCTTGGGGCTACTGAAACCGATCTCGGCAAGATCCGGGAGCTCTACGGCAAGAAGCTGGACCAGATCAACAACGAAGGCATCAAAGAAGCAGTCAACGGACTGTCTGAGTTCGTCAAGTCGATGTCCGGTGTTGAGGACGCAACCCTCAGCTCGAAAGCAGCCCAACAGAAGCTGTTTGAGACTCTGGCCATGGCCAAGAACGGTGACTTCTCTCTTGTCTCCCAGATCTCTGATGTCCTGAAGGACATCTCGATCGACAAGAAGAACTACGCCACAGCTGCTGATTACGCCAGGGATTACTGGAGAACATCGACCGCGGCCAGTGAGTTGGAGAAACTATCTGGCTCAAAACTTGGCATGCCCGGGTATGCATCTGGCGGTGTCCATGTCGGCGGATGGCGGGTGGTTGGAGAGGACGGACCTGAGGTTGAGTACACCGGTCCTTCCACAATCTATAACAGAGGACAGCTGGTGGATCTTTCTGAGGTGGTTCGTGAGCTTAAACAGTTGCGAAGAGAGATGTCAGCTGGTAATTATGCGGTAGCAAAATTTTCCATGAAGTCTGCCAAGGCGCTTGAAGCGATGCAGGTTGATGGAATCTACCTCGACGCAGGAGAGTTATAATGAAGGTCTTGATACCTTACGAAGTAACCGACTCAAACCTTATATCCTGCTCCGTCCCAGAGACGGAGACAGGCCTCGCAGTATGGTCGGCGGCTACCACTTACGCCGCCGGCCAACGCTGCTTCATGACTACCGGAGTTCACAAGATATTTGAGTCTGTGGCTGCCGGTAACTTGAATCATAACCCGTCCTCAACCACCGGGTACTGGATAGAAATAAGCCCTACAAATCGGTGGAAGATGTTCGATCGAAGGGTAGGAACTGTTACAGAATACACATCAAACATCCAGGTAGTTTTCCAGCCTACAAGTGATCAGTATGTCAACGGAATAGCAATACTTGATTCTCTCGGTACTGACGTCTTAATAGAGGTTTTAGACGCAACCACCAGCGCTATTCTCTACTCCAGTAGCTTCCTGCTTTACACCTGGGACAATAACGTATCCCCAGACTGGTACTGGTATTTTTTCACCCCTACATACCCAGTCGAAGTAGTTATCGCGCAGGGAATACCGAGCTTCTATAACTCGAAAATAAGGGTCACTGTAAATTATGCAACTGGTGCCAAAGTAGGAACCATAGCCTTCGGTACTTTGGTGGATATCGGGAAGACCCAGTTTAATCCGAAGCTGGGGATAATCGATTATTCGAAGAAAGAGACTGACGAGTTCGGCTATGTGGACGTCATCGAGCGAAGGTTTACCAAAACTCTTAGCTGTGACGTGGAGATTCCCAACGTACAGCTGACACAAGTGTTCAAACTGCTCTCAACTGTTAGAGCCACTCCAGTAGTGTGGGTGGGGTCGGACGAAGCTCTGTTTGACTCAACAATACTCTATGGGTTTTATAAGAATTTTGATATAGTGATCGAGGGCCCGACACACAGTATGTGCAGCCTTGAAATCGAGAGTCTAACATAGGAGTCCGAAATGGCACTTACAGCTCTGCCAACACCACCAAATAAGTACACTGACAACCCCCAGCAGTTCTCCGATAAGGCCCTGGCCTGGACAAACGCCCTAGCCACATTCCAGACTGAGGCAAATGCCCTGGCTGTCGAAGTCGATGCGGACGCTGTCGCTGCGGCTGGGTCTGCCTCTACTGCCACCACAAAGGCAGGTGAAGCTGCTGCCTCTGCTGCCACCGCTCTGGCAGCTCCTGGAACCTCGGCTACCAGTACAACCAGTGTTGTTATCGGAACTGGGAGTAAGTCACTTACTATTCAAACTGGTAAGAGTATCGTCGTAGGCATGTACCTGCTCATCGCCTACACCACTGATCCGACCAAGTACATACACGGTCAGGTTACCAGTTACACCTCTGGAACCGGTGCTCTGGTGGTCGACGTCACCACTGTGAACGGGTCAGGTACATACGCCGCCTGGACAATCTCAATCAGCGCCCCAGCAATATCAGGTGGCGTTCCTGTAGGAGCTGTCATTCCTTTCATCGGCGGGTACTTCACAAACGCAACCAACGGTGGCTTCACCAACGTGCTTGGTAACGACGCCACCGCCGTGAACTCCCTGGTGAATCCTTTTGGGTTCTTCGTATGCGACGGAGCAGCACCATCGATACCAGGTGCTCCAGTGTTTAATGTGGCCGGAAGATACCTTCCGAATATAACTGATAGTCGGTTCCTTATGGGCGGGACATCGTGTGGAGGCGTAGGAGGAAACAATGATGTCTCCCACACCCACACCCTGGCCCATACCCACACCACCGGATCGTTCACTCTCACCACCACAGAGATGCCGGCTCATACTCACTCCTATCACGATTCAGATGGCGGCGACTCTGGTGGGAGTTCTGCTGGCGGTTCGCAGCAGGGCCACTGGTACAACACCGGTTCACAAGGTGGTGGATCTTCGCATAACCACGGATCTACCGGAGCAGCATCCACAGCAAACACAGGAACTTCTTCTGTAACGGAAAATAGACCACTGTTCTTAACCTGCTTCTATCTACAAAGGGTATTTTAATGAAAGAGACCTACACCATGAAGTATCGGCAGCCAGGCCAGATCTTTTGGAGAAAAATAAAGAATGTTAAGGCCACCAGGTTCGAGCCAGGAGCATTCTGGGCTTTTATTACCGAGGACGACGCTATTCACTACGCCTCGAAAGACGCAGAGGTGTATTTCCCACCTGAGAGGCAGGCTATAATAACCTTCCAGATGGGCAAGGAAGTTGGACAACCAATTCAGAGGGTATAATGAATACTGTAACCATAATCAAACCGGACGGAGTGGTAGGGGTAAACGGCCTGTTTTTCAGCGTGGACACCTCGTCTCTCCCAGAGACTTTGCGTGTTGTTCAGTGGAATGGGGTAACTGGCCACGTCGAGTGGGCGGGTAACCCAAACACCGAGGTAAACGACATATCAGAGTACCAGGTATTGATCGACGCATGGACCGCAGCCAAGGCAGAGGCCGATGCCAGGAAAGCCAACCCATATTACGGGATGACTGATTCTCAGATCAAGGATGCTATAGAGAAGCTGATATCGCTCAAAGAGGATTCACAGTCATGGCAGCCTTTCATGTTCAAAGGCCACTTGTTCAAGGCTACTCAGGCCGTGACCCAGACCAACGGTAGGCTCAAGACTCTACCTGGTACCGAGCCATTGCCGGCGATTATAAACAACGGGTGCTGGGATTCCTTGACTGATGGGCCAATTCCTTTTACAGTGCAGGATCTCCGAGATTTGGAGGATGCGATCTACGACAGAGGGGCCATGAATTACTCAGTGAGAAAAGCTCACGTCGACGCAATGAGACTTTCTGCTGACCCAGTGTCGTATGATTTTTCACAAGGATGGTATTAAAAGGAGGAGAAGATGAGAAAGGTCGGGTATTTGGTGTTCAGTCTGTTTCTGGTTTCGTTTTTATCTGGTTGTGGGACTTCTCTTTACAAGGACATGGGGGCGGCTTCTGTTACCTTCCATCCTGACGGTTCGAAGACCATAGCAGAGTCTGGTGTGGCGTCAGTAGCCAGGCAGCAGTTTGCTGACCGGGCCGCCTGTCGTGCAGCCCAGGCTGTAAAACCTGAGCCAATAAGCTGCGTAGGACTTTCAGAGATGAATTGCTTTATGCTGAAAATGCAGGAGACAAACGTCCGGATGCAGGAGCAGACAGCGAAACTTCTGGCCGCTGCCACCGGGCACAATTACGATCCGTGTGCTGGTGACACCACTCTGTTCGACGTGGCGAAGGAGGAGGTTATTCAGAAAAACCAATCGGCTAGATCGCTTGGTAGTGACTTCTTCGGCTTTGCAAAATTCTTAGCAGGAGTCTGGGGAGTCAAGGAAGTGACACAGACTGTTGCCAAACAAGCTGGGCAGCACGTCACTGTTCAAGGAAATGAGGGTGATGTAAGCGTCCCGTTGACCAGGACATCATCAGAAGTAACAGAGACGGCCACAGCTGTTGGTGGTGACTCACCGGCTACAACTGGAGGAGGATCAGGGCAGGTCCCGGGCATCACTCCGGTGACAACTCCCACCACAACAACCACTGTGGTTCCTACCACCACCACGGTGAATTAATCCTCAACAGAGGGTTTGGCTCAGCCAAGCCCTCTTTTTTATGTACAAACCTTTGCCGTGTCGATATACTGACACAACGGAAAAGCCGTATGTACCCAACTTCAGAAACTCACCTCGATGGAGCAATAATGGAACCTCCGAAATCCTCAGATTTGGGGTTGATAGCCGGTGGGTTAGGTATCATAGGCCTGATCTCCGGGTGGATAATCGGCGCCCTAAGAGCGGCCTGGGCTCTCAGTAAGTTTGAGTCCAGGGTAGTTGCTTTGGAGAAATCCATAACTGAGCAGGCAACAGCGGCAAAAGATTTCGCAGACGAGTATGCTGAAGAAGAGGTTGGTGATAGACTTCGGCTACTTGAAAGCATAGCTGACAAGCTGTCCGCTGTCCCTGATTTGGTACTGGTTATGAACAAGTCGGTCTCTGCCATGGAGAAGGTAATTTTCCAAGAGAGGGGAGGCCTGAATGTCATAACCATATCAGAGCACGAGAAAATGCAGTTCCACTGCCAGAGTATGTTCAAGAAGGATCTCGAGCACATTAAAGGTGGTGTCGAGCAGGTAGTGAAGAACTCCGGAGTCGAAGAGCTGAAGAGAATTGAGATGTCAATAGCCAGAATGGAAAACGCTATTGCTTCTAGGATCAGAACGGACAAAGTCCAACGTATTGAGGGATGACGATGACCATAGAAATACCATCAGGAGTCGCAATCATAGACTTCAGCCTTGTCCGGGGCGTCAATGACCCGATCGAGATTGAGCTCACCCCAGCTGTGAATCCTATTGACGTGTCCACCTGGGTGTTTGAGCTGGCTACCTATGCTGGGGCTGTGAGAACAGTCCGGCTGACCTCGACCATTCCTGCTGAAATATCTGTCGACAACACAGGAACCACCAAGATAATCACTTTGAAGTTTGTACCGGCCAAGACCTCAGCATTCACCGCCGGCCGACACACCTGGGATCTCCGAGCAACAATAGATGGTGTGCCAGAGCAACTCATGAAGGGAACCATCACGGTGACTGAAGTATGAACCTTAAAGCTGTCATACGCTCTGGTCCGGTCTACAAGATAGCGTTCACCCATCAGGGCATCACCACTGTTGCTGTGACATCTGCCAAAAAGATGGCTGTCACAAACGCAGCTCGTCCTGGTCAGACCGGATCGACCGGCCCACAGGGCCCTCAGGGCCCACAGGGCGTCCAGGGGCCTACCGGTGCTACCGGACCTCAAGGTGACATCGGTCCTCAGGGCCAACAGGGCGTCCAGGGCCTCAAAGGTGATACCGGATCTCAGGGTCCTCAGGGTAACCAGGGTCTGAAAGGTGACACAGGCCTTACTGGTCCAGAAGGACCACAGGGTATTCAAGGTCAGCAAGGAGTTCAGGGCCTGAAAGGGGATAAAGGTGACACCGGATCTCAAGGGCTACAGGGTATTCAAGGCCTGAAAGGGGATAAAGGTGACACCGGAGATGTAGGACCTCAGGGTCCACAGGGTGTTCAGGGTCCTCAGGGTGTTCAGGGTATTCAGGGGCCTATTGGAGAGACTCCCGTTGTTGACAAAACGTCGATCGGTTTAGGAAATGTGGACAACACCTCAGATTTGAATAAGCCTGTCTCCGACGCCACAGCGAAGAAGATAAAATCCATGGCAGCAGCCATGGCCACAGCATTGGGGTAACGTATGAAACGACTTATTGGTCATGACCTTGGTGGTTATGTTTTTAACCCAGCAGCCAGAACGATCACTCTGACAAAATGCCCTGCTTTCGCACTTGAGAATCTCCTCCTGATCACCAACTTGACAGCTAAGGCTGAGCTTTTCAACTTCGCTTCAGACGAATCAGCCGCGACCATAGCCAATAATGTAATAACTCTGGCTGTGGACACCACAGCCATGTCTGCTGCCGATGCCTTGCAGATCTGGGCCTATGTGCCGGTTCAGAATACTTCATCTCTTGACATCCTGGGTGTTGAGGAGTCATTCGTCCGGGACACCCACATGGAGAGGGTGTTCGGTCCAGAGCCCATAACAGATCAGCAGGGAGTAAAAACCTCCACTGTCTACAAGCGTAGAAGCCAGATAAAAAACCTGATCGGCTTGAACTCTGAGGTCAGGATCGATTGCGAGGGGATGAATACTGTCGCTGTTCAGCTGAGTGGGACATGGGCAGGTACCATTTCCTTTGAGGCCAGCGTCAATGGAGCTGACTTCACCCTTATAGCAGGAGCAGCTATATTTGCTAACGCCGGAGTCACCACTTCAGGCGGGTCAGTGGTCACCTCATCGACAGCAAATAATATCTTTTCGTTCAACTGCGCGGGGATAAAGTATATTAGATGCAGGTACTCCACCTACACATCTGGGATCTGCTCTGTAGCAATGGCAGCAGATGCAGCTCGGCCTGCCCAGACTTTCCCCACTTCGCAAACCACATCAGATACTAACTTTGCGTCCTCGGTTGGTGGAACTCCGCTGTACTCTCCATCGTTCATTGAGCAACTCCAACAGATTATAGCTCCTTCTGTTAGCCCACCTCAGCCAACCGCTTACGCTGACAACAAGTATGCGAGATACCCTCAGAAGTACAGAAGGCTGAGGGTAGAGGTAGGAGCTTCACAAGGCCTCCCACTCGCCCAAGAAGAGAACACGAATAAGCTCCTGGTAGCAATGCCGGATCTTGTTACAAAAATAGAAGAGTTGCTTCTGCAACAAGCCCTGACCAATAGCTTGCTGGCTCAGGCATTTAACCTGCCCCTCCCGAAGGGGTTCACAGAATTTAGATAAGGAGTATTGTCATGCAATGTGATCTCAGAGAAGGAATGGTAACTATCGGAGCAGGGGCTATGTCTGTTGCCAGGGCAGGAAGGACTGGCGCTCTCATTACTGCTTCAGGCCATGGTGCTTTCACCGAGCCAGCTATGAGAGCTGGCATCATGGAGGCTTGCACCCCGGTTGCCGGTGTTGCCCCTGGTACCGCCCTGTCCACTACGCCTCCGCTGGCTTTGTGGAACCCGCCATCTTCAGGTAAGAACTTGTTCATCCTGAAAAGCTATATGGGTTACATCTCTGGCACCCTCGGCGGCGGCTCTATCGTCTATGCGATCGTCCCGTCCCAGGCCACTGTCCCGACAACTGGTACTGAGCTTATCCCTCAGTGCAGCATGATCGGTATGCCAAGAGGAGTAGGCCGCGCTTTCCAAGGCTCAACCTTGGCAGCTACCCCGACCATCCTCAGACCAGCCTTCGTGCTTGGTGCCTTCGTTGGAACGACTGCAGTTCCACCTGACCCGGCCCTTGATCTGGTTGATGGTGCCATCTGTGTCACCCCTGGCTCTGTCCTCTGCATGCAGGGTATTGCCGGTGCCGGTACCACTCCGTTGGTCCTGCTCTCCCTGGTTTATGAAGAAGTGGCGATATAAAGATCGTAGATCTGGCTGCTTTATGCAGCCAGATCCACTTATGGAGAAGACAATGTTGAAACCAGCTATAAAGTCCCTTGAAGGGCAGATGTTTCTTTTGCTCATGGTTGCCGCTTCCACAGCTGTCACACAGCTCACCGGGGTAGACCTGTTGGCTCTTGGTAACCATGCTATAAATGCCATGGCTGGTAACGTGTCTCCAGAGGACACGCTCCTTAACGCAGCCAAGACGGCCAAGGAAATGGCAGAGATATACCAGGCCTCTCGTCAGGAGGTTTCCTCAATAAAAGAGATTTCTGATATGGGAAGTCTTGGAATTCTTCTGACTTTCGTTTATAAGATTATGGTGTATTTTACCGGAAGCAGAACTGAACTCAAGAAAGCTGTCATAGAGGCAGTGAAAGAAAAGGGGAAGGAAGTCGCTAATGTGTGAATTAAGAAAACCGCAAGATGGACTGTATTCAAAAATAGTAGCCTTCCTTCTCGTAGGAGGGCTATTTACTTTTGGGCTGGCTTTTATAATCAACGCCAGTGATTACGACAGGGGATCCTTCAACCACTGGGTCGACGCCGACAACGACGGATTCAACACCAGGGCCGAGGTTTTAATAAATCAGGCCCTGACAGTTAATGGTTTGAAATTACTGTCAACAGATGGTAATAAGATTGTATCTGGGGTCTGGGTCTGCCCATACACCGGGGACGTGATCATGGACCCAGGCAAGATGGATGTCGACCATGTGGTTCCGCTCGAGTGGGCCTGGAATCACGGGGCGAATGTCTGGTCAGATGGGAAGAGAGAAGAGTTTGCCAACGACCCAATTAACTTGTTCGCCGTAGCCGCAGATGTGAATCGATCGAAGGGCGCCAAAGGTCCTGATGACTGGCTTCCTCCGAACCTCAGGTTCACCACGGTTTACCTCTACAGGTTTGAGGAAGTTGGCAAGAAGTATGGTCTTACTGGATGTGACTTTAATAATCTGATTCAGGAATATCAAACCAAGAAGAAAGGGATCAACCCGTAACTCATGTCATCCATACTGGTAAAACGAGGAACAACAGCCAAGCTCTCTACCTACGTTGGTGAGAAAGAGGAACTTACCATGGACACCGACAAGAACATTCTTGTTCTACAGGATGGTGTCACTCCAGGAGGAAATCCTGCTGACGTGGTGAACATGCTGTCTGTTGGTGAGCTTCGTGGTCTGTCAGTAAACAGCAATGCGATATTAATTCCAGCCGGCCACTCGTTAGATACCCCAGCAGTATCTACAGACTCCCTGAAAGGCAGAGCGTCTGCCAGTAACATAGTCACAGTACCAACAGGTCATTATCTTAAGGCGGACAAAGGCGCACTGCAGGTGCCTGGAACCGTAGTGCAGGTTGTTACGGTCAGGTATGACACCCAGTCTGTATTGTCTATCCCGGCGTCAACGACACCTACTATTCTAACAGGCCTGAACCTTACAATAACCCCTAAGTACTCTACCAGTCTTCTCCTCATGCAGTGGCATATCCACGGAGAAGGTAATGAAAATACGTGCTTTGTTATTTGTAAGGGAGGAGCATTAATAACCACAACTCCTGTTGGGTATAACTCAGTTTCAGGCAACGTAGGCGGCTCGTGTATATCCAACGGCGTCTACGACCAAAATACTGACAGTACCCCTTTCACCTTTCCAGTAAACTATTCAGCCACAGCTGGAGCGACGACAGCCATGACATTCGCTCCTGGGGTGAGAAACGGAGCTGCTGCTAGTTTCTCGGTGAATAGAGCACTGTCGTATACCCCATCAACGGGTTATTATTATGAGGCCGGTGTGTCTTCAGGCTGGATAATGGAAATAGCAGTTTAACAGAGGAAAACAATGGCAGATATGTCAGCAGCCCTCCTGTCTCTAAAGCCAGGAAGGTCTTGGATACTTGAGAATAATGAATACTCCAGATTGTTTTGGAATGAGCCGAATGAGGATCCTCCAACCGAAGCAGAACTCCTGGCTGAGATGGCTCGTCTCAACGCATACGAGGAGTCCATATCCTACATAGCCAAGAGGAAAAAAGAGTATCCTCCTGTCGCGGATTACCTGGACGCTGTGGTTAAAGATGACAAGAAAGCTATTCAGGACTATATTGACGCCTGTAAAGCCGTAAAGGCTAAATATCCAAAACCAGAATGAGGAGAAAGTTATGAGAGGTCGGGTAATTTTGATGTGTCTGTTGTCGTTGTTTCTGCTGCTGGCCGGCTGCCATAAAGGCGATGGAGACGACAAGACCCCAACCGGCGGCGTGAAGACTACCGGGGTTCAGGACGATGACGACAAGCTGTTTGACGTAGACGAGGAGTTTGGGCCTGGAGGAGGGCCAGAAACCACTGCCTCTGCTGTGCCGGTGGCCGGAACCAACATGATCGGCAGTTACCTGTCAGCCCAGCAGGGTGGCCAGGCTGTGAAGACCACCAACACCTACGCCGTGGCCAACGGAGGGAGGCAGTCCTTCCGCCTGAGTCCACGTTTTGGATACCTTGGCCAAACTGCGGTTGTGGTGTTTTCTGACATGCCTCGGGTTGGCTACAGGATCAAGCTCAACTATGCGAATAGAATACGGTCCGGAACCCATAACGGATTTGTCTTCAGGAACAGCCCAATAGGCGGCTACTTCGCCCACAGTCCTTTTGGGCGCCACCCAAGAACCCTTTACCTGTACTACTGATATGGACATCTGGGAAGATCCAACTTCTGATCATGTAGAGTACTCGAAAGGGTACAAGTACCAGCTTCGCCGGCCGATGTCGGTCTACACCCCGATCATCGGTTTCAATATCCAGACTGATTGGATCCGCCTGGACACCTTTGGCCAGCTCACCCTGGCCAGAGGTTATGCCTCTGACGGCCCGTCTGGGCCTTCTGTTGATACCAAGTCGTTTATGAGAGGTGCATTCGGGCACGACGGCCTGTACCAGCTTATCAGGGAAGGTCATCTCCCAGCTAAATGTAAGGCTCTTGCCGATCGGTTCCTCCACGATCAATGTGTCGTCGACGGCATGTGGAAGTTCAGGGCGGCCTATGTAGAGGAAGGCGTTTGCCGGTTCGGCGGATCAAGCATACTCCCAAGCGGAGGCAAGGAGGTTCTAATAGCACCATGAAGGAAAAAATGAACGTGAGTAAAGCCTATTTCAAACACCTCGAAGAGATAGAGGGTCGTGACAGTAATGTTTATCCTGACTCCGGAGGTGAGCCAACCATAGGTATTGGACATCTGCTTACAAATTCTGAGCGTAAGTCAGGTAAGATCATCATCGGTTCCGCCCCGGTTAGGTATGCTGGCGGTCTGACAGACAACCAGATTGAGGCCCTGGCCAAACAGGACTCCTGGGTCGCTGTCAAGGCAATCAATGACTTGGTCAATGTTCCTCTCACACAAAACCAATTTGACGCCCTGGTCAGTTTCGTATTCAATATCGGTACTGGGAAAGCAGGGTTTGCTGGGTCAACCCTTCTCAAGAAGCTGAACCTCGGTCTCTATGAAGAGATCCCGGCCCAGATGCGGAGATGGGTTAGGGACAATGGCAGGATAGTCGAAGGCCTGATCAACAGGCGAGAGAAAGAGATAGCTCTCTGGCTCAAGAAATAAGAAAAGGCCCGGTGGATCTCTCCACCGGGCCTTCTTGCTTTACGCCCAACCCTCGATTATAAAATCCTCTTTGACAGGTATCATCAGATCCCTCATGGTAGGATCTGCAGCCTTAGAAGTTCTCAGTTTGAAGATGTGGCTCCACTCAGGAAGTGATGCCGTGATCCAAATCTCAGTCATGGTACTGTTCGGTAGCAAGTCCCTGGCCTCCTGTGGGCTCTCTCCATACTCCCTGGACATCCGGTACCGCTCTTCAGCCGCCTCCATTCCAGCAAGCCAGTTGTCATATTTCGGGTTATGCTCTTCTTTACCGCGGAACCGGATTGGCTTGATGAAGGATATTCCTTTGGTGTGGTCGACGTATCTTTGTGAAAGCTGACCAAAGGACGCGGGCCGGTGTCGGACCATCTCATGACTCATGGCCCGGTTGGTGATGAACTGAACCGTGACTGCCTTGGCCCACCAGGGGATTTCCTCCCCCTTCAGCTGGTTGCTGCGATACACGTCCAGCTGATCTACCGTGGAAAATCCTGATGCCTCCATGAAGGCCCGGTAGTTCCCAGCATAGACAATCTGCCCGTCGTGCACAGCAGAGTGGATGAATTTTGATTTCTCAAAGATCCTCTGGGGGATTTTGCAGGTTATGACAAGCTGAGAGTGCTCGATCATGGCCAGATGTTCATTCATAGTTAGCTTATCAATCATTGCCCGATATGATTCAGCAGTCTTCTTGTCCTGAGACTGATAGCATACCCGGGCCACGTCCTCAACCCTTCCGAGGGCCTCGATCTTCTCCTCCGGACACTCCCCGATCACCTTATGGTACTGCTCAATAACCTTGATCATTCCATCCCTCCCATTTTATCCAAAAGATCTTCAACTTCCCCTTCAACGCATGCCTCGTACAACTCTTCCGAACAGGGAGGGTCATCCATGTTCTCATACATCCAGACGATGTAGTCTGGGTCGATCTGTGACACCTCCAGTGGAGTGTCACCCTGGTATTTTCCAAAAGTGAGTTGGGTTTTGTCTATCTCTTCAAACTCTTGCATGCGGCACCTCAAACCTGAATATGCATTGGGGTTTCAGCTGAGTTGATCTTGTCGATCCCCAGCTCTTCGAACAGCTCCTGTTTCAACGTATCGACTTTCTTATTATGGATATCAGCTGCGCCCTCAGCCAGGCATGCCTGCGCCATACCGGCCTCATTCGAGTAGATCCTGATATCCTCAACCAACTTTCTAATCTTTCTACGGTCCATGGTTACCACCTTTTCCGGTTGAGCCGGCGATCGTCCCGACTGTCGGCGTCTTCAAATGTTGATGGGTCCATAGTCCCAGCTGCCAGTCTCTTTACGAATGACTTACCAACCGCCAGGCCACTGTCATACCCAAGCTCACGGCCGATGCTCTCCGCATCTCTTGCCAGTTGATTTATATTCAAAGCAGCCACCAAAGTCCACTGAGGAACCTCCCACGACTCCCCGGAAGCTGTCCCTTTGTACTCACTCACGTACTGAAACCCCATTCTACCCGTTCCTGCTACCATCGGGTGGTACATAGGGTATCGCTTGTGGTCTTCAGCAGATGGTCTTCCAGCCAGTTTATAAATCATGTGGATGACTTTCTCCACATCTCCTTTGGGTGGCTCGAGCCACCCACCGACCCAACCCATAGGATCTTGTATTCCTAAATCTGGTTCCATTATCTCCTCCGTTTCTTGACGAACACCATCTCACCTCGCCTCGCAATCAGCAGCCGCTCGGCCGTATCAAAGGACATTTGGAATCTACCGGCCAGGCCCCACTTCTTACCCCAGTTGTTCAGGCAGGAGAGCATCCTGGTCCGGATGTTGATCCCGTAGAAGAGGTAGGCATGCCTGCCGATCACCCTCCCGGTCGGCCTGACAGCGCCAAATCGATCCGGAAAATTCATACCCTCGGTCCAGACGGTCCCCACCCCAACCGGGCCAACATACGCCAGACCTTCCAAGAAGGTCCGGAAATCAAACGACCACTCATAACCATCTATCTCTTCAAGCGCCTTGGCCTGCTTCAAGATGGACAGGATTGACGTTCCCTGTGAGATCGGGTCTGCTCCTGGGTACTCTCCTCCAGGGAACCGGTCGTTCTCCTGAGCCGGCCAGTAGAGCTTTTCAATAGCAAAGTTGGCCGAATATTTCTTCGGGTCGCCGATCCCAGGCTCATTCAGCAGCAGGTGTGTCATCATGAACGCACCACACCCTCCAGTAATGCCCTGGTCAAGACAGGTGGGCGCCAACCACTGCTTCGATATCAGCGGCCTGTCTGGCCCAACCTCGGCCAGAGATGTTGATACAGGGTAATCCCTGCTCTCCTCATCAAACTCCACGAGGCTGGCTACTCTCGGGTCCCAGGTCTTGCTTCCGTCTCTTAATGTGAGTTGTTCCATTAACTTCTCCTTACTTGTGTATTAATCCAGCAGCTTTTCTAACCTTAGACTGACAGTTTGGGCACATCAGCCAGTCAGTTACTCTGTTGACGTCCATTGTTTTTAGAGACAGAGCAGCCCAACCGTGGCTGAGTGTGTTGTAATCAACAGTTCCTTTGAACTCCTCCTCGACCCCACAACCCCTGCAAGTGAGCATGGTGTACGACACCAGCTCCTCCCTCGGTACCGTCTCAATTCTTTTTGTCGTTGATATTGCAAGCCCACTCATCGGTCGTCTCCACCCAGCAGCATGGTTATTTCATGACACAGGGAATCAATTATTACTCTCAACTTATGGTTGTCTGAACTGTTCTCACGGGGAATAGTGCACGACACCGACTTGTCACAGACAGTGAGGTAGAAGTTATGCCCGTCGATGACAACGGTTTTCTTCTTACAGTCCTCCACCTCCATGTCGTTTGGCTTGACGGGCTTCATCAGCCCGCCCCTGACATCAGCTATCATCATGGAGAAGTTCGCCACATTTACAGCCTGCCGCAGAACATCGTCAGACTTGCCGTGCTTCAGGGCCTGATCCAGCTCACAGAACTTCGACTGCATCCTGTTCAGCAGGTACTCAGCATGGATGGTTTTCCACCCTGTTGCTCCGTGTTTCGGATCTTTTTGCTGGAGCTTCTTCTCCATAGCCTCAGCAAATCTTTCAACTTCGGTTCTTTTTACCATCTTCCTTTTTCTCCTCAGTCTCGCATTTGCACTTCTTTCCGTAGAGCTTCGCTCCTCCACACTTGTCACAGTTGGTGTAGGAAACTCCACCCCTCATGTAATCGCCGCCGGGCCCGCAAGGACCCATACTGCAGTCCTTGCAGGGCTTACCTTGTCCGCACATCTCAGTCTCCTTACTTGTTTCGGTTTGCTTCCTTCACATTGAGGATATAATCCAGATCATCAGCCACGGTCTTGTCATGCCGGATATCGCCATCGATACGGGCGTGGTCGAAGGACCGGATGTCAGTCTTCGCAGAAGTGGAAACTGCGTTGAAGGTGACGGTGATGATCCGGCCGATCCAGGTCTCAGGATCTCTCATGCGCTGCTCGTCGGTGAGCCCCGACACCGACCCAACCAACTTACCGCAAGACGACTGAGCAATCAAGGAGCCAATGCACTTCTCATATTTTCCGCCGGCGTCCCCTGGATTCCAACCGGTGATGAGAACTTCCGCCTGCTTTTCCGCCTTGAGTTTGATCTGCTTCGAGGAGGTTCCGTCTGACCACAGGGCTGTAGGATCTTTGACGATCGTCCCTTCCAGATCCATCTTTCTTTTCTCAGCATAGTGGGTCCAGGCCTCGTCCTTGTTTCGAACCAGACGAGTCTCGATGACCCGGACACCATTTCCATTTCTACAGGCTGCCAGGAGATTGTCCAGGCGTTTGCCGTAGGTGATTGAGCAGGAACCTTTCCGGAAGTCATCGATCGGGATCATGTCCCAGAGCTCGAATCGAATTCGCTCACATTCCTCCTTGCTGATATGGCCGTGGATGGCTTTCGAGATGATGGCGTTGCCCTGTGCCCGAGGCATGACCACCCCACATTCATCCAGGACCAGGGCCTCCCCCATGTAGACGAAGTCAGCAGGCATGCCTACGAACATCGGATCAGTCACTCCCAGGAAGTCCAGTTTGTTACCCTGCCTGGTGGTGTATGAAGTTCCCTCTGCAAAGTGGAGGATGTTGTTGAACATGCCGTCGGCCTTGAGCTGAGACCAGGCACCATCCTTAAAATTGATCTTGTCTATCTTGTCATACCCCGAGCACCGGCAGTATGGTGAATACGGAACCAGGTCCGGAGCAACCTCGATGACGGTCTTGATATCGAACCCGGCGTCGACCCGACCCCGGAGGATCCGATTCACGACATCCAGGTGAGCTGGTGACTGACTGGCCAGCCCGGCCAACTCCACCTTGTCCTTCTTGTTCGCAGCCGGCTTATCATTCAGATAATCCAGGAACTCGAAGACATCCCCCTCAATGGCGTCAGTCAGGGCTACCCTGGCCACCTTAAAAGTCTTGCTGGTATCCAGAGCATACTGGATGAATTTTGCGAAGATGGGGATGTCCAGATATTCCTTCAGGAGGATCTTCTTGGTGGCCTTGTTTGCTACAGCAAGTTTGTCCAGTCTGGTGATGATTTCGTATGCTTGGTCAGTATTCATAATTCTCCTTTATAATATTTTTACTAAAAGATCTCTGAGTGCTCTCGCTTCTACTTCTTCCAGGAAAATACTGGGGCCGTACTCTCCGTTGTACTCCACATGCAGGGATATTCCCTCCCGATAAGGTTCTCCTCTGTTGTCAGAAACCACCCTGAGTGAGTCTCCTCCTTCAGCCATGAACGTGACTGACTTTTCAGTTCTGAATATCCTCATTGGCTACCTCTGTCTGCTAATGGTTCTTCCAAAAATCCACGCTTGCCTTAGTTTTTCGTTGAGGGTGAAGTCCAGGTCCCTCTCCCGGTGGAACAGCCAGTCCAAAATCCTCCAAAAGAGTTTCATCTTGCCCTCCTGTCAGTTACCCCTGACCTCCGCTCTTTATCACACACCACCCCAGCCAGCTTCTCAACGAACACTCGCAAGGCCCCAAGATCCCCACCGTTCCACAGTATCTCGTCACCGGGCTTGACCGTGACCCCTGCCTCTGACCGATGACCAGAGTATTCGTTCACCTCGAGGTACCGGCCGGTGATGTGGATTATTGTCCCGCCCAGCTCCCTGATCATTTCCGCCTCATCATTGAAGCGGACGTCGTCTATGACGATGTTCTTATCAGTGCTCATGATCTTCTTCTTCATGAGCTTGAGCCAGATGCCAGGGAAATGAGCTCTCAAGCACTCAGTGCCGAGGATCTGTAGGGCCTGCCTGGGTGAGATCTCCCAGTCAGGATCAACAGCGTTTTTCCCTTCCATGGTGTAGAGCTGATCCTGGCTGAACCCGAAGAGGATCCGAGCAGCATCCTTCAAGGGTTTTGCAAAGGACTCCAGCTCATATCCTCGCAGCAGCATAGCCGCAGTTGTCTTTCCTGAGCCCATCGGGCCCGCCAATCCGATCAACATAATTCTCTCCTAAAAGTAAATTCCGAAATAAATGATAGCCACCGCAGCAGCGCAGAATGCTATCCCAACGTATAATGGTAATTTTTCCATTGTGTTCACCAGGTCATTATTAATCCAACTGCGATTTCCAAGGCTATTCCAGAGAACATCATCCCTAGGATCAGCCACAGCTCCTCTCTGTTTTGACCTTCCATATCACGCCTCCAACAACTCCCTGATTTCTGCCTTGTCGGTGATCTCCCGGGTTGATGAGATACCGTTTCCGTCCATACTGACGCAGTATATCTTGTCACCGTACTCAGCCAGCTCAGGACTATGCGTTGTCAGAAGGATCTGGAAGCCAAGTTTTTGACACAAAGACTGCAGCATCTCCCCGGCCAGGGCCTGTTTTCCCACTTTCAGAGCTGCAGTCGGCTCGTCCAGTGCCAAAAATTTGTCACGCTTACCCTCCATGATGATGAAGGCTGCTCGAAGAGCAATGGCGATGATGTTGGCCACTCCCAGACCTGAGTTTCCCAACGGATCGACCTCGTGGCCATTCTTCACCAGGATCAGATCAGCCTCAGTTGAGTTTCTCCTGGTTACGAACTTGACCCGGAACTCATACTCCTCACCGTGCACGATATGCAGGGCAGTGGTCACCACCGTAGCAATGACCCCTGACACCTGCTCCTGAGCACGGTTGGCCGCCTTGGTGAAGAACGCCAGTCCTTCTTTGCTGAGGGAGAGGTTACGATCTGCCAGCCCCAGCTTTGCGACTGTTGAACCAAGGTTGGCACTGGCCACATCCCTGTTCAGGATGGCTTTATTGAGCAGCGATCTGTAGCTTTCCAAGGAACTCATTCTCAAAGTCCTCCTTCATCTTCAGAAGATTTTCCTGCTTCTCAATCAACTCAGCCTCGACTTGCTCGATCTCTTTATCAAGGTCCTCGACAGTGTCATGTTCAAACTCAGTCTTGAGTCTGTGCATGAGCATTTCCAGGCGGCCCTGCTCTTTTGATTTGTTCTCCTGGCCCTTCTTGATCATTGCCTTCCACTTCTCAATCTTCTCTGACATGGTCCATCACTCCTTGTATGAATAGTTTCAGTTCTGATTTGTCCTCTCCCAGCTCGTCTACTCCTTTTGTGACTATCTGAGAGAACGTCGGCCGGCTCGTTCCGGAGAAATCCATGGACAGTACAAACCTCTCCAGAAGAAGGCTGTTGTCCACTGACTCCTTGATCCTTGCAGCCTCCACGATCCCGGACAGGTCGAAGACACCCTCCTCGATCGGGATGGGGACCTCGGTGACTTCCTTCCCTTTAATCCACCAGCAGCTGGGCTTGAAGTCCTTCTTATCAATGGATGCCCTGAGCATCGGCCCGGTGTTTACCAGGGTGCAGCCTTTATATGTGATCTTGAACTTCTCATGGAAGTCCCCGGTGATGATGAAATCGAATCCTGGGTGGCTGTCTATCATTTCCATGGCGGTCACAGCTGACAACCAGGGAGGCGGGGTGTGCTCGGTGACAGTCTCGTGAGCCATCAGGATGTTGATCCCGGTGTCTCCTGGAACTGGGTACTCCTCACCCCAGGATCTTCCGTACAGATTCACCCCGCCGAAGTACTCAACAGGTGACACCAACTTGATGAGCCCGGCCTCGATCAGGGTCCCAAGCTGTGATCTCTGCAGATCCAACTGGTGAAATGCCTGGTCGTGGTTGCCGCTGACACAGAACACCCGGACATTTGGGTAGCGAAGAAGTAGATTGATAATCGCATTCAGAAACCATATTGGCCCTGACGACTTATCAAATACGTCCCCGGCAATCCCCAGCATTGCGCCTCTTTCCTCTGCAGTTTGCAGTAGAAACTCCAGCTTCCTGAGACCAACCATCGGGTAATCATCTTTCCGGAACCTGGGGGTGTTGGCAGACAGATGCAGATCTGCTGCGAAAATCCAGTTCGGTTCTATCATGCCTCCTCCTCAATTATTTGCCCGCAACTTTCACACAGGGCGCCCATCTCCAGCAGTGCAGACTTTGCTGTGGAAATGTCATTTTCGGCCTCACTTACAAGGCCACGGGCCCTAGAGATGGCCTCTAGTAATTGCAAGTACTTAGACAGTTCTTGCTGTTTCAATTCAGCGTTTTGGATGTCTTCCAAAGTGGCGTGGGCCCTAGAAAGACATTCGAACTTTCCGGTTTCTGTTTCATGGATCTGAGTAGACAGTTCCCTGGCCGGTGCCAACGCATCCTCATCGGCCGCAACATCCAGTTCCAACGCAGCCATCTGTGCCAACTTCACAAACATAACGTCCAGATCCTGGAACCGGGCCTGGGCCTCGATCAGCCCCCGAAGCTCATCCCTTATAGCCTTCGATTGCTGAAGTCTTCCAGCCATTTTGGATACTTCCCGGTCAGCAGCCTCCATACTGTCGATGTCAATTTCGCCAAGAAAATCAAAACGAGCAAGATCAACAGCAGTAAGTTGAACACGGAGGTCAGTAGCCACTCTGCGGCGCTTGGTCTGTTCCTCCACCTCTCTTTCCAACTCATCAATAACCTCCAGTTCCTTTTCAATTTTTTCGTAATCCGGATAGATAGCAACCTTTTCTGCTGTGGATTTTACATCCGCCGAGAACGCCCTGGCCATGTTGATGGCCACGGTGTCTGCGTTGATTGAAGACTCTGTGTTCTCCATCCGGTACATGCTGGCTACTGCCTGATCGATGACGCCAGAGTGCTCTTCAATATACCCCTCGAACTTTTTCACATCTGCGGTCAGACCCTTCACCTCTTTGTCGTACAACGAGATGAGTTCGTTGGTCCTCTTTATGGCGGAGTCTGAGTCAGAGATACCGGCAACTTCATTTATCCTCTTTGCAACCGCACCAGGAGATGCCTGGAGCAGGAAGTACTGGTCGACCTGGGCCTGGATGTTGGTCTCATCCAGGTTCAAGATGTCAGTGACCTCCTCCGGCACAGCAGCACCCAAGGCTGCGAGATTGGTGCCATTCACGGTGTAGATGTTTTTCCCTTTACCTTTCAGCCTGGTAACTTCCTTTGCGCCTGAGGTGATGGCAGTGACCCGGGCCACTTTCTCCCCCTCCCAAGGGATCATCTCGTCTCCCCTTGGGTTGTTGGTTGCTACCCACCGGATAGCCCTCTGGACAGAGGACTTTCCGTTGTCGTTGGACCCGATCAGAGCGGTGAGTCCAGGGCACAACACCACCTTGGACTTCTCATGGGCCTCATAACGCATTTCTAGTTCACTTAGCATCTATCATCCTCCCATAAATGAAGTCGGAGTATGTCTTGAGCAGGCCTCTGACAGTGAGCTGAACGGTAATGAGGGCGTCACCACTCATACGTACTACCTTTCGCTTTCCACTCGTCAGCACCACAGTCTGTAGATCCACAAAAGTATCGGCAGAGACTTTCACCACAGCGTTAGCCAGATCGAGTACCTGAGCAGAGCTGTTTATCTCAGGATCTTCTGAGAAGTAATTCTTGACATCTCCATTAACCACCAGGATCTGTGTAAAGTCACCATCGGTCTCGTAAAAGAACTCTTCAGCTACTCCAACCAGCTTCATTACCACTATTGTTTCAGGAAAATTTCCTGCGTCCCAGGAGGCGTTCAGCTCCTCCAACACTCCCTGCTTCGCTCTTACTACCACCACCCTACCGGCGTCCCTTGTTGGCAGGCACAACTCACCTCCCTGACTGATGCTGAAAACTTTCATGGCATCTCCTTCATAAGACTGCCCCACCCAACCATTAGGCATTCTATCACTGACTGGATGTCTTCTTTGGAGTTTCCTGTAGTGGTAAAGACTCCAACGTGGTTCTCAAGGTCCCACTGCTTGCCCTTCATCTCGCCCAGCTTCCTGACATCCACTATCTTTATGACTCCCAACTCGTGATAGTGGATCAGGACCAGGCCTGGAACCCCAGCCATGGCCCATCTGTGCATCAGGGGAAACTGCCGGAAGTGCCGGAGGATTTTCTTCTTGCCGCCAACGCTCTTGCACTCGAAGTAAAACCCTCCGGTCTTCACTGAAGAGATGAAGAAGTCAGCATTCTGGGCCTTGATGATGTTCCTGGCCGACCTGGTATCAGGCAAGCGATCACAGGCCATATCGATCCTGTTCTGCTTCTTGAACCAGTCCTCGGTCAGATCTTCAAGGTATTTCCCATCATTTGACTTGCTCATTCCGTTTCTTCTCCTCTCTTTCTTCTGTTTTCTTCTCTTCCTTGAGGAACGCTTCCACGAAACTCCACGCAGCCCTGTACGCTTTTATGGATGCTTCTTCATCAAAGGTCGCGTTGTATCCTATACCCTCCAGAAAAACGAGCATAGCCCTGAACCTGAGATCTGCTTCAAATCCCAGGCCAGACTGAACCAGTACTCCCTCTACTGATTCAGTCACACAAGGCTGAACGGTACAAGCCTGGCCTGCCTCTTCCATCTTACGGACAAGCTCTTCAGTGGTTGATACCAGAGGCTCCATCAGGCCATTCAAATAGGTAAGGGAGTTGTTGATTTTCTCAAGATCACCCATGTTTTTATGGAGGACATCCTCAGTATATTTGAGCCTTGTCTCCAGTGATGCAAGTCTTTCTACTATGCTGCGTTCTGACATTTCAATCCCTCCGCAATCTCCATTAATTTTTCAGCATCGAACTTGGTGCCGATGTTGATCAGGGAGCCAAAGTTGTTTCCTATCTCTATCGAACTCTCAATAGGAACTTCCATCGTGCTGTATTTCTCCAGCATAATTTGATGTGCCTCTCTCAAGAACGGTACCAGATCCTTCTTCGTAACCCAACCATTTACCTCATCGTGCACCGCCATAGCGTAGCCGGCCTCGTACCGCTCGAAGATCTGACGCTCCCAGAACTTCCTCTGAACCTGTTTGATCTGCTCTCCAGCAGGAGACTGGATCTCGAAGTTTATTCCAGATCGGATCTCATGCTCGTCCTTCCAGGTTCCTTCGAATATCAGATGCTTTCTGGCTCCCATGAGGGTAACTGCGAACTTGTCTCTCAGGAGTCGTGCTTTCACTTCTTCCTTCCACTCTGCTACTCCTGGGAAAGCTGCAGCTTTCGCAGCAATGATTTCCCGGGCCAACTCCACGGTGATCAGAAGTTTCTCAGCCAGGCCCACTTCTGTCTGGCCGTACACATCACCAAAGTTTACTGCCTTGGAGTCGTTCCTGGCCTTCTTCATCTCCTTCTGGAAAGGCGCTTCCTTATCGTCATACCCAGAAGCAATCTGCTCGTAGGTGAACGTCTGGCCAGAAAGAGCAGCAACCTGAACCGCCGTGACTGCGTGGAGATCCTTGGCTTGGCCGTCTTTCGGGTAGCAACTCAGCATTACCGGGCACTGTGACCGTTCTGCTGTGAGCCGCAACTCCTGACCTGAGAAGTCCATCGACCACCATATCAGATCGTCCTCTGGTGGGACATACGCCTCCCTGATCGGAGACTTCTTCGACACCTGGGTGAAGTTCGGCCCAGATGGTGTTGCTCTTCTTGACGTTGCCCGACTGAGGCCGGGGTTTGCGTGGACCATACCGTCCTTGGGGTTCGGCATCTTCGGGTATGGTTTCAGGTACAGGCCGAAGTCAGTCTTCAACTCCTTGGCCTTTATCAGAAGCAACAGGAGTTCCTCTTTCTCCTTGTCACCGTTCAGGTCGTACATGATGGCGTGGCGGATTGCCGATTCGTTGCCTTTCGGATTTCCCACCGCCGTTCGACCCTCTAATCTGGCTTTCTCTCTCATTTTAT
>Ga0209575_10000148_pt1 | contig 73318 bp, 66 predicted proteins | sample Medcelwee11metaG_FD_187172 | JGI IMG/M metagenome (GOLD analysis project Ga0209575, IMG submission 187172) | Freshwater pond sediment microbial communities from the University of Edinburgh, under environmental carbon perturbations - Medium... | ecosystem: Environmental > Aquatic > Freshwater >... | reverse complement strand
AAATCGGTCAAGAATTGAAACTTTGCGGCAATGATCAAACGCAACAAAACAAACAAAGCGATTCCAGCTCTCAAAGTCAAAATCAGCAAACACAACCGCAGCCTCAGGCTGAAATACAAACTCAGCCGGAGCCGGAAACTCCCCGTTGGTGGAATCCTTTTTCTTGGTTTTAGTCGGAGATTAAGCAAATTAGTTTGTAAATACTGTTATCCGAATATGATTCTTGGAACTTACCATAACAATCAAGGAAACCTTGATTTTACGAAGAAATTTGATTGATTCGTTGTCTCTACATGAGAAAATTGTTTTCAAGTTACGGATGCAGGGAAGCAATCCCCGGATGAGTTTTCGGTAAATTTTTGTTGGGCACCAGTGGCTGCAATTTGAACTCGATGAGTTCAAGAATTTAAAGCCCCTTTTTCTACATAGCATTGGCGAGAACTTCATTGGGAGTTAGATAATTAAGGCATTTTCTGGCTCTGTTGTTAAGTTTTTCCTGGATTTCCCAGATGTATCTTTCTGTAATGTTATCAAGATTGGATCTTTTAGGGAAATACTCCCGAATCAGTCCATTGAGATTTTCCACTCCACCTTTTTGCCAACTTGAATATGTATCACAAAAATATGAAGGGATATCGGTTTCTTGGTGTAGTGCATTTTCGCTTCCATTGTCCCTGGTGATCGTCAGCCACATTCCAGCAGGCAATGACTCAATACTGTCACGCAGAGCTTCTTCTGAAGCAATTGCAGACTTATCCTCGCATTTATGTAATCTGCATACTTTGCTTTTTCTTTCTTGTTGTACAGACAAAATGCAACTTCCTTTAAAAATTACACTATCAGTCTCCCAATCGCCAAATCTTTCTCTAGCGGCAACAATCCCAGGTCTTTGATGGATGGAAATTCTTTCTTTTAATATCGTTTTAACCCCTTGTTTTCTGGCTTTTTCTTTCTTGCGTTTACATTGTTTTCTTCGGAGGAATTTATACAATCCTCCATATCTGCCTTCACCTTCGTATATGTAATTGTAAATGCTTTCGTAGCTTACTGTTTTATCTTTGCAATTTTTAATTTCATCAGGTGGATACTCACACAATCTACCTGCAATTTCTTCTGGGCTCCAACCTTCTTCTAATCTATCATGCACATATTCTTTAAGTTTCTCATTTGCATATTTTTCCAGCTTTCTTTTGTTGGTGTTTTTCTTTCTGCGATCAGCGCAGCTTTGAGCATCAACTGCGCAGTATGGCATAACTTCTCCTGAATTTCTTTTGATTTCTCTTTTGATAATTGAATAATCCCTGCACAACTTCTTGGCAATTTTGGTCTTCTTCCATCTCATTCGCAGATATGTTTCAATCTGTTGCCGCTCAAAGAAGGTGATTTCCTTATCTTTTGGCATATTCATGGTGAGTTAAATGAGTTAACTCCATATGATAGCAGAAAAAGGGGCTTCGGGGTTTGAATTCAGGTTTGATTTAAGAAGATTGACATTTTATTAAAAAAGCTTTATTATATAAAGTCAGTATTTTTAAAAATAATTTTTTTAGCAGTCAACTCATTACACGCTAGGAGGATTACATGGGAAAATGTTTAGGAGTCAATTTGTTTGGGCTAGGATTGCTTTTTCTGATTTGCGCTGGTTGTATTGGCGCTTATTCTTTCGAGAAAATAAATCCTAAGCAGGAGGGAACAAGAGAGCGTCTTATTAGGGGAATGGTAGCAGATAATCATCATACCAGATTTCTCTTGGATCTCAATGTCTGTAGTGCCCTAGCTACATTGAAAAGGATTCAGGGACACCTGAATCCGGATACCCATCAGCGAGTTCAGGAAAAAATTGATAGGATTTTTTTTGAAGCAAAAGAAATCCTAACCCTTAATGATAAACGCCTAAAAATGTTGCCGTATTCCCGGGTGGAGGATGGTCTTCGAGATATTGCAATACTGGAGAGTATTCTTGTCAATCAGGCGCAAGTGCGAAAGGCACTGCGTGACGTGGTTGATTTTACTGACGCCATGGCCTCAGTCATGGTTTCAGAGAATAAAAAATTTAAATAAAAAAAGGGGGGGTGGTTGAAGAATAAAAGGACTTGTCTTAATAAGATAAGTCCTTTTGATATTTTAATGGTTTTAACGATTGATTTATTGATGATAAGGTAGTAGTATAAAAAGAATCTTTTTAAGTGAAAATGTTTCAATAAGGCAGTCAATTTAAATTCACTTTAGTTTATGAAAAAGAATATAAATAATTCGGATTATTTTACCAAAGAAATTGTCGTTAAAGGTGCGCGCGAACATAATCTGAAAAATATTGATTTGACATTGCCTCGTAATAAATTCATTGTTTTTACGGGTATTTCTGGTAGTGGAAAATCAACGTTGGCGTTCGACACGATTTTCGCCGAAGGACAAAGGAGATATTTGGAAAGCCTGTCTTCTTATGCGCGGCAATTTTTAGGACAAATGGATAAGCCAGATGTTGATTATATTGAAGGGCTTTCTCCGGCGATTTCAATTGATCAAAAATCTACTTCACATAATCCCAGATCGACAGTGGGAACGGTAACAGAAATTCATGATTATCTGCGTTTGCTCTATGCCAAAATAGGAATTCCGCATTGTCCGGAATGTGGATTGGAAATCGCCAAGCTTTCAATTGATGAGATCATGGATCGAATTTTGGAGGGGGCGGAAAAATTGCAAGCACAATCAATAGAAATTCTTTCACCAATTGTTCGTGGTCGAAAAGGTGAATATCTGGCGCTTTTGGATGATATGTGGAAACGGGGATTTTCTCGGGCAGTTGTCAATGGTGAAAAAATTTATTTGGAGGATTATAAGAATATCAAATTAGAAAGACATAAAAAGCATGACATTGATATTGTAATCGATCAGTTGATTGTTAATGATAATAATATATCACGCATTTTTGAGGGAATAGAAAAAGCTTTAAAGCTTTCCGAAGGGTTGGTTAAGGTTGGGTTTATGAAGGTGGAAGTGAAAAATGTTCAAAAAGAAATAAATAAAAAAGGAAATTATAAAATGGAACAGCTATATAATCAAAAATTGGCTTGTCCGATTCATGATATTGAATTTCCTGAACTGGAACCGCGATTATTTTCTTTTAATTCACCTTTCGGGGCGTGTGAGGCTTGTGAAGGCCTGGGAACAAAAAAGGAAATTGATCCAAAGCGCTTGATGCCGGATAGTAATAAAACTATTGCCGAGGGCGGGGTAATGCCTTGGAGCTATAAATCAAATAATTATCAAGGCACTGTTTTGCGATCGGTGTGTGATTATTATCGGATAGCGGATAATAAACGAATTCGTGATTTAAAAAAAGAACAGCTAGATATTCTATTGCATGGCACTGACGAAAAAGATTTGATAAAAGTAAAATATCATTTTCGATCAGGAAGCGGACATTATAATATTCGCTGGCGGGGCGTAATCGGGTGGCTGGAAGAGCGTTATCGTAATACTACTTCTGACGCGGTTAGAAATGATATTGAAAAATATATGTCACAAAAGCCCTGTTCAGTCTGTCAAGGAACACGTTATAAAAAAAACGCATTATTAGTAAAAGTGGGCGGTAAAAATATTTTTGAAATTTCTTCATTGAATATCAGAAATTGCTGGGAATTTTTTGAAAAATTAAAGTTAAATAAGAAAGAAGAGTTGATTGCCAACAGAATATTGACTGAAATAAAAGCCCGCTTGGTTTTTTTGAATAATGTCGGTTTGGATTATTTGACGTTGCAACGGGCAGCGTATTCTCTTTCTGGCGGTGAATCACAACGAATTCGTCTGGCTTCGCAAATCGGTTCGCAATTGGTCGGAGTGTTATATATTTTAGATGAACCCTCGATTGGTTTGCACGCGCGAGATAACACTAAATTAATAGAAACATTGCGACATTTGCAGGAAATCGGCAATACTTTAATCGTTATTGAACATGATGAGGAAATGATGCGTCAAGCGGATTGGTTAGTGGATATCGGCCCGGGAGCGGGCAAGCATGGCGGACAAATTATAGCTGAGGGCAAGCCGGTTGATGTGATTAAAAATCCAAATTCGCTTACGGGAAAATATTTGCGTGGCGAATCAAAAATTGAAATTCCTAAAAGCCGACGATCGATAAATAGAAAAAAATATATCACAATTCGAAATGCGACAGAGAATAATTTAAAAGGAATTACGGCAGAATTTCCTTTGAAAGTATTTACTTGCGTAACCGGTGTATCTGGCAGTGGTAAATCCACATTAGTAGAAGACACTCTTTATAAAGCCTTGGCAAATAAATTACATCGAGCATTGGATGTTCCAGGGCGACATCAGGAAATTTTAGGAATAGAAAATATCAATAAGGTTATTATGATTGATCAATCTCCGATTGGTCGAACTCCACGCAGTAATCCAGCAACCTATACGGGGCTTTTTACGCACATTCGGGAGCTTTTTGCCGCAACTAAAGATGCCAAACTTAAAGGTTATGGAGCGGGAAGATTTTCTTTTAATATTAAAGGTGGGCGCTGTGAAAATTGTGCCGGAGAAGGTTATTTGAAAATCGAAATGCAATTTATGCCGGATGTTTATTTGCCTTGCGACATTTGCAAGGGAAAAAGATATAACAGTGAAACGTTACAGGTTCAATATAAAGGCAAAAATATTGCTGAAATTTTGGCAATGACTGTTTCAGAAGCCAAGATTTTTTTTGAAAATTTTCCCAAAATACACGCGCCTTTGGCGGTATTGGAAGATGTCGGTTTGGGTTACATAGAATTAGGTCAAAGCGCAACCACTCTTTCTGGCGGCGAGGCTCAGAGAATCAAGTTAGCCACGGAACTTTCCCGTCGGGCAACCGGTGATACGTTTTATATTTTAGATGAACCAACAACGGGACTGCATTTTGACGATATAAAAAAATTATTAAAAGTTTTAAATCGATTAGTGGATGCCGGCAATACCGTAGTAGTCATTGAGCACAATATGGACGTGATTAAAACAGCGGATTGGATAATTGATTTGGGGCCGGAAGGCGGGGATGGCGGAGGAAAGATAGTGGTTACTGGTTCGCCAGAAGAAGTGGTTAAATATGAAAAAGAAAGTTACACTGCCAAATATCTCAAGGGAGTTTTATTTGAAAAATAATATAAAAATATTTTTAAGATAAAAAACAGGGACGTAAGTGTTTACGTCCCTGAAGGTGCAAAGTACCGATTGTTATTCGTGTTGGAAGAGAAAAGTTACTTCGGGGAGTAACTCGTAGTCCGTTAACATAATCAAGTGGATCATTTTTTTCAATTCGATTGTGTTTCTTAGGCAAAGAGAAATCATATAATATTCAGAATGTTTTGAATTTATCTGTAATAAGCTTTCTTCCAATTTTTTTTCCAATAAAACCAGGAAATCAAAAAGATCATTCGTTATTAGTGAGTAATAAAAGATAGGGTTTCTGTTGTCCAGATTTATTTTCGTGAAAATTTCTTTTAGGCACACGGCTTGTTCAAACATTCTAACGGATCCCGGGATATCAATTGAAAAAAGTAGACGTTGAGCGTGAATTATTGTGGGAAAAAAATAGCGATGAAAATCATTCAATTTTTTTCGAATTATTTTTTTCTGATAGTAATCAAGTAGGAAGCCGATTGGATTTTGAAAAGAAAACATAGAGGCACTCCTTTTGGAATATGCAAACTTAAAAAATAAAATCAAGAATAATGATTGATATTAAAGAACTTAAAAATTGAGTGCACGTGTGTAGTATTAATATGAAATTAACAGATATAATTGCAAAAGTAAAGAATTTTCCGATTGCGCCAGGCGTATATTTTTTTTATGGTTTTAAAAAAGAAATTATTTATATTGGCAAAGCGACTAATTTACGCAGCCGGGTGCAATCTTATTTTCGTGATTCAGACGGTCGGGGTGAACGTATCGCGGTTATGGTTGCGCAGGCAACTGATGTCCAATTTCAACGGACTGATTCGGTCTTGGAAGCGCTGATTTTAGAAAGTAATCTGATTAAAAAACATCAGCCAAAATATAATATTTTAGAGAAAGATGACAAGAGTTTTAGTTATTTTGCGATTACTCAAGAAAAGTTTCCAAAAATTTTAATATTACGTAAAACGGAAATTGATAAAATTTTAAATGTTAAGCAATCAGCAATTGATGGAATTAGAATTCAAAAATTTGGAATTTATGGACCTTACGTTAGTAAAAATCAAATGGAAATAGCGTTGAAAATAATTCGTAAGATATTTCCTTTTCATTCAAATCGACAAAAAACAGAAAAAGGTTGTTTGGATTTTCAATTAGGTCGTTGCCCCGGCCCGTATGTTGGAGCCATTTCTCAAGAAGATTATGCGAAAAATATTGCCGGAATAAAAATGATTTTGGCAGGAAAGAAACAAAGATTATTAATTGGCTTAAAAAGGGAAATGCTTGATGCCGCTCAAGAAAACGAATTTGAAAAGGCGGCTGAAATTCGTAATAAAATTTTTGCACTAGAACATATTCGTGATGTCGCGCTTATTTCCAAAAATATGGAGGAATGGTCGATCGCAGACAGTCCAGTTTCGGATTTGCGCATTGAAGCTTATGACATATCGAATATTGGCGGTCAGCAGGCGGTTGGCTCAATGGTGGTTTTTGCTGGAGAAAATCCGAACAAAAATGAATATCGTAAATTTAAAATAAAAAATGTGACCGGATCTGATGATGTGGCAATGTTAAAAGAAGTTTTAACAAGAAGAATTAGAAATAATAACTGGCTCAGACCGGATATCGTTTTATTGGACGGGGGCAGTGGACATTTGAATATGGCAAAAAAATTGTTTGAATCATTAAATTTTATTGTGCCACTGGTAGCAATCGCCAAGGGCGTGGATCGAAAGGGTGTTGATGTTCGAAAAGCTAATTTTCATTCATTGATAGATGAGAAAATTTATAACTTATTGGAAAATAAAAATTTAATCAAGCGAATTATGGATGAGGCACATCGCTTCGCAATAAGTTTTCATCGTAAAAAAAGAGACAAAGCCTTTTTTGATTGATAGTAAAAAATTACTCTTTACAGTTTATGTTTTTTCCGCTAACATATATACTTAGCAAATGTAAATGTTTTCAATGTGAATGTTGCGGTATCGGGTTGTGGCAATTAGAAGAATTTTTTTAATGTGATTCTTATAAAAAATAAAAATTTAATAATTTGAGAAATATGTCTGAAAAAAAATCATTGTCAAAGTTGGTCAGAAACGAAATAATTATCAAAGGTGCGCGAGTAAATAATTTGAAAAATATTGATTTGAATATTCCTCGTGATAAATTCGTGGTAATTACCGGACTTTCAGGATCAGGGAAATCGTCAGTGGCTTTTGATACGATTTATGCCGAAGGCAATCGTCGTTATATGGAAAGTTTTTCTTCTTATGCGCAAAATTTTCTAGAACCTTCAGCCAAGCCGGATGTTGATAGGATTGAAAATCTATCACCCCCAATATCCATTGATCAAAAAAGCATTAGTCGAAGTCCGCGATCAACTGTGGGCACATTGACTGAAATATATGATTATTTGCGCATTATTTTTGCTAAAATTGGAAAAATGTATTGTTCGGGGTGTGGCGAGCCGATGAAACGAAAAACCAACAAGGAAGTTTTAGATGAAATATTGGAACTGGAACATCATACGCAAATTGCTATTCTGGCCCGTCCTAAAAATCAAGGAGATAACTTTAAAGAAAATTTACGCAATATTTCTCAATTGGGCTACGCTCGAATTAGATGCGATGGTCGAATGATAAGCTTGAGCGAGGCGGAAATGGAAGAGGATGTTGATAAAATAAAAAATATCGAAATAGTAATCGACCGATTGATATTGGATAAAAAAAATCCGGATATCGAAAGAATATTAGATTCAATTGAAACAGCAATGAAATTGGGCAGTGGATCAATGGCTGTATTGGTGGACAATAAAGAGGAAAAAAAATATAATCGAGATTTTTTTTGTGGCAATTGTGGAATTAAAGTGAGAGAGGTCTCTCCTCGCCATTTTTCCTTTAACAGTCCAGAAGGGGCTTGCGAGGTTTGTTCTGGCTTGGGTTATGTTCGCAAAATTAATCCTGAATTAGTTTTATCCAACAAAAATCTTTCAATTTTAGAGGGAGCTATTTTGCCTTGGAGTAAGTCGGGTGGAAAAATAAATACTCAAAATAGTAATTTTGAAAAATTAAAAGTGGTTGCTAAAAAATATAAATTTTCCTTAAACGAACCTTTGCGAAAATTTTCTGCCAAACAAATGGAAATATTGTTGAATGGTTGTGATGAATTTGAAGGAGTTATCCCTGCTTTGGTAAATAAGTATCAAGAAACTAAATCAGATTATGTGCGAGCTGAAATTGAAAGATATATGTCAGCTGATTCTTGCTTGGGTTGCAATGGCAAAAGATTAAAAAAAGAATTTTTGGCGGTTAAAATCGAAGGTAAATCAATAAATGATTTGGTTGAAATGAGTGCGTCGGAGTTGAACGAATTTTTTATTGGAATGAAAGATTGGTCCTTGGATTCGCTAGAAAAAGATATCGCTAGACCGATAGTACGAGAAATGTTAAAGAGATTGGAAGCTTTAAGTGATGTAGGCTTGGATTATCTTAATTTAGGCAGAAGCGCGCAGACTATTTCCGGCGGAGAAGCGCAACGCATTCGCTTAGCTTCTCAATTAAATTCTCAATTAATGGGAATAGTTTACGTATTAGATGAACCATCGGTGGGATTACATAGTCGTGATACGGAGAAACTAATTGAAACCTTAAAAAAATTACAAAATTTGGGAAATTCGTTGGTAGTAGTTGAACATGATGAAAGTATCATTAAAGCTTCCGATTGGGTGGTGGACATGGGTCCGGGAGCTGGTGAAGAAGGGGGTATAATAGTTTTTGATGGTTCGTATGAAAAATTACTTAAATCCAAAAGCTTAACTGCTCAATATATTATCGGAAAGAAAAAAATTGCCGATAAGAAAAAATTTCGAAAAGGCAATGGAAAAGAAATAAAGGTTATTGGGGCAACTGAACATAATTTGCAAAATATTGACGTGGCGATACCTTTAGGAAGGTTTGTGGTGATTTGCGGAGTTTCAGGTTCGGGCAAATCAACTTTCGTTAGTGATATTCTTTCCAAAGCGCTTACTCGTCATTTTTATAAATCAAAAGATTTGCCGGGAGCGCATAAAAAGATTGTTGGTTTGGATAATGTAGACAAGGTTATTAGTATCGATCAAAGTCCGATTGGTCGAACTCCGCGCTCGAATGCGGCAACATATACGGGAGTTTTTACTCATATTCGAGAGCTTTTTGCGCAGACTGAAGAAGCCAGAAATAGAGGATATAATGCTAGTCGGTTTAGTTTCAATATGAAAGGTGGGCGTTGTGAAGTTTGTCAGGGCGATGGACTCAAAAAAATTGAGATGCATCTTCTGCCGGATATGTATGTTAAATGTGAGTCTTGCGGAGGCACTCGTTATAATCGCAAAACATTGGAAATTGAATATAAGGGATTTAATATTGCTCAAGTGTTAGATATGGATGCGCGTTTTGCTTTGCGATTTTTTGCCAAACACCAATTGATTGCAGAAAAATTAAAAACAATGGAAGATGTCGGATTGGGATATTTGAAGTTAGGACAGAGTGCGACTAATCTTTCTGGTGGAGAGGCTCAACGCATTAAATTAGCCACTGAATTAGCTAGAAAATCAACCGGTAAAACTTTATATATTTTAGATGAGCCGACAGTCGGTTTGCATTTTGATGATATTCGCCAATTATTGGAAGTATTAAACGCTTTAGTTGAGAAAGGAAACTCCGTGTTAGTGGTTGAGCATAATCTGGATGTTATTCGAAGTGCCGATTGGGTGGTTGAATTGGGACCAGATGGTGGATCTAAAGGTGGGGAGTTAATTTTTCAAGGAACCCCAGATAAACTTAAAAATAATAAAAAAAGTTGGACGGCGAAATATCTTTAATATAATAATTAAATAACAATGAATAGCGGACTTTTATATATAGTGGCTACACCTATTGGTAATTTGGAGGACATTACTTTACGCGCCATTCGTGTGCTAAAAGAAGTTGATTTTATTTTATGCGAAGATACGCGCGTAACAGCCAAGCTTCTTTCTAGATATGAAATAAGAAAGCCCCTGATTTCATATCATCATCATAGTAAAAATGAAAAATCGGAAAAAATAATCGAGGATATTTTACAAGAAAAAAATGCGGCATTAGTAACTGATGCCGGAACCCCAGGAATTTCTGATCCAGGCAATAGTTTAGTAGCGATGGCAATTAAAAAAGGGGTAAGAGTTGTGCCAATAGCCGGAGTTTCAGCCCTAACTTGTTTGATAAGTGTTTGTGGGCTGGACATGCAGAAATTTATTTTTTTAGGATTTCCTCCCCATAAAAAGGGAAGGGAAACTTTTTTTAGGGAAGTGGCGCTTTCTATTCGACCAGTGGTTTTTTATGAATCTCCACATAGAATTTTAAAAAATTTAGAATTATTATATTCCTTAGAGCCTCAAAAAAAAATAGTAATAGGGCGAGAACTCACCAAGTTGTTTGAGGAGATAGTTCATGGTGAAATTTTTCAAGTTATTGAATATTTTAAAAAAAATCCATCCAAGATTAAAGGAGAGTTTGTTGTTTTGGCATATTAATGGAAGCTGGCGATAAACAAGTTTTATTTAAGAGTAATTATTTTAAACAGAAGGGTGTTATTTTTTTTGTAAGTCAGTCTATTCGGATAAGAAAAGTTATCCACAGTTTAATGAGACTTGTTACAAAAAACATTTCTTATGCTATAATATAATTAAATTATAATTTCTTTTATAAAACAAAAAAATGGAAAATAAAAAAGCTCTTTATTTCGTGGTTGGAATTATTTTTTTAATTTCACTTCTATCTATTGTTTGGTATTTTAGTAAACCAGAAAAAGCAGATAAACAAGAAAGTTCAAGCGATGTGAACAGTGAACAACCTTCATTGCAAGGTGATCCAGAGGTTGAAAAACAAATTAAAGAAGTGGAAGAAGTTTTAAGTCAGGAGAATGTCAATGGAAATGCAGTTGTGGACACACGTCCAGTTGAAGAGCAACTTGTAGAGGTTGAGGAAATGTTGAAAACTGAACAGGAACAAAACCCAACTCCGGTAGTAGTGGATGAGAGAAGTCCCGAGGAGCAAATAGCTGAAGTAGAAGCTATGCTTAAAGCTGAGCAACAATAGTTTCTTTAGGGAATTAAATTTTAATTGAATATAAAAATGAAGAAAAAAATCTCATTTTCATTAATAATCTTTGTTTTTTGTTTTGTTGCGGTGGGTGTAGTGAGAACTAATGCTGCTAATATTACTGGTTGGCTTTGGGGCGGAACTGAGGATTCGGCAGATGCGGTTATTAATGGCAATGAAACGGGTGTGGGTTGGATCAGCATGAATGGAGATACTGTTGCTGGCGGAGTTGATTATAATGTTGTAATTCCTACTGCAGATGGAGATCTTTCGGGATATGCTTATAGTGAAAATATTGGCTGGATAAGTTTTAATCCGGCAGATGTTTCCGGATGTCCAAGTGGCACTTGTAATGCCAGAAGAGAAGGCAATAACCTTAATGGTTGGGCGAGAATAATGAGTATTGTGCAAGCTGGTGCGAATTCTGGTGGATGGCTGGGCTGGGTTAAATTGAAGGGTAATGCGCAAGACGGCAGTCCTTATGGAGTTTCTATTTTAAATGGAAATATGACGGGAATGGCATGGTCAAATGAATTGGGTTGGCTTGATTTTAGTCGAGCCGGAATTCCGCTTCCTCCGGTAATAACCTTTTCTGGTAATCCATTGACTATAAATATAGATAATAATCCTTTACCGGAAGACATTACCTTGACTTGGTCAGTTACTGGAGCCACTGGATGTACAGCAAGTAGTACTAATGGGTCTTGGACTGGTTCTAAAAATCCAACAAGCGGAACAGAGTCAACTTCGATTACCACGGCAGCACCACTAGTAACATTTACTCTTACTTGTGTTGGCGATGGAGGCACAACAAGTGAAACTGTTGATATAACAACGGTTTGTTATAATCATTCTTGCGGATCGGGAACTTGCAATGCACTACCTGTATATGGAATTCCAACTTCAGCTTCTTGTTCGACCCAGAGTTGTTCAACTAATGCTCAATGTCAATCGGTTTCAACTGGAACCTGGATGGAAGTTGCGCCATAGTATTTTTAATGGTTAAGATCCTGGTTTTAGGCAGGCGGGTTTAATAAATAAATTGAATGTTATGATTATAAAAAAAGAAGAAATAGGAAAAACGTTGATAATTGCTTGGTTTATTATAGCAACTTTGTATGTTGGATATGATTTTTGGAGTGATTATAAAATAAGAGGTATTGATGTTGCTTATCAAGCTGGAATTACTGATACAATAAACAAACTTCTGGAACAATCTGAAAAAAGTCAGTGCCAGCCATTTGAAGTTTATAGTGGTGATAAGAAAACTAAGTTTTTAGATGCCAATTGCTTAGCCCAAACAAATGAATCTGCTGAAAAACAAAATGAACAACCTCAGAAATAGAGTTTATTTTTTATTGATTTAAATAATATTTATTAAATAAAATAAAATGAAAAAGAACTTTCAAAAAATTACTTACGGTTTTTCGGTGGCCGTAGTAGGTGTGATCTTGGGTTTGTCTTTGCAGTTGGCAAGGGCTTGGGTTGAGCCGACGGCTTCCGCGCCAAATGGCAATGTGGGCGCTCCAATAAATACTGAAAGTGGATTGCAAACCAAATCTGGTAATGTGGGTTTTGGCGGGGCTATTGCTAATGCTAGTTATGGAGTACGTTCAACTGGATTATACGGGGTGTTGGCTACTGGGTCTACTTTTGCTGGTTATTTTCGAGGAACTGCTTTAACTGATGGTTCCGGTCTTTATGTTCGAGGGGAAGGAACTGGGCATGATATTTACGCTGGCGGACTCAAATCCTATTTTGCTGGCAATGTAGGAATTGGTACGGCTAGTCCAGCTCAGAAATTGCATGTAGAGGGTGGTGCTATAATCAGTGGGAAAGTTGGAATTGGAGCAACAAGTAATAGTGGCGATTTGAAATTGGACGTGGAGGGTCAAATAGGCGCTAGTGAATATTGCGATGAAAATGGAGCTAATTGTAAGGATATTGCTACATTGGGAACTAGTGGAATTTCCGGCAGTGGCACTACTGGCTATGTTCCCAAATGGACTGGTGCGACCGCACAAGGAAATTCAATTATTTTTGATAGCGGTACTAATGTAGGAATCGGCACGGCTGCTCCTTCTCAAAAATTGCATGTGATTGGCAATGCCTATGTAACCGGTAATGCAGCTTTTGGCGGATCCACGGTTAATGCTAGTTATGGAGTAAGATCAAATGGAACTTATGGAGTTTTGGCTAACGGATCTACTTTTGCTGGTTATTTTCGGGGAACTGCCGCAACCAATGGTTCTGGTATCTATGTTCGGGGAGAAGGAACTGGACATGATGTTTATGCCGGCGGACTTAAATCCTATTTTGCTGGTAATGTTGGAATTGGCACGACTGCCAACAGCACCGGACTTAAGCTGGATGTCCAAGGCAAGGTGGGCGCAACGGAGTATTGCGACGAGAATGGAGCGAATTGTCGGGATTTGAGTAATTGGGGAATGGATTTTACTTGTTCTGATCAACATTTAGATCCTTTGTCAGCTCCTTATAATGGAGGTGATACTACTGGGCCGACGGGAACTGCTTGGCAAACAATCGTAAATATTTGTGTTCATGAGATATGCACGCCAGCGGGTTGGAGATTTGTTTCAGCATCAGGCAATGGAAATTGTCTCGGGAGTTAGTAGATTTTCTTAAAATTAAATAATATTTTTATATAATTTAAGATATATCCTTAAAAATCATCCACTAGTGTGGGTGATTTTTTTGTTTGCTAAAAAATACATAAGCCTGTTATAATCTAGATAGTAGTAAATTAAACATGATTGATTGGGAAAATGAAAAATAAGCTTAAAAAAGAAATAACAACAGCGATTGAAGTTGTTTTTGGTGAAAAGGCTGTTTTGGCATTGTTGACAATCGAAGTCGAATATACTAAAAACGATAATTTTGGCGATTACACCACGAATGTGTCAATGAATTTGGCTAAGGTTTTGCAAAAAAATCCAATGGAAATTGCCGAAATGATCAAAACGCAGATTATTCAGCAAAATTGTTTTGAGTTAAAAAAAATTGAGGTGGCATCGCCAGGTTATATTAATTTTTATTTGGCGGAAAGTTATTTGCAAAATGTGATTAGACAAATATTGGAAAAAAAAGATGAATTCTTGCAAGCAACTGAAAAAAAGACCGAAAAGATAAGTAATGAATTTATTTCCGCTAATCCCACTGGCCCTTTGCATTTGGGCAACGGGCGAGGTGGGTTTTATGGCGATGTACTTTCCAGAATTTTACGCAAACGGGGCTGGGAGGTAGTGAATGAATATTATATAAATGACGCAGGCGAGCAAGTTATGAAATTGGGTCATAGCGTTTTGAAAGATGATCAGGCAGTCTATGGTGGTGAATATATTGATGATTTGCATAATAAGATTGGAAATTTGGTTGATGTGAAAGAAATCGGTCAGCAGGCGGCAGATTTTATTGTTGAAAATATTATCAAAAAAACAATACAGGAAAAAATGGGAATTATTTTTAATGTCTGGATGAGTGAAAAAAAACTTTATGAGAAATCTTATGTTGATCGGGCTATTGAAAAATTGCGTGAAAGAAAAATGACTTATGAGAAAGATGGAGCGCTATGGCTTAGAACAATTGATTTCGGTGATGATAAGGATCGGGTTTTAATAAAAAGTGACGGACAGAAAACTTATTTTGCTTCTGATTGTGGTTATATTCTTAATAAAATCGAAAGAGGTTTTGATCGGATAATTGAAATTTGGGGAGCTGATCATCATGGTTATATTGTCAGGTTTCAAGCGGCGGCCAGAGCTTTGGGATTTTCTGGGGAATTGAAATTTTTGATTATGCAATTAGTGCGATTAGTTAAAGATGGCAAAGAAGTTAGGATGAGCAAGCGTGCTGGTAATGTGGTTTATGTAGATGATTTGATTGATGAATTAGGTCTTGATATTGCGCGATTTTTCTTTTTGATGTACTCACCGGATGCGCACATGAATTTTGATTTGGGCTTGGCTAAAGAGCGTTCGGCTAAAAACCCGGTTTTTTATGTCCAATATGCGCACGCTAGGATATGCAGTATTTTGCGTAATGTTCACGGGCAAGCAATGGATTTACAGCAAGGCGATTTGTCCAAGCTTGTAAATGAAAAAGAGTTGGCATTAATGAAAGAACTGAGTAAATTACCTGAAATTTTGGATGAAATAGCGATTTCTTACGAGGTGCATAAAATTATTCATTATGTAATAAAATTGGCAGATAGGTTTCATTCTTTTTATAATGATTGCAAGGTCATTGATGAGAATAATTTGGCGCTTACTCAGGCGCGGTTAGCTTTATTAAATGCCACTAAAATAATAATGGCGGAAACATTGGAGCTGATTGGAGTGTCAGCCCCGGAAAAAATGTAATTATTTGAAAGTTCTTGATTTTTATTGCGCCAGGGTGTATACTGCAAGGAATTTATAAATCATAATTAAGCAGTTTTTAGATTTAAAAAAGTTAAAAACTGCAAAAATATATGCGTATAGGAATTGACGCCAGAACGATATTGAGCCCAGAAAAAGGTGACGCTATCGGTGCGGGACACTATACTTATCAATTGATCCGTCATTTATTGGAAATTGATCAAGAAAATGAATACGTTTTATTTTTTGATTTTCGTGTACGAGAAAAAGATATTAAAAAATTTGCCAAGTTTAATGTAAAAATAAAATTCTATCCTTTTTCTGATTATAAAAAATATTTGCCAGGGATGTATAATGAAATATTAGGAACAGCTACTTTGCAAAGAGAAAAATTAGACGTCCTACACTCCACTTCTTACACTAGTCGCATCCCGGTGGGCTATAAGGGTAAATTAGTGGTTACTTTTCAAGATATGATTATGTATCATGCGCCACAATATTTGCCACAGATGAAAAGAATTCGTGAACGCACCGTGGCTAGTTTAATGGCTAAGAAGGCAGACAAAATTATTGCTAGTTCTAATTCTTTAAAAAATGAATTAGATCGTTATTTGGGGGTAGCGGAGGAAAAAGTCGAAGTCATTCATAGCGGTTTAGATCAGCGTTTTTTCGCTGATTCAAATATTGACGCAAAAAAAATGTTGGAAAAATTTGGTATTAATAAAAAATATATTCTTTTTCTAGGGACATTGGAGCCGTCAAAAAATATTACTCGTCTTTTACGTGCTTTTGCTAAATTAAAAGAAAAATATAAAAATAATAATGGCAAAAAATTTGAATATCAATTAGTATTAGCCGGTAAAAAGGGTTGGTTGTCAGAAGAATACGTTCAGATTATTAAGAACTTGGGAATTTCCAAGGATGTTGTTTTTACTGGTTATGTGGTTGGGGATGAGTTAGTGCCGCTTTTTAAAAATTCGGAATTTTTTATTATGCCATCACTTTATGAAGGTTTTGGCATGACTGTTTTAGAGGCTTTTGCTACCGGTGCTCCGGCTATTGTTTCTGACGTGCCGTCTTTGGTGGAAATTGTCAAGGATGGTGCCAGACTAGTGAATCCATTGGATATAGATGCAATTACGACAGCAATGATTGAGTTTATTCAAAATGAAGATATTAGAAATGAATATCGCAAAAAAGGACTTTTAGTTGCCAGGAAATTTGATTGGAAAAATACCGCCAAAAAAACACTAGAGATTTACAAAAGTTTGAAATAACAGTAAAATTAAAATAAAGGCAATGAAAGAGCCATCACTCTGGAGCCACGAGAAGAAATAAAAAGTAGACCTCGTCGGGCAGGCCCGTAATAGCTGATAATGAGTCGTAAAACTTGTAATACGAATTTTGAAGTAAATTTTGAGTTTCAAGTTTAACGTAAATTAAGGTGGTACCACGTCATTCGGCGTCCTTATGTATATTTTGCATAAGGATTTTATTTTATTGGATTTTAAATTTTGTTAAGTTTTTTTATATTTTAAAATTAAAATAGTGAAATTCAGGTTTGAATTAAAAAATTAAAATTAAAAAATATGTTCAAGAAAATCGACTCCAAGCAAACGTTTCCCAAAATGGAAGAAGAAATTTTAGAATTTTGGAAAAATAATAAAATATTTCAAAAATCTTTGGAAAATAGGAAAAATTCTCCGCAATATAGTTTTTATGACGGACCGCCTTTTGCCACAGGAACTCCTCACTACGGTCATTTAGTGGCCAGTACCATGAAGGACGTCGTGCCTCGCTATTGGACGATGCGTGGTTATTATGTTGAAAGAAAATGGGGTTGGGACTGTCATGGTTTGCCGATTGAAAATATTGTAGAAAAAGAATTGGGATCTAAAAATAAAAAAGATATTGAAAATTTGGGAGTGGAAAAATTTAATGAACTTTGTCGAAGTAAAGTTTTGGAGTATGTTCAGCAGTGGCAAAATATTATCGGACGATTGGGTCGTTGGGCGGATATGGAGAATGCCTATAAAACCATGGATTTAAATTACATGGAATCTGTTTGGTGGGTTTTTAAGCAACTTTGGGATAAGGGCTTGATTTATGAAAGTTATCGAGCGATGCATATTTGTCCACGTTGTGAAACTACTCTTTCGCAATCGGAAGTTGCCGAGGGTTATATGACAGTAAAAGATTTGTCCGCCATGGTTAAATTTGAATTATTGGAAGATCCGGGGACTTATTTTTTAGCCTGGACCACAACTCCCTGGACATTGATTGGTAACGTTGCTTTAGCTGTGGGCGAAGATATTGATTATGTGTGCGTGCAAGTTACTTTGACCGATAAAGCTGGGAATTTTTTTGATGAAAAATATTGGTTGGCTAAAGAAAAAATAACAGAAGTATTAAAAAATCGGGAGTATGAAATATTGGAAGAAAAAACCGGAAAAGAATTAGCAGGTAAAAAATATAGGCCAATCTTTGATTATTATCAGAATAATGGAGTTGAAAATAGTCAGAATGGCTGGATGGTTTATGAGGCTGATTTTGTTAATACGTCTGAAGGAACTGGAATTGTACACATTGCACCAGCTTTTGGTGAAGATGATATGGAATTGGGAAAAAAAATGACCCTGCCTTTTATTCAACATGTTGGCATGGATGGAGTTATTAAAAAAGAAGCAGTTGATTTTGCCGGTCTTAATGTTAAGCCATCGAATGATCGTCAAGCAACGGACATTGAGATCATTAAATATTTAGCAAAAAATAACAGTCTTTTTGCTAAAGAAAAATACGAACATTCTTATCCGCATTGTTGGCGTTGTGATACGCCTTTGTTAAATTACGCCACATCTTCTTGGTTTGTGGATGTTACACAGCTAAAACCCAGAGCATTGGAAACAGCTGAAAATATTTCCTGGGTTCCTTCACACATGAAAGAGGGAAGATTTGGCAAATGGTTGGAAAATGCGCGGGATTGGTCTGTTAGTCGACAACGTTTTTGGGCATCAGTTATACCTATTTGGCGTTGTGAATGTGGGGAAATCCGGGTTTTTGGCAGTGTAGCTGAATTGGAAGAGGTTAGTGGGGAAAAAATCAGTGATATCCATAAACATATAGTGGATAAAATTTCATTTGATTGTCAAAAATGTGGAGAAAAAATGCGAAGAGTTCCAGATGTTTTGGATACTTGGTTTGATAGTGGATCAATGCCATATGCCCAGCAACACTATCCTTTTAAAAATAAAGAGCAGTTTGAACGAAGTTTTCCGGCACAATTTATTGCTGAAGGTCAGGATCAAACTCGCACCTGGTTTTATTATTTGCATATTATTTCAACGGCTATTTTAGATTCACATGCTTTTGGCAATGTTATTGTTAACGGGATAGTGCTGGCTGAAGACGGCAAAAAAATGTCCAAGCGTTTGCAAAATTATCCAGATCCACAATTGATGTTTGATAAATACGGAGCTGATGCGATGCGTCTTTATTTGATGTCTTCACCGGTGGTTTTTGCTCAAAATTTGAATTTTTCTGAAAAAGATGTGGCTGAATTTGTGCGTGGAGCATTGCGTATGCTTTGGAATTCTTATTCTTTTTTTGTGCTATATGCCAACATTGATGGCTTTAATGTAGACAAGATCACTAATAAATCGGAAAATATTTTGGATAAATGGATGCTTTCTGAATTGAATAATTTAATCAAGGAGGTTAATGTAAATATGGAAAAATATGATCTGTCTAAAACGGCTCGACTTTTCCCAGGCTTTATTGATAATCTTTCTAATTGGTTCATTAGGCGCAGTCGTAAGCGATTTTGGAAAAGCGAAAGCGATAATGATAAACATAGCGCTTATTCGACTTTGTATGAAGTTTTAGTAAAATTATCACAATTAATGGCGCCGTTTACTCCGTTTATTGCTGATGAAGTATATAAAAATTTAACCGGAAAAGAATCTGTACATCTTTCTGACTTTCCAGAAGCCGATGTTTTAATGATGAATGATAAATTAAATCAGGAAATGGCCGAAGTGCGTGCAATAGTTAGCGCGGGGCTACAATTGCGAGCTAGCGCAAAAATAAAAGTGCGACAACCATTGTCAGTCGCAAAAATTGCAGTAGATGTTGAGAGCTTAGAATTGCAAGATATCATTAAGGATGAATTGAATGTTAAAAACATTGAAATTATCGACAGTAATAAATCTTTACAAGTTGATAAAAATATAATTTGGGATAGTACCGGAAAAATAGGATTGGATATACGAATAACTGAGGATTTACGAGTAGAAGGTGAGGCTCGGGAAATTATTCGTTTTATTCAAGAAATGCGCAAGGAAGCAAATTATGATGTTGACAACAGGATTGATGTGTGGTATAATGGAAAATGTGTCGCATTAGAAATTTTTGGCAATTTGATAGCCAAAGAAATATTGGCTAATAACTTATCCAAAGGAACGATTGATGATTCGGATATTTCTAAAAAAATCAACCTGGAAAACGGCTTTATTGAAGTGTTTTTGAAAAAAAATTAAGATATTTTTCAGCATTATTTAAGTCACTGCCCTTTTGTCGGGCAGTGGCTTTTTTTTGTTAAATCAATATAATAACTTTATGGAATATAAATATACCAGCATAGTTTTAGGTAAAAAAGATGTGGGAGAAACTGACCGCATTTATTTTTTGTATACTTTAGAAGGCGGTAAAATTCAAGTTTTAGCTAAAGGTGTTCGTAAATCGGGAGCTAAGCTGGCAGGCTTATTGGAGAATTTAACCTTGGCGGATATATCGATTGCAAAAAATCAAGGAATTGGCAAAATTATTAGTTCAGTAGTAGAAAACAATTTTTCTTCTTTGCGTAGTGATTATTATTCTTTGTCTAAAGCTTTGTTTTCAATAAATATTTTTAATCATTTGATTGAACTGGATCAAAAAGACTTGATGATTTTTGATATTTTACGTGAATATTTAGAAGCTCTGGATTCTCAAAGTTTAATTAGTGCGACATTGGAAGTTAATCAATACGAAGAAAAAATAGAATTATTAACAGTAGTATTTTTATTGAAGTTATTGGAAATTCTGGGTTATGGCCGAGAGATGTCGGCTTGTGTTGAGTGTGGACAAAATGTTTCAACTGAAAACGTCGCCTTTTCTTCTAAAAGCGGAGGATTGATTTGTGAACAATGCAACCGTCTATTGCGGGCACAATTATTGCTTAGCGCCAATGCGATTAAGCTTATGCGCTTGGCTAGTCGGGGAAACATCAAATCTTTTGGTAAATTAAAAGTTCAAAAAAAGGATGTTGATTTTGTTAAAATGGCAATACAGGAAATGCTAGAATGGATTTAGTTTGCGGTGGGCAGAGTTTTTTGCGGTCATTATTGACGCATTTAGTTGAGTAAAAATGAATTTTTGTTATAATAAGAATAGAATTTAAAATAAAAATAAAAAATATGCCATTAGAAGAATTAAATAAAAAGATATATGATCCGAATGTTGACTTAGAAAAAAGAAAACATGAGGAGAGTCAATTAGATCCGACCTTCCAGCGATCCGGTAATGATGCCAGTCCCTTTATTAAAGAAGAATCTTGGCAAAAAAAAAGTGGCTTAACAGCTAAACAAAAAAAACTTTTAACTATCACTGCAATCGCTTTGGTTTCAATATTTATAGTGGTGGGATTATTTTTTGGAATTTCTTATAGCAGAAAAACGGCTTTTCAAGAAGATCGAGTTTCGGTGATTTTGGATGGACCTCGAGATGCTGATAGCGCTCAGTCTGTCAGTTATCTGATTAAAATTAAAAATAGTAATCGAACTAAACTTAAAGATGCGGAAATATTGTTGAATTATTCTGAAAATTTTCAGCCTAGCGGAGATGGGGTTTTGAATTTAAAGCAACTTAACCCTAGCAACAGTAAGATTTATATTGGAGAAATAAAATCTAACGAAGAGAAGGAAATAGAAGTTAAGGGTGTTTTTTATGCTCCAGAAAATTCTGCTGTTTTTTTAAATGCTGATTTGAAATATAAACCAGCTAGTTTGAGTAGTGAATATTTAACCAAAAGTCAAATAAGTATCAATATTGAAACATCACCAATTTTTTTGGAATTGGTTGCCCCGCTGGAGGCTGCGGCGGGGGATAATATTGAATACGTTATAGATTATAAAAATTTAGATAAGAGCGCCTTAAATGATGCTCAAATAAAAATAGAATTTCCTGAGGGTTTTCAATTTAATTCTTCTGACCCAGTGCCTTCGCAGGGAAATAATGTTTGGTATTTTGGTGTTTTGGATCCGGACCGGGGAGGAAAAATAAGAATTTCAGGAAAAATTAATGGCTTAGCTGATCAAAATAAGACTATAAATGTGCAATTAGGCAGAAGTGGTGGTGAGGATGGATTTATTGTTTACAATAAGAGGGAAAAAAGCACTAAAATCGTAGAAGCAGCCTTGGTGGTTAGCCATGAATTGAGTAATAATCCAGATTTAGTAGTTAATCCTGGTGAAGCTTTGGAATATATTATCAAATATAACAATAAGGGACAGTATGTCTTAAAAGATGTCATTATAAGTTTGGAAATTAAAAGTGAAATATTAGATGTTTTTAAGGTTAAGAAGGAAAATGGTCATTTTGATATTAAAACCGGCATTGTAACCTGGAAAGCTTCGGATATTCCACAGTTAGCCAGCTTGTCTCCTAATACCAGCGGAGAGGTGCGTTTTTCTATTGCGACATTAGAAAAAATTCCAATTGAAAATTCTAATGATAAAAATTTTATCATTAAATCAAGAGCTAAGATAGACAGTTCTAATTTTCTTAATCCTAGTGGTGATAGTAAAATTATTTATAGTGATGATTTAGATGTTAAATTGAATTCAAAAGTTATTTTTGATGTAAAAGGATTCTATACTGATTCTAATTTAAAAAATGAGGGACCCTTACCTTTGACGGTTGGAAATCAAACTAGTTATTCAATGCATTGGTCAATAGTAAATATTTCTAATGATATTACAAATGCAAAAGTAGTTTCATCGTTACCTTCCGGGGTTAAATGGACTGGTCGAATATATCCTTCGGGTGAAAAAATTTCTTATAATGAAAGAACAAATGAGATTATCTGGGAAGTTGATAGTATAGCTGCTGGCGCTGGTATTTATTTGCCTAAAAAAGAGGTTTCTTTTCAGATAGGAATTGTTCCGCAAGAAAATCAAGCCGGAGAGGGATTGAAACTTTTAAATGTTTCGATTTTTACAGCCAAGGATTCTTTCACTAACAGGGAAATATTTTTAAAGGGGGATGAAAAAACAACCTGGCTGCCAGAAGACAATACGATAAATGCCAACGCTTATAAAGTTGCTGAAAAATAAAGAATGTGCTAAAAATCATAGCATAAAAGTTTTTAAAAAGACGTTATTAAATTGGCATTATTTTTTATTTAGCTATGTTTGAAATAATTAAAAGAGAGGGAAATCGTAGAATTGGTAGGCTAAAAACCAGAAACGGAGAAATAGATACTCCGTTTTTTATGCCAATTGCAACTAAAGGAGCGGTAAAAAACATTACAGTTGAGGATTTGCATGATCTTGGCGCACAAATTATTTTAGGCAATACATATCACTTGTGGTTACGACCAGGTGATGATTTGATTGCTCAGGCAGGAGATTTACATAAATTTATGAATTGGGGCAGTCCTATTTTAACAGACTCTGGCGGATTTCAAGTTTTTTCATTGGGAGCGCGAGCTAAGAAAAATTTTGGGAAGAATGGCGTAAAATTAACAGAAGAAGGCGTGGAGTTTATTGATCCGTTGGATGGAAAAAAATATTTCATGTCTCCGGAAAAATCAATTGATATTCAACTGAATTTGGGATCGGATATTATAATGGTTTTGGATGAATGTCCTCCTTTTCCCTGTTCGCATGAATATGCCAGAAGATCAATGGAGCTGACAATCAGATGGGCAGAAAGATGTAAGAATTATTTTAATGAAAAAACCAAAGAAAAAAAACAAAAACCTTTATTATTTGCTATTGTTCAGGGTGGAATTTATGAAGATTTACGAAAGGAGTGCGCTCAGCGTTTAGTGGTAATGAATTTTGATGGTTATGCTATTGGCGGGGTGGCAGTCGGCGAGCCAAGGAAGCATTTATATGAAATATTGGATTGGGTGGTATCGATTTTGCCACCAGAAAAGCCTAGGTATCTAATGGGCTTAGGTAGACCAGAAGAATTAGTGGCGGCCGTGGAAGCTGGAATGGATATGTTTGATTGCGTGATTCCAACTCGAGAAGGTCGACACGGGCGTCTTTTTCAATGGAAACAACAGGATGGTGAATTTAAAATTTTCAAGGACAAACTTGATAAGCAACAGTCGGTGGAAAAAAATCAGGAATTTTATGGAACTATTAATATCGGTAACGAAAGTTTTCGTCAAGAGTTTACTCCAATTGATTTAAATTGTGATTGTTATGTTTGTAAAAATTATACCAAGGCTTACTTGGCTCATCTGATGCGAACAAAAGAACCTTTATTTTCACGCTTAGCCTCGATTCACAATTTAAGATTTTATATGCGTTTAATGCGATATTTGCAAAAATTATAAAGCGTTTCTTAGTTGTTTGGTTTTGTGGTATTATTAATTGGAGATAAAAACAAAAACTGATAAATGGCTGATCCAATAATCGAAGTCAATCAGCTTCGGGTTATCTATAATAAAGGAAAATCAAACGAAGTGCGCTCTTTGGATGGCGTTGATTTGAAAGTGTATAAACAGGAATATATAATTATTTATGGTCCTTCGGGTTGTGGAAAATCAACTTTGCTTTATGGAATATCTGGTTTGCAGGCACCGACTTACGGGGAAGTTTTTGTTAAAGGTAAAAATCTCAAGGAAATGTCTAAAAAAGAAACAGTGGAGTTTCACCAGTTGAGTACCGGCATGGTTTTCCAAGCTTTTTATTTGATTCCAACATTGACGGTTTTAGATAATGTCTGTTTGCCAAAAGTTTTTCGTGGAGAAAATGTCAAGGAGCGAAGAGAAAAAGGAATGCAATTATTGCGCAGATTTGGAATTGCCGAACAAGCTGATAAATTTCCCAATCAATTATCTGGAGGACAAAAACAAAGAGTTTCTATTGCCAGAGCGCTTATTAATGATCCAGATATTATTTTAGCAGATGAACCGGTTGGAAATTTGGATAGTGAATCTGCCGAAAATGTATTAAATATTTTTAAAGAAATAAATGAGATAGATAAAAAGACCTTGATAATGGTTACGCATAATCCGGATCATCTTCATTTTGCTGATCGGATAATTCACATGAAAGATGGCAAAAAAGAAAATGAAGAAATAAATAATGATAAGCGTCCTAAAGATGCTATTATAGATGAAATGGCCATAAAACCGGAAGATATGTCTAGTGAACTTAAGCTTTTGATGCGTACATTTAAAAATCTTTCATTGCAACAAGTAGGGGTGCTTTTAATACCATTTAAGGCTAAGCAACTTTTGAATCACATCATTGCTGAATTAACAGAGGAGCAAGTTTCGGCAGCGGAAAACATCTTAAAAGAATTTCTTTTTAAAAATATCGATGAAAAATCCCTAGAAGATAAATTAGATGCTGATTTAAATACAGGAGGAGCTGGGTGGAATAGCAAGCGAGTGAAGCATTTTAGCGGTCGAGTTAAGGATATACTTATGCAGGTAGAATTTGCCATGAATGATACGGATGATTCGGTTGCTTCTATTTCTGAATATTTGATTAAATTGTTCAATATCCATATGGATATTGAAACATCAAGACGTTTTCGTTCTTTTGTAAAACTTCGAATTGAAAATAAAATTGATCGTTTTGGATTATTTCAGCGTTTGGATACTCCAAAAATATTGGGCGGGGTTGGTTTGTATAAAGGAACTGCAGAAAAAGTGGTTAGGGAAATGGAGCTTATGATGTTACTTAAATACTCAGCATGAGATTTATTGATTTGTTTAAATTGTCTACCAGAATGTTTAAAGCGAGAACATCTCGAACTCTTTTAACTGTGCTTGGAATGAGTATTGGAATTGCTGCTATTATGTTTTTAGTCTCTTTGGGAGAAGGACTAAGGACTACTTTATTGGAAAGAATAACTACTTCAGATTCTCTTTTGACATTGGATATTTCTGAGGCTAAATCAGGAATAGTTGGTTTAAATCGTGAAATGGTTGGAAGGTTAGAAAAAATGTCAGGAGTTGAAGAAGTGAGTCCGGCTTTTCAAATTACAACCCAGGGACATCTTGATGATTTATCAGCTGATTTAGTGGTTTTTTGTTCTAAGCCATCATTTCTCAAATTAGGAGGGTTTAAGGCAGATAAAGGATACTTATTGAAAGATGAAGATCCAAATGGAATTGTTATTAGTTCGGCAGTCGCGCAACTTTTTGGAAAAAATGTTGATGAATTAATGGGCAAAGAGATGACGTTCACCTTTTTTATTCCTAGAGCGGAGGATGTTTCTGGTAATTTGCAGAGTAATTTTGAATTAATTAATGACAATAATAAATTTAAAGTAGTAGGAACAATTGAAAGCGAGGAGAATATTGTATATATAAATTCAATTGCTTTGGATGGTTTAAAAATAGAAAAATACGGTCAAGTTAAAGTAAAGGCTAAATCAACTTCTGAAATGAATGTGATTCGTGATTCGGTTTTGGAGCAAGGATTATTGGTGTCTTCACTTTCGGAAACAGTTGATCAGGCAAATCAAATCTTTAGCATAGTCAGAATAATATTGATGCTTTTTGGAACTATTGCCTTAGTGGTTTCAGCCATTGGTATGTTTAACACTATGACAATCACTTTATTAGAAAGAACTGAAGAAATAGGAATAATGAAGTCTATTGGTGCTTCTGATGGTGGAATAGCGATTATGTTTTTTATGGAAGCTGCTATAATGGGATTTTTAGGTGGATTGGCGGGCGTTTTTATTGGTTGGATTGGCGGTAGGATTTTTAATCTGATAATAAATTTTATTGCAACTAGTTTTGGTGGGGAGAAAGTTAATCTTTTTAATAGTCCTACCTGGTTGGTCTTAGGGGTTATAATATCTTCGGCCATAGTTGGTTTGCTTACAGGTTTTGTTCCAGCCAGAAGAGCTAGTAAAACCGATCCACTAGATGCCTTGCGTTATAAATAAAATTGGTAGGCATTGTATTTTTTAAAAAAGGCCTTTCTTTGCCTTTTTTTGTTTTTTTGAGGTATAATGAACCTATGGATATTTTATATGGAAAATTAGTTTCGAATAGTATTTTAGCCGATTTGAAAGAAAAAATTATTCAAAAAAAAATAACGCCAGGCTTGGCGGTTATTTTGATTGGAAAGGATCGGGCTTCAAAAATATATGTTGGCTTGAAAGAAAAAAGGGCCAGAGAGATTGGTATGAATTTTTTTTTGTATGAATTTACAAAAGAGGCATCGCAGGATGAAATTATTGCAAAAATCAGGGAGATGAACTTGGATCAATCTATAAATGGTATTATTGTGCAGTTGCCGTTGCCTAAAAAATTTGATACTCAGCGCATTATTAATGAGATAGCCCCTTGGAAGGATGTAGATGGATTTCATCCAAGTAACATAGAAAGATTTAAACAGAAGGCCGATGTGCTTTGCCCAGTGTTCCCCAAGGCAATAATAGCTTTGTTGATAAGTGCTGGTAAGGATGTCATTGATAAGAAAGCTGTAGTGATTGCTAATTCAAAAAAATTTGGCGAAGTGATGGTGATTGCATTGGAAAGAAAAAAAATAAAAGCCCAATATTTTTTAGTTGATGTTTTATTGAATAATATTGAAGAAATAAAAAAAGCTGATATCATTGTGACGGCCGTTGGTGATCCGGGCATTGTTAGTGGGGACATTATAAAAGAAGGGGCGATTGTTATTGATGGCGGAATAGCGGAAAAAGACGGAAAAATTTTTGGTGACATTGATTTTAAATCTGTTAAGAAAACTTCAGGACATATAACGCCGGTGCCGGGTGGAGTTGGGCCGGTTACCATTGCTTGTCTTTTAGAAAATGTTTTTTTTGCTTATGAAGATCAGAATAAATAATATTCTAAAAATATAAATATGAAATATAGTCCAAGAGAAATTGAAAATAAATGGCAACGATATTGGGAATCCAAGGGAGTGTTTAAGTTAAGCAAAGATAATTCCAATAGGGAAAAATTTTATGTTTTGGATATGTTTCCATATCCATCTGGAGAAGGTTTGCACATGGGGCATACTGAAAGTTATACGGCTAGCGATTTATTTTTTCGCTATAAGCGGATGCGGGGTTATGATGTTTTGCATCCGCAAGGATTTGATGCTTTTGGGCTGCCAGCTGAAAATTATGCTATTAAAACTGGAATAAAACCAGCGGAAACAACTAAAAAAAATATCAACACTTATATTAAACAAATGAAGTCCTTGGGGTTGGCTTATGATTTTTCTGAAAAATTAATAACTTCGAGCCCGGAATATTACAAATGGACTCAATGGATTTTTGGTAAATTTTTTGAAAACGGTTTAGTGTACAAGAAAACACAAAAAGCTAATTGGTGTTCTTCTTGTCAGACAATTATTGCTAATGAACAAGTGGCAGATGGTAATTGTGAGAGATGTGGAACAATAATAATTCAAAAGGAAGTTCCCGGTTGGTTTTTTCGAATAACGGATTTTGCTGAAGAATTAATCGATGGACTTGATACGGTTGATTGGCCGGAATATACAAAAAAGAATCAAAAAAACTGGATTGGAAAATCAGAAGGAGCTGTGGTTAAATTTGAAATTAAAAATTTAAACTCGCAAGAAAATCTTGAAACACAAAAATTTGAAAAAGAAAATAGTATCGAAGTTTTTACGACGCGATTGGATACAATTTTCGGTTGTACCTATGTGGTTTTAGCACCTGAGAATCCTTGGATATCGCAATTTCAAAAGATGATTGATAACTGGAAGGAAGTGGAAGATTATATTATTCAGGCGCAAAATAAAACTGAATTAGATAGATTGGAAGCAAAAGAAAAAACTGGCATAAAACTAGAAGGCTTATTTGCAATCAATCCTTTTAATAAAGAAGAGATACCTGTTTTTGTAGCGGATTATGTTTTGGCTGGTTATGGAACTGGAGCGGTTATGGCAGTACCAGCGCATGATGAACGTGATTGGGAATTTGCCAAAAAGCAGGGAATAGCTATTAAACAATCAATAGCTTCAAATTTGAAAGATTTTCAAGCAACAACAAAAACGCTCGTCCTATTAAAGGAAATTAAAAGCAAAGCTGATGAAAAAAATCTTAAATTTTGGGTATTAGGAGGATTGAGCTGCGCTTTTCATGCCGGCATAATTTATCGCAAACATGATGACTTGGATTTAATTGTTAAAAATGTTGATGATTTGGAAAAATTATCCGATATTTTAGCAACTAAAAATTTTATTAAAAATGAAAAAGGAGAATTTGTTAGAGATGATTTCGTGATAGAGGTTTTGCCTTATAAGTGTAGTGTTGAATTTGACGAAAAAGATTTTGAAAATAAACCAATGATTCTTGGCGATTGTGACGCATTAGTCCTTAGCTATAAATTTGCTTTAAGATTAAAAGAAAAGCAACTCAAAGAAAGAAAGAAGACCAAGGATAAGCAAGACATGGCTTATTTAAATGGAAAAGTTTTTAGCGAGGATGGCGTGGTAGTTAATTCGCAAGAATATACAGGCTTGGATTCGTCGACGGCAAGAAAAAAAATGATTGAATGGCTTGAAAAAAGTGAACTTGGTAAACAGCAAATTAATTATCGCCTTCGGGATTGGTCAATTTCCAGGCAACGTTATTGGGGTTGTCCTATTCCAATTGTGTATTCTCCGCAAGGTGAAGCTAAATTTGTGGGTGAGGAAAATCTTCCTTGGAAATTACCTGAAGATGTGGATTTTGTGCCGACTGGAGTCGCGCCATTGGCTAAATCGAAAGAGTTGAAAAGTCGGGTAGAAAATATTTTTGGCAATGGTTGGGTTGCTGAATATGATACTATGGATACATTCGTAGACTCTTCCTGGTATTTTTTGCGATATCCTGATCCTGGAAATTATCAATATTTTTGTTCGCCAACTAGACTTAAGCGTTGGTTGCCGGTGGATTTATATATTGGCGGGGCAGAACATACCTATATGCACCTTCTTTTTGCCAGATTTTTTATTAAAGCTATGCAAAAAATAGGATTGATTGATTTTAATGAGCCCTTTTTAAAACTTCGTCATCAAGGAATGGTTTTGGATAAATATGGCAAAAAAATGAGTAAGTCCAAGGGTAATGTTGTAAATCCGGATGAAATGATTAGAAAATTTGGCGCGGATTCAGTTAGATTGTATATGATGTTTGCAGCTCCTTTGGAAGATGAAGTTGTTTGGGATGAAAAAAATATTGTCGGAGTATATAGATTTTTAGAGAAAGTATGGGAGCAAGGCGAGAGGGTATTAAAAAATAAGCAGGAGGTTGTCGATAAAAATATAGAATATGTCTTGCAGGCAACCATAAAGAAAGTCGGGAGTGATATTGAAGAATTGAAATACAATACAGCTGTTTCTGAGATGATGAAATTTATAAATGTAGCCAAAAAATCCAATCTTTCCCGGCAACAATTTGAGAATTTTTTGTTAATACTGTCGCCTTTTGCTCCACATATAACAGAGGAAATATGGCAGACATTGGGACATGAGGAAAGTATTGCGTTTTCCAATTGGCCGGTAGTAAATGAAAATAATCTCAATAAACGAGAAGTTGAAATAGTTGTTCAGGTAAATGGAAAGGTTCGCGATAAAATAAAAGCGTTAGTTGATATCAGTGAGGATGAAGCGAAAAAGATTGCACTTAAGAGTGAAAAAATAAAAACGCATTTGACTGATAAGGAGATTGAGAAAATAATTTTTGTTCCGGGTCGCCTAATAAATATTGTAACAAATTGATACATGCAAAGTGTTATTTTATCGGCTGGTCGAGGAGTAAGAATGGGTGATTTAACTGAAAAAACTCCGAAGCCGATGTTAAAAATAAAAAATAAACCAATATTGGCTTATAAAATAGAAGCACTTCCTCTCGAAATAAACGAAGTTATTTTGATTGTTGGTTATTGCCAGGAGCAAATTAGGGAATATTTCAAAGATAATTATGATGGCAGAAAAATAACCTATATTGAACAGAAAAAACTTAATGGAACGGCGGGAGCAGTTAGTCTGGCGAAAGATTTTTTGAAAGGTAAATTTTTGGTAACAACAGGGGATGATTTGTATTTACGAGCGGATATGGAAAAAATTTTAAAGTATGAAATAGCAATCTTAACGAAAGAAGTTGCTGAACCGGATAAGTTTGGGATTGTAATTGTAGATCAAAATGATAAATTAGTTGATATTATTGAGAAGCCTAAGATTAGCGGACCAGCTTTGGCTAATATTGGAGTCTATATGTTAAATAGTGATTTTTTTGATTATTCTTTGGTTGATTTAGGAAATGGAGAATTTGGATTGCCACAAACGATAGCTCAAATGGCAGATAAACACAATATAGTTATTGAAAAAGCCATGGACTGGTTTCCTATTGGCAATCCGGATGATTTGAAAAATGCTCAAAGCATAATAACTAATTTTGTACCAAAATGAAACGTAAAAAAATAGTTACTATTGGGGGCGGAACAGGAAGTTTCATGCTTTTGTCAGGACTAAGAAAATATTCAGTAGATATTTCGGCAATCGTATCAATGGCTGATGATGGAGGATCAACCGGTGTTTTGCGGGATGAGTTAGGTGTGCTTCCGCCGGGCGATATTAGGCAATGTTTAGTTGCTCTAAGTGATTCTTCTGATGTTCTTCGAGAGTTGATGAATTATCGTTTTGAAATAGGGGGGTTGAAAGGACATAGTTTTGGTAATCTTTTTCTTTCGGCATTAGAAAAAATAAAAGGAAATTTCCCATCAGCCGTAGAAGAAGCTAGTAAAATATTAAACGTAAAAGGAGAAGTAATTCCTGTTACGAATGATAATATAAAATTATGCATGAAACTTTCCAATGGCAGTGAGCTTAATGGGGAGGCCGCGATTAATAAAAATGAAACAATAGAGTCATTGGGAATACAAAAAAATTATTTATACCCCAAAGCTAGAGCTAATAAAAATGCGATTAGAAGAATATTGGAAGCGGATTTATTGGTTATAGGCCCGGGAAATCATTATTGCAGTGTTTTGCCAAATTTATTAGTCAGTGGAATAGCTCAAGCTATTAGGAAATCAAAAGCGACAGTGGTATATAATTGTAATTTGGTAAATCAAAAAGGGCATACTGAAAAATTTAATCTAAATACTTATGCGGACATGATAAATGAATATATTGGAAAAGATCGATTAGATTATGTTATTTATAACACAAAAAAACCCAGTCAGCGGCTTATTGAAAAGTATGAAAATCAGAGAGCGTTGCTTATAGATTTTCCAAAAGATACAAAAAGAAAAGGTCACTACAAAGTGATTCAGGCAGATGTGTTGAGTGGCAAACGACCTAACTTTAGTATTGCGGATAAATTAAGTCCTCGACGAGCTTTTATTCGCCATGAGGGCGATAAGTTAGCTAAGGTGTTGATGATTATTTCTGAATTAGGTGAATATGAAAATATGATAAAAGAAATAGTATGATTATTTTTATTGATTTTGATGATGTACTTTTTAATTCTAAAAAATTTAGGAAAGATTTGAGTGATATTTTTTTTAAATTTGGAGTAACTCATGAAATTTTTCAAAAATATTATTGCAATCCAAATCAAAATAAAGTTATTAAAACTTATGATCCTTGGAATCATTTAAAAATGATAGAACAGGGGGAAAATATTTTTTTGGAAGGTATAGCGGAAAAAATAGAAAAATTCATGATTGATTTAACGAAATATCTTTTTAGCGACAGTATGGATTTCCTGCAATCATTTGATCGAAACTGCGTTTATATAGTTTCATATGGCGAATCATTTTTTCAAAAAAAGAAAATAGATGGATCTGGATTGGGACGGTTTTGTCGGGAAGTGATGATTACAGATAATCTAAAATCTGATATTATTAAAAAAATTTTGAAAGATAATAAATCAGAGAAAGAACCATATTTTTTCATTGAAGATCGCGCTGAACAGATAGAGGATGTAAGAATAAATAATCCTTTGGTAAAAAATATTTTTATGCGCAGACCAGAAGGTCGGTATAGTCATCAATTGATAAAAAATTTTGATTTTCAGGTAAAGAATTTGCGTGAAGCAAAAAAAACAATTCAAGATCAAATTAAATTAGAAGAAAATCGGTAATTAAATAATAATACATGAAATAAGATGAACAATTTTGAAATAAAATTGGTGAAATATTTTCAAGAAATTGGTGGAAAAAAAATTGATTCGTTAACATCCTTTGTGAGTGATGTTAAAATGTTGGCGATTTTGTGGGCGACTTTATTTATTGGGATTATTTATTTTTTTCCTTTGGATAGAAGGGTATTTTTTTGGCGGGTAATGGTAGTGGCAATTTTACATCTAGCTATTTCGGAGGGATTTTTTAAGTATTTTTTGCCAATATTTTTTGGAGAAAGAAAAAGACCCTTTGTTGCTTATCCGGAAATTATTAAACCGATTGGCAGTCAGTTTAGTGATGGTTCAATGCCTTCTAGTCATGTGGCCAGTACAGTGGCAATGGCGATAGTTGTTTCCCTTGCTTTTCCAATCTTGATTTTCCCGGGAATAATATTGATTTTATTGATGGCTTTTGCGCGAATTCATAATGGTATGCACTATTTTAGCGATGTTGTGGTGGGAATTATTCTGGGATTATTATACGGAACAGTTGCGATGATTTTGGTTTGATTAGATTTTTAATTATCAATAAATTGCCAGGGATAATTTTATAAGATCATGAATTTAGAGAAAATAAGAAATATTTTAAAAGACAATAATCAATCTTTGTTTCGATTAAAGCAAATTCAGCAGGCAGTTTTTGTTGAGGGATGTTCTTCATTTTCTGAAATTTTAACCTTACCTGAAAATTTAAGAAATAAATTGAGCGCTGAAACGGATATTTTATCTTTTGAAATAATAAATATTTTAGAAGCTAAAAATGGACAGTCCTTTAAGGCACTTCTAAAAACTAAAGATGGCAATTTATTGGAAACCGTTTTGATTTCACCTAAGCCGGGAATTTTTTCGGCCTGTATATCTTGTCAAATCGGTTGTCAGATGGGTTGTCGATTCTGTGCTACTGGATCAGCGGGCTTTAAGAGGAATTTGACGATAGAGGAAATAACCGACCAGGTTTTATTTTGGATTCAACAACTTAAGAAAAAAAATAAAAAATTATCAACCATTGTATATATGGGCATGGGCGAGCCTTTTAATAATTGGAAAAATGTTTCTGAGAGTATTCGAATCATAACGGACAATGATTTATTTGGCTTTGGATCAAGAAGCATTTCAGTTTCTACTTCCGGAATAACAGAAGGGATATTGAAATTGGCGGATGAATTTCCGCAAGTAAATTTGGCAGTTTCTCTTCATTTTGCCGATGACAAAAAACGTTCCCATTATATGCCGGTCAATAAAAAAAATGATTTGGATAAATTGAGAGAAGCTTTACAAAAATATTTTCAAAAAACCAAACGGAAAGTTTTTATTGAATATATTCTTTTGGAAAACATAAATGATTCCAAGGAGGATGCGAAAAACCTTTCAAATTATTTGAAGTTAATTGGGAATGCGCAATTGCTACATGTTAATCTTATTAGATATAATACGACTTCCGCTGGGCTGAAACCTTCTTCAAAAAATAGAACTCATATTTTCAAGGAAGCACTTAAGAAAAATCATATCAATGCGACGATCAGGAAAAGTTTGGGAGAGGAAATAAAAGGAGCTTGTGGGCAGTTGGCCGGGTAGGAATTAGGTTTCAGATAGAAAATAGATTTTTAGGCAGTAATAATTTTTAGAAAAATAAAAGAAAAGAAATTAGAATTGCAACAGGGGTTGCTTTCAGAAAAGTTTTTTTTAATTAGAGTCTATAATTGTATTTGGGGATATTTAATCATTGCAGGGAATATAATATTGAAAGAAAGCCTGCTTTTTGCCAAGATAGGGACATTCGTGATTATTAGTATTTAACATATGGGGGATAGAAATAAAAAAAACATATTAAACAAAGTCGATTCTCCTAAAGATATTAAAAAACTTCCCGAGGGGGAGTTGAAGTTACTTTGCGACGAGCTTCGCCAGTTTTTGATTGAAAGTATTTTGCAAAATGGAGGACATTTTGGATCAAATTTGGGAGTAGTTGAATTAACAGTTGCTTTACATCGGATTTTTGATACTCCAAAGGATAAGCTGATTTGGGATGTGGGTCATCAAGCTTATGCACATAAGGTTCTTACTGGGAGAAAAAAAGAGATTGGAACGATAAGGCAAAAAGGAGGAATTTCGCCTTTTCCCAAGAGAGAGGAAAGTAAATATGATGCTTTCAGTGTCGGTCATTCTAGTACTTCGATAAGCGCGGCAGTCGGAATGGCGATCGCTAATGAAGATAAAAAGGATGTCCCGCAAATAGTTGCTATAATTGGCGATGGAGCGCTTACTGGAGGAATGGCACTTGAAGCACTTAATCATGCGGGAGAAAAAGATTTGGATATTTTGGTCATACTTAATGACAACAAAATGTCTATTTCACCCAATGTCGGAGGAATGCGGCAATATCTAACCAGACTTATTTCTGCTCCTTCTTATGTTCATTTTCGAAACAGGGGCAGAGAGATATTTGAAGTCCTTCCGAAAGTCAGAAGGTTTTTAATGAAGGCTGAAAAGCAAGCCAAGGGGATGATTATGCCTGGAACGCTTTTTGAAGAATTGGGTTTTGAATATTACGGCCCAGTAGATGGACACGACGTAAATCTTTTAGTGAAAGTGCTTTCTAATTTAAAAAAAACCAAGGGGCCGAGATTCTTGCATGTAATAACTGAAAAAGGAAAAGGACATGCTCCAGCAGAACAAGATCGCGAATCTTTTCATGCGGTTAAACCGACGAATAATGAAATTGAAAAAAATACTTATGTTGAAAAAGATAAAACATATACAAATGTTTTTTCTGATTGGATTTGCGAGCGAGCGGAAAAAGATGACAAGTTGCATGCAATTACACCGGCTATGTGTCACGGATCTGGACTTGTGGATTTTTTGAAAAAATTTCCTAAGCGTTGCCATGATGTGGGAATTGCCGAACAGCACGCTGTGACCATGGCGGCGGGTTTGGCATGTGAAGGCAAAAAACCGGTAGTGGCAATTTATTCTTCATTTTTGCAAAGAGCTTATGATCAAGTTATTCATGATGTCGCGATTCAGAATTTGGACGTGCTTTTCGCGATCGATCGGGCCGGAATAGTCGGTCCTGATGGAGCGACGCACGCCGGAAGTTTCGACCTGTCATTTCTCCGAACGGTTCCGAATATGGTAGTCATGGCACCATCAGATGAAAATGAATGTTATTCGATGCTGGAAGCTGGATATGCGCATAAGGGTCCCGTGGCAGTGCGATATCCCAGGGACAATGGGGATGGAAGCTATGACAAACAAAAATGCGGAAAAATGGAAATCGGAAAAGCTAGAATTTTAAGAGAAGGTGGGAAAATCGCTATTTTATCTTTTGGAGTAATGCTTGGGGAATGCAAAAAAGCATCGGAAAAATTGGATGCGACTTTGGCGGATATGAGATTTATAAAACCTTTGGATGAAAAATTTCTTGAAGAACTTTCGAAAGATCACGAATATTTCATCACAGTCGAGGACAACGCTATCCAAGGCGGAGCTGGCAGCGCGGTTAATGAATTTATTCTAAACAATAAACTTGAGGTGAAAATAAAAAATATAGGCCTGCCCGACAAGTTTTTAGAACACGGAACGAGAGAAGAGATTTTGGCGGATGCGGAGTTAAATGAAAAGGGTATTTTGAAATCGATAAAATCTTTTTTATAAAAATATTTATTTAAGGTAAAATAAATGGTTAAGACAGGTCTCAGTCATTTGGCATTTATTGAATAAAATTGAAGTGCTTAAGAGTCGGGATTATATTTGGAGCGAGGTTTTCTTTCTCCAAATCTTCAAATGGAATCCACTTCCATTGCCGGATATCTTCACCCGGAGAAATTTCTCCAATCCGTTTGGCAAGGAAATGGATAAGGATAATGTCAGCCATTGTTCCTTCTTTTTCCTGAGTTATGTGCAGAAGAAATGGCTTCGGGTTTTCAATCTCGATTTCAATTCCCAGCTCTTCTTTTACCCTTCTTTTTGCAGTTTCAATGAGATTTTCATTTTCTCCGATTTTACCACCGCAAAATTTCCAATAATCGTCCTTTCCTGAAATATCAAGTAAGACTTTATTTTCTTCAACAATAATAGGACCGGATGCAATAATTATTTTTGGCATATTTTTTCCTTTTAATGAGTTAAAATACTAAGGTGCATTATTGAATATTTTTTATCATATATGTATTTTTTAATTTATATCCGTTTTTCCTATAATAGCCTCTGACTCCTACTCCTGATATCACTACAATTTTATCATATTTAAATTCTTTTTTAGCTATCCTTTCCGCTTCTAACATCAGTTTTTTGCCAAGTCCAATATGTTGAGGTGAAGAACTTGAAATTTCATTTATTTTGGTTAATTTTCCATAGGTATGCACCTCTCTTATTAGCGCAGCATTTTTAAGTACAGGCAAAAGATTATGTAGTTTATTATTTTGGAATTGATTTGGATTTTTTTTGGATTTTGAAAAAAGTTCAGAATTATGAGAGGGGATCCGAAGTCTTAATAGCGCAAAAAGCTTTTTTTTGTCAGGAGAAACATATTGCAGAAAAATTTCTTTTCCATCAGATGCTTGGTAATCAATTCTGTCGAGAATGATTTCTTCTTTGACTTCATATCCTTCACGAACTTCTCGACAGCGAATGCAAGGACATTTTGATTCCGGAATTATGATTTGTCGCAAATTGGAAACTTTCGGTCCAGCTTCAATAGAGGTTTCGGGCACATCACGAACAAGACGAGCAATTCTCACATATGGAACAATGGTCTCATTTTTTATTTTTAAAATAAGTTGGGTAAAAATTTTATCCGTAAGCGGTTTGTATTTTCCTTTCTTCCAAAAATTGTATAGTGGGCTGTTTTTTACCACTACGGTTGGATAAATTTTGAGCATATCGGGTTGAAAATTTGGATTTTCAAAAAGATCTTGAAACATTTTAAAATCACGACTCGGTGAAGATCCGAGAAGCCCCGGCATTATATGATAGTTTATTTTAAATCCAGAATTTTTTAGTAGCTTGGTAGCCTCTATTGTTTTATTTACCAGATGTCCTCTTTTATTAAGATTTAAAACATCATCGAAAATGCTCTGCACGCCTAGTTCGACTCTGGTGCAACCAAGCTTCCTGAAATTTAAAATTTCTTTTTCATCAATATAGTCAGGCCTGGTTTCCAGAGTTAGTCCAATAATTCGGTGTTTTGATTTTTCGTTTCTTTTTTGTTCGTAAAAAGGGTTGGGGATTGCGGTTTTTGAATGGGGTTTTTTGTGTTTTGGGTAATCATTGCAAGCGCGAAAACATTCTGTAATAAATTTTTTTTGGTAAGATTTTGGTAGATATGAAAAAGTTCCCCCCATTACAATGAGTTCAATTTTGTCAGTTTGATGACCATTGAGTTCAAGAGACCTTAGTCGATTTTGGACTTGTCGATAAGGGTTGAATTTTGAAGCGATTGCGCGCATGACCGCCGGTTCATTGGAAAGATAACTTTTGGGCATATCTTTTTCAGTCGGACAATACAGGCATTTTCCCGGACACGGATATGGTTTGGTTAAGACGGCTATGACAGCTACGCCGGACTGAGTGCGAATCCTTCTCGTTAGCAGGGCTTTTTCAAAAACTGTTTCTCTTTTTATTTTTTTAGATAGGATAAGCTGTTCATATCTGTCACGCATGTCGGCATTGGTTGGAATAGGCAATTTAAACTCCTTAGAAAGCTTTTTCTTCAGCATTAACAGATCTTTCGAGTTTTTCGGAAGATTTTTAATTGCTGAGATTATGTAATCATCATATTTTTTATCCATCTGTGAATTTTAATATAACAAAATGCAATAAGCAAGGATAAATTAATCTAATAATTAAAAGTTGAGCCTTTGGAGGATTTTTGTTATGTTTGGTATATAAGAATAATTGAATTTATTAATATTAGTGATAATTTGTGGAATTTAAAAATTGAATTTATGAAAAATGATGTTGTTGAAAAAATATTAACTGAAACTGAAAATGGTTATGATCTTATTTTTGAAAAATTTTCCCAAACACGCAAAAAGTTCTGGATAGATTTGGAATTTATCGATCGTTACGTGAAAAATGAGAGCAAGGTTTTTGATTTTGGTTGTGGAAACGGCAGACTTTTTGAATTTCTTAATGATAAAATTAAAATTGAATATTGGGGTGCAGACGTTTCGGCAAAACTTATTGGTGTTGCAAAGAATAAATATTTTGTTGAAAACGCACACTTTTTAAAATTAAATTCAAATCAAGTTGATTTTTTATGGGAAAATAATTTTTTTGATGCTGTTTATTCAATCGCAGTTTTTCACCACATTCCTTCAAGGCAAATTAGGTTAAAGTTGGCAAAAGAACTTTTTAGATTAACAAAAAAAGGCGGGCATGTAGTTGTGACAGTGTGGAACTTGTATCAGAAAAAATATTTTAAAAATATATTACAAAATTTTAAAAATAAAATTTTGGGAAAATCCGAGTTGGATTGGGGTGATTGTTATATTTCTTTTACAAATAATCAAGGGCAAGTTTTTCAAAGATTTCACCACGCGTTTACTAGAAGAGAGTTAAAAAATCTTTTTGAAAAAGCGGGGTTTGAAACGGAAAAATGTCAGGTTATAGGTAAAAAAAACATAATCTACATTGGTAAAAAATAATTAGAACAAGCTACGAAAACCCGTGTAGATAACTGGATTTCGAATTTGATTTAGAATAATAAGTCGTAAGAATAAAAAATAAAGGCGGGATTACAATCCCGCCCACTTTAAAGGACAAACCTAAATTAATACTAATATGTTTCAGTAGTTTTTGTCCTTTCCATGGCATTTGCCAGTTTCCTTTCCGTTTCAATGGTTTTTTTTATCTTGCGAGCTGACATAATCCAACCTAGGGCAAAAAATAAGTTTGTTGTTAGCAGGATTTTTTCAAATATAGTCATAGATCCTCCCCTTATTTGAATTTTAAAATCTCGGTATGCTTAGTTCGCGCATTTCTTTAAGTCTTTGTTCAATAGAGGCATTTGTTGGTCTTACGGGAATGCTGAGTTCGTGAATCTCTTTGCAAACACAAAATACAATAAGTTTTCTTTCTAGCTCAGCTCTATCACTAAGACGGGGTTTTATGAAGACGTTGCTTAGGTTTATCGGAAAAAATTTGTTTGAATTTTTGCAATAGAATCCAAGCATGTGATCTTTTGGACACTTAATTTTATTGGTTAAGTATTTGAGAATTACAATAGTCCTGTAAATAAAAACAAGTAATAGTACCACAAAAACAATTTGGAGCTCTACATGTTTCATAATTAGAATGAAAAGCTCGTTTATCGCATTCATCATGCCTCCGTTATGACTGATTGTTAAGGTTCTTTTTTGATTTTTCCTTAATTTAAAGGTATCATTAAATTATCAAACATATGGATATATTGCAAATAATTATATTAGGAACAGTGCAGGGATTAGGGGAATTTTTGCCCATTTCTTCAACGGCGCATCTGGTGCTTGTCCCGTATTTTTTTGGTTGGAAAGATCCAGGATTAGCTTTTGATGTTGCGCTTCACGCCGGAACGTTAGTGGCGGTGTTGGGATATTTTTGGCGAGATTGGATTAATATAATAAAGTCAACCATTAAACATTTTAATCCTGAATTTCAATTTAAAGATCAAAATTCTTTAAATATGTATGATTCTAAATTATTGTGGTTTTTAATTATTGCGACAATTCCGGGGGTTTTGGCTGGGTATTTTTTAGAGGGATATGTTGAAAGTATTTTTAGGCATCCTCTGGTCATTGCCAGCACTCTTTCATTGGCGGCAATTATGTTATATCTGGCAGATAGGTTTTTTGAGCGTAAAAAAGAAATTAAAGATGCGACTTTTTGGGATTCGGTTTTGATAGGAATAGCTCAATCAATTGCTATTATTCCTGGTATTTCCCGATCGGGCGCAACAATGACGGCGGGGCGTTGGGTTGGATTTTCTCGAGAAGCAGCTGCTAGATTTTCTTTCCTGCTTTCAATGCCAATAATCCTGGGAGCGACATTGTTTAATTTGCCTGTTTTTTTTAATGAAACTTTTAAGATCGCCCCTTTATTTTTAGGAGTACTTACTTCAGCAATCAGTGGGTATTTGACAATTGCTTTTCTTCTAAAATTCTTACAAAAATACGGTTTTGCGGTTTTTGTCGGTTACCGCTTTTTATTGGCTATGGTTATCGTGTTTTTTTATTTACAAAGTTAATAATTAGTAATTTAAAAAAGTTGAAAATAATTGGATTTGACAATTTTTAAATTCCTGCTAATATACCCCTTGGGGGTATTAAATTATAAAAATATGTTGAAAAAAAATTTACAAGATCAAAAAAAAATAATAATCAATCGAGTGTCCAGAATTGAAGGGCAATTGCGGGGTATTCGAAAAATGATCAGCGAAGAAAAAAATTGTTTGGATATTGTTACGCAAATTAGCGCAATCAAGGAAGCGGTTTCCAGATTGGGAGTGGAAATAATTAAAAATGATTTTTGCAAATTAAATTTAAAAAAGGGAATCAATGATAAATATATTGAAACACTTTTTAAAATAAGATAAAAGCGGGTAAATAATAAATTTTAACTAGCTAACTATTTTTTGGCACTGACCGGAAAGTCCAATAAAATAAAAAATAATATGATAAAAGCTTTGGAAATATCAGCAGAAAATTTTGAAAAAGAAGTTATTAATTCGGATATCCCGGTTTTAGTAGATTTTTGGGCGCCTTGGTGCGGTCCTTGTCAAATGATGGCGCCAGTTTTAGACGGATTGGCACAAGATTTGGAGGGAAAAATCAAAATTGTTAAGATTGATGTGGATAATTCTGCCAATCAAATATTGGCAGGAACTTATGAGATAATGAGTATACCAAATATGAAATTATTTAAAAATGGAAAAATTATTAATGAGTTCGTGGGTTTTCGTTCCAAGGAAGAATTGAAAAAAGAATTGGAATTGAAACTATAGTTTTAGGCGACTTAAATCAAATAATAGATTAAGGTTATGATATATGATTTCGCGATAATTGGAGCTGGACCAGCTGGACTTACTGCGTCGATTTATGCTTCTCGCTATGGAATAAAAAACATTGTTATTGGTGGAGTTGCCGGTGGATTAACCACTCAGACGCATGAAATAGGAAATTGGCTGGGAACACAAAAAATTAAAGGATATGAATTTGCTAATAATTGCGTAGAGCATGTTAAAAGTTATGGTACGGAAGTGGTATCAGCTCTGGTTGATGAAGTAGTAAAAAAAAATGAAGATACTTTCGAGCTTTATTTGAGTAATGGTAAAAAAATTGAAGCTAGAACAATTCTAATTGCCACTGGAACCAAGCATCGTCAATTAGGCGTTGTAGGTGAAAAGGAATTAGCTGGCAAAGGCGTTTCATATTGCGCTACTTGTGATGGATTTTTTTATAAAAATAAAACTGTAGCAGTTGTGGGCGGTAATGATAGCGCGGCTGGAGCGGCAGTTTTTTTGGGGGATATTGCTGAACAAGTTTATTTGATATATCGAAAAGATAAATTAAGGGCGGAAAATTTTTGGATCGAACGAATCGAAAAGAATCCAAAAATTAAAATATTATATAACACTAATATAAAAAAAATATCCGGCGAGGAAAAAGTTGAAGAAATTTTATTAGACAGTGTTTTTGCCGGAACGGATAAATTAAAAGTTGATGGGGTTTTTGTGGAAATAGGCTCGGAACCAACCGGAAATCTTTTTAGTGATTTGGAGTTAGACACTGATGCTAGTGGATTTTTGCAGGTCAATCCGGATGGTCGGACAAACATAAAGGGAATTTGGGCGGCTGGCGATATTACTACCGGTTCGAATAAATTTAAGCAAATTATAACAGCAGCGGCCGAAGGAGCTGTGGCGACTCAGAGTGTTCAACAGTTTTTAAGAAAGTAATTTTTTTAGTATCAAAAAATAAACCCGGTGGAAAATTCACCGGGTTTATTTGTTTTGCGTTTTTGTGGGCGATCCAGGACTTGAACCTGGGACCTCGTCATTATCAGTGACGCGCTCTAACCACCTGAGCTAATCGCCCATAAAATAATGGGATTATCGGAGGATAATTTTAAATATTAAATTTTTGCTATTGTGGACCGGACAGGACTTGAACCCGCTACCTCCTCAGTGCAAATGAGGCGCTCTACCAGGTGAGCTACCGGCCCATAAAAATTATCAATAAGAACTATCTTAGGGGCTAAATTAAATTTTACCAGCTACAAAAATAATTGTACAGTAAATATTTTTTTTGTCCAGTGGTAAAAGTCTGCTTAACTTGGTTTTCTGGAAATTATTTTTCTAGTTGACAAAATCCTTAAGATGAAGTACTATGTAAATAAGAAAAGCCCCTCGGGCTTTTTAAAAAACCCTAAAAAAGATAATATGTTTGATAAAATTTTGACCTTTATTAAAGAAGTTAGGGCGGAACTTGCAAAAGTTAACTGGCCAACTAAAAAGCAAACTTTCAATTACACTATTTTGGTGGTAGGGGTAAGTATAGTAGTGGCAATTTTTTTAGGAGGTTTGGATTATTTTTTTGGATTATTGGTTAATGGATTTTTGTTAAAGTAATAAAAAATGTCGATCATTGATAGTGTTAATCGACATTCGTATAATTAATATAATATTTCACAAAAATGGCAAAGCAAACTCAACACCATGGAAGAGCTTGGTATGTTATCCATACATATTCCGGATATGAAGAAAACGTAACCAGGAATCTCAAGCAAAGAATTGAATCCATGGATATGCAAGAACTGATTTTTGATGTCATAGTTCCTAAGGAAAAAAAGATTAAAATAAAAAGTGGTAAAAGGATGGTAATTGAAGAAAGAATTTATCCTGGGTATGTTTTGGTGGATATGATTGTTACAGATGCTTCTTGGTATGTAGTAAGAAATACGCCAAATGTTACCGGATTTATTGGTTTAGGAACGACGCCCACTCCGGTGGATCCGCGAGAAATTGAAATGTTAAAGAAAAGAATGGGGGTTTCTGAGCCTAAATACAAGATTGATGTTAAATTGGGAGATTCGATTAAGATAAACGAAGGACCATTTAAGGATTTTGATGGAAAGGTTGAAGAAGTTGATGATGCAAAAGGAAAAGTCAAAGTATTAGTTTCTATTTTTGGCAGAGAAACTCCGGTTGAATTAGACTTTTTGCAAATAAGAAAGATATAATAACTTATAACACTTATATAATGCAGAACGCATAGCGAGGGTGAGAATATTACGCATTTCACGCTACACGTTTAAAAAACTATTATGGCAAAGAAAATAAAAACAGTTATAAAGTTGCAGGTTATTGGAGGAAAAGCTAATCCAGCACCTCCAGTGGGTCCAGCTTTGGGTCAGCATGGATTAAATATTCAAGAATTTTGCACTAAATTCAATGATGCTACCCGCGATAAAATGGGGGACGTTGTTCCGGTGGAAATAACTGTTTTCGAGGACAGGACTTTTGATTTTGTTATGAAAACTCCGCCAGCTGCTGAGCTTTTGAAAAAAGCTTCCGGAGCTGGAAAAGGTGCCGCCAATCCATTGAAAGATAAGGTTGGAAAAGTTACTAAGGATCAAATAAGAGAAATTGCGGAAAAGAAAATGGTTGATTTAAATGCCAATGATATCGATGGTGCTTCCAAGATTATCGAAGGAACGGCCAGAAGCATGGGAATTAAGGTTGAATAGGGTAATTTAATTTGTTTTATTTGTGTTTGGGTTAATTTATAATTATTTTAAAAATAGGTGGGAGATAGTGGCTGACTGGCAATTATCATTGACCACGTTAAAATTATGAAAAGAGGAAAGAAGTATAGTGTTGTGGCTGATAAGATAGAAAAAAATAAACAATATGAGATTGAACAAGCTTTGAGTTTGATAAAAGAAGGAAAAATTGCAAAATTCGACGAATCAGTAGAGGTTCATATTAAACTCGGAATAGACAGTAAGAAAGATCAAGTTCGTGGAACTGTTATTTTGCCCCACGGAACTGGAAAAACTAAAAAAGTTTTAGTGGTTACCTCTACCAAGGAAAATGAAGCTAGAGAAGCAGGTGCTGATTTTGTAGGAGCGGAAGATATTATTGAAAAAATTAAGAATGGAAAAGCGGGAGATTTTGATATTGTTGTGGCTACTCCAGAAATGATGCCTAAGTTGGCTCAAGTAGCAAAGGTTCTTGGACCGAAAGGCTTAATGCCAAGTCCAAAAACTGAAACTGTTACTGATAAAATCAAGGAGACAGTGGAAAGTTTAAAAAAGGGCAAAGCTGCTTTTAAAAATGATAACACGGGCAATGTTCATCAGGTTATTGGAAAAATATCTTTTGAAGTTGGTCATCTTAAGGAAAATTTAGAAGCTATTATGGATGCTTTAGAAAAAGCAAAACCAACAGGAATTAAGGGTTCATATATCAAGTCTATTGCTATCTGTTCTACTATGGGACCAGCGGTGAAAATTGCCAAGAAATAAAACATACAGATTTTAGATAATAAAAGATATCCTTGCGGATGTCTTTTATTTATGGCTTAATTTGACTTTGACTAGGCTTCTTAAAGGGTATAAAATAAAAAAAGTAATTTATTTATTTTATAGAAAAATGGAAAATGATAAACGAAAGGATTATTTCGGTTGGGATGAAACTTTTATGCAGATGTGTAATGTTATAGCTAATCGCTCAAAGGATCCAAACACTCAAAATGGATCATGTATTGTTAATGATAAAAATGTAATTATTGGTTTTGGCTACAATGGTTTTCCTCGTGGTTGTGATGATGAAAAATTGCCGTGGACGAGAGAGGGTGGTTTTTGCGACACTAAATATGCTTATGTTGTTCATGCGGAAGAGAATGCTATTTTAAATGCTAATGCGCCAACCGAAGGCGCAAAACTTTATTGCGGTCTTTTTCCTTGTAATGAATGCGCTAAAGTAATAATTCAAAAAGGCATAAAAGAAATAATTTATCAAGATGATAAATATCATGATCAGGATATTTGGATTGCTTCTAGAAAATTATTGGATATGGCTGGAGTAAAATATCGACAATATGTACCAAAATATAAAATGACCTTTAATAAATAATTAATTTTTTAAGGAAATGGCAAAATTAATCTTAGGACTTACGGGCGAAATGGTCAGTGGAAAAGGAACTGTGGCAAAATACGTGTGTGAAAAATACAATTCTAATTCCTATAGATTTTCAACGATATTGCGCGATATTCTAGACAGAGTTTACGTTGATCAAAGCAGAGAAAATATGCAGAAAATTTCTTCAGTGATGAGGGAGAATTTTGGGCAAGACATTTTAGCTAAAAGCATGTCATTGGATGTGCAAAAGGATGACGGGGAAATCGTGGTAGTTGATGGAATTCGAAGACTTCCCGATATCGAGCATTTAAAAAAAATACCTAATTTCAAAATGGTGTATATTGATGCGGATGTTGAAATTAAATACGAGCGATTAATGAAAAGGATTGAAAATATAGGAGATAATTTAAAAACATTCGAGGAATTTAAAAAAGATCATTTAGCTGAGGCGGAAATTCAAATAAGAGGACTTAGGGATGTAGCTGATTATGTTATTGATAATAATGAAACACTTGAAAATTTATATGTTCAATTAGATGAGATAATTAAAGAAAATATATAAAATGGATATATTCGCAAAACATTCAACAAGAAAATTGGAAAATGGTGGTTTTGTTCTTGCTCTTAATAATGAAGCTAAGATTGATGGGCAGGCAGAGGCTATGCTTCAGGCGCTTCATTCGCGTTCAACCGGAGGAATCAAGAGTCACTTGAAAGTTTTAGAAGAAAAAGGTGCGGAGAATTTTATGGAAAAGTTTTATGTTGGCTATGGTCATAAGTCAATTGGGGATTGTGGAAGCGCCACAGTTTTCGTGGAAGGTGTTTCTATGTTAGCTGCCAAAGCCATTCAAGATTGGCGACTTTATTCTGGTCAAGAAGCTTCAACAAGATATGTGGATTTTTCTCAGCAGGAATTTTTAGATCCGACAGGCACAAAAGAAGGTAAAAAAATATTGGAAGATTGGAGGACGTTTTATTTGGAATCCCAGGAGCCTGTAAAAGAACATTTAAAGAAACAGTTTCCAAAACAAGTCGAAGAGGATCAGAAAATATATGAAAAGGCTATTGTAGCTAGGGCTTTCGATATAACTCGCGCGTTTCTTCCAGCGGGAGCTACGACTAATGTGGCTTGGAGGATGAATTTCCGTCAGTTTGCGGATGAGCTTATGTTGCTTCGTCATCATCCGCTGGCGGAGATTAGGGATATTGCTGAGAAAACAGAAGAAGTCTTAAGTGAAACATATTCTAATTCTTTTGGGCATGAAAGATTTTCAGATACCGAAAAGTATAATAAAAACTGGATGCAGGGAAAATATTATTATGAAAATTCGAAAGCCAAAGATTTTGAATTGATTCATGACAATGTTGATAGGGAAATGCTTGTTGAATATCGAGAGATATTAGAAGAGCGTCCAATGAAAACTGAATTGCCCATGGCAATCGCTGAATGCGGGGTGGTGGCTTATGAATTTTTGTTAGATTTTGGGTCTTTTCGTGATTTGCAAAGGCATCGGGCTATTGTTCAACGAATGCCTCTATTGGTGCGTACCCATGGATTTAATCAATGGTATTTGGATTCGCTCCCAAATGATTTGAAAGAAAAAGCTAAAGAATTTATACAACTGCAAGAACAAAAAATTGAACAGCTGGGTCTTGATAAGGAGGTGGAACAATACTTTATTGCTATGGGTTATCGAGTGCCTTGTCGATTTTCGGGTGATTTGAAGGCTTTAGTTTATTTGGCGGAACTTCGTTCTACGCGTTTTGTTCACGCTACTTTGGTTGAACAAATACTCAAGATGATTGAAAGTTTACGAGAACTTTTTGCTAAAGATGGATTGGTTTTGCATTTGGATAATGAACCTAATCGTTTCGATATCAGAAGGGGTGAACAAGATATAATTACAAAATAATTTTAATTAATTTGTTTTGGTTTTAATTAAATCAAACGCATTTTTATTTTTCTTAATAAGGCGATTGCCCGTTTGTATTTTTTAGACTATAGTAGTGTAGAAATTGTACTTTTACAATATTAAAGAGAAAGGTTTTGTTATGTTAGAAAAAGGTAAATTAATCGTTTTTACTGGAATCAAAGGTGCTGGTAAAAATAGCGTAATGGGGTTTATTAATGATGAGTTGCTTAGGTTGGGAAAAAATCCTTTGATGACTCGTGAAAAAAAGGGAACGCGCTTGGGTTTTGAAATTCATCATTTTTTGGTTGGTGGTGATTTAGGGATGGAAATCTCAACACAAGCGGATTTTTTGTTGCGTTGCGCTAAACACATGGATCTTTGTCAAAATATAATTCAACCAGCTATTGCAAGAAATAAAATAGTGCTTTGTAATGGTTTTTTGGGTTGGGAAATAGGTATTGATGTTAAACAACAGATTAACTTTACGCACATATCAAACGAAATGGTAAATTTAATCGGCATTGGAAGTTTTTTTGCTGATTTTGTAAAACCAGATTTAATAATATTGCTAGATGTCGATCCGGGAACAGGGTTAACTAGGAGCAATTCTTGGCATGATGAAGTTTTTTTTCAAAAAGGGGAGGATAATCTTAATTATTATCATCAATTAAGGAAAAATTTTTTGTGCATTGAGGCGGGGAATAAAACTGCTGTTAGGATTAATTCGAATCAGCCGTTAGAAAAAGTCCAACAAGAAGTGTTGGATATTATATTGAATATTTTATGAAAAAAAGGCTGTCGCCATCGATTAACGGTGACAGCCTTTTATTTTTGTATTGATTGTGTTAAAATGGCAGTATTAAACTGTATTATTTATGAAAAAAGGAAAATTCATCGCAATTTACGGAATTAACGGAATCGGTAAAACTACCCAGGTGGATCTTTTAGTTGAGTATCTAAAAAATAAGGGTAAAAAGGCTTTTAGGTTGAAATATCCGATTTATGACCTGGAGCCCGAAGGTCCTTTTATTTATAAATATCTGCGCAATCCAGAGTTTCGTAGAAAAAACGAAATATCTACACATAAGTTGCAAAAAAAATATGCTGAAAACAGAATTCGTTATGAGTCTGAATTAGTAAAACGCTTGAATCGGGGTGAATGGATAGTGGCAGAAGATTATGTGGGAACTGGAATTTCTTGGGGAATGACTTGGGGAGGAAAATTAACATATTTGGAAGATATTAATGAAGATTTATTCAAGCCGGATATGGAAATTCTTATGGATGGTCCGCGATTTCTTTCAGCTATTGAAAAAGATCATCGAAACGAAATGAATTCAGAACGTATTGAAATCTGCAGGAACTTTCATTGTCTGCTAGCCGATCGTTATGATTGGATAAAAATCAATGCTAAACAGAAGATTGAAAAAGTGCATGATAATATTATTAATCATGTTAAAATTTTGTTATAATTAATTTAAAGAATATGGATTTTAGAGAATATCAAGAAAAATCAAAAAGAACCGCAATTTACCCCGATGTTGGTAATAACTGGATTTATCCGACGCTTGGTCTTTGTAGTGAGTCGGGAGAAGTGGCTGGTAAAATTAAAAAAATTATTCGTGATAATGGCGGAATAATAAATGATCAATCCAGAGTGGAAATAAAGAAAGAATTGGGAGATGTGCTTTGGTATCTCGCTCAACTTTCAACCGAGTTAGGATTTTCTCTAGAAGAAGTGGCTGATAAGAATATTGAAAAATTATATAGTAGGTTGGATAGGGAAAAAATACAAGGATCAGGTGATAATAGGTGAAATAATTTTGAAATTGAAATTAAGATTAAAAGTATGTCAAAATATATACCGGTAATTGGCATGGAAGTGCACGTGGAACTCAAGACTGAGTCTAAGATGTTTTGTGCTTGTAAAAATGGCTTAGGACAAGAAAATCAACCGAATGTAAATATCTGCCCGGTTTGTACCGCGCAACCTGGAACATTGCCAGTTCCAAATAGAAAAGCAGTAGAATTTGTTCAACTAACCGGATTGGCATTGAATTGTGAATTAAACTTGAAATCTAAATTTGATCGTAAGAATTATTTTTATCCAGATATTCCAAAAGGATATCAAATATCGCAATATGACCAGCCACTTTGCGGGAAGGGTTTTTTGGAGTTGCAGTTGCCGGATAAAGATGGAAAGCAAACCATAAAAAGAATAGGAATAACCAGAATTCACTTAGAAGAGGATACTGCAAAATCAATACACTCGGACGGAATCGGTTATTCCCTGGTTGATTTTAATCGAGCCGGGGTTCCTTTAATGGAACTGGTAACGGAACCTGATATTGAAAATGGAGCGCAAGCGCGATTTTTTTGTCAAAAATTGCAACAGATTTGCCGTTATTTGGAAATTTCTGATGCGGACATGGAAAAGGGACATATGCGCTGTGAGGTTAATATTTCTCTGCATAAAGAAGGGACTGAAAAACTTTTAGGCACAAAAGTTGAAGTAAAAAATATCAATTCTTTTCGATATGTGGAAAAAGCGATAAATTTTGAAATAGAAAGACAAAGCGTTTTATTGGAAAATGGAAAAAAAGTTGTGCAGGAAACTCGTGGATGGGATAGTGTGAACAATAAAACTGTTTCTCAGCGCAAAAAAGAATCCGCCCATGATTATCGTTATTTTCCTGAACCAGATATTCCGCCAATGGAGTTTTCCAGAGAATATGTAAAAGAGATTTGTTTGCAATTGCCAGAACTTCCAACTGAAAAAGAAAAAAGATTCATGGAGCAATTTGCACTGACTAGCGAAGCTGTTACGACATTGGTTGCGGATAAAGGAGTTGCGGATTATTTTGAAAATGTAATAAGTGAATTGGCGGAGAAAATTTCTTGCAAGGAAATTTTTTCAACTGAAGAAAAAGTTTTCAAATTAGCAGTAAACTATATTTTGACGGAATTGCGTAAACACATGCTTGAGGATGGTTTAGAGATTAAGGATATTAAAATAAGTCCAGAAAATTATGCCGAGTTAATTGGAATTGTGGCTGATGGAAAAATAAATTCTAGTGCAGCACAAACAGTTCTTTTGGAAATGTATCAAACTGGAGGTGATCCTTCGCAGATTATTGAAAAAAATAATCTCCTGCAGGTTAATGATTCTTCTGAATTAGAAAGAATGATTGATTCAGTATTGCTGATTAATGAAAAATCTGTGGAAGATTTTAAATCTGGAAAAGAAAATGCCCTTAAATTTCTAATGGGACAGGTAATGAAAGAAAGTCGGGGTAAAGCCAATCCTCAAATGGTGATGGAAATGTTGATTAAGAAACTTAGATAAAATTTATGAGAGAATTTTTTGAAAAATTTATTGGTTCTGTGCCGAAAAATAAAGGTCAAGAAAATTTATCCCCGGAGCTTTTAGCTAACGACTTGCTCAGAAGAAATCTGATTTATTATGAGGGGGAATTAGTGCGCTTGAGTAATATGCGGGATGAATTACGACCAATTCCAGTTATTAGAGAAGATGTTGAATTAAATGAATTGAAGAAGCGAGAACTAAACTCCAGTATAGATGCGGTTATTTTTTCTATTAATAATGATTTACGGGAAACTCAAAATGTTTCCAATGATAATATAGAAAAAAGAAAAGGCAGGTTAATTAAGATCAAGGAGGATGTAATTGGCTTAAGGTATAACGACTTAGAACGAAAGGCGGCATAATTTGTTCAAAGCGAAGTTTAATTTTTTTAAAATTAAAGTTTTATAATTTAAAATAAAAAATATGAAAGGATTAGAGCCAAAATTTTCTTTGATGCCTCATGAAAAAGATAAAAAAACTCCCGAAGAAATAGCTACATTAGCCAGGGAAATTAGAAATGCCAATTTAAGGATGCGGGAAAATGGAGTAACAGCTGAATCGGCTAATATGATTAATATTAATAATGATAAAACAATTTTGAGAGATTTAGAGTCTTTAGAAATAGAATTTTCAGCCCTTGATATGTTGAAAGCTAGCTTAAGTGAGAATCCTGATGAATTTACAAAAAATATTTTAGAATCCAAGATGAAAGATGTGGCTGATAGTATTAAGGATATTGAAAAAAGAATTAAAGAAAATAGCCAAGACGAAGTGGGGGATCGATTAGACGTTTTGAAAGCAAGGCTTAGTTTGTTGGAATTTGGAAATCCAACAAAAAAAACAAGCGATGAAGAAGCTGCTTGATTTATTTAATTAAAAAAATGATATCATGATTGTGGATAAGTATTGCTTGATTTTTGGAATAAATGGTATATGATTTAAGATAATATGGGGAAAGAAAAAATAACAGGCAAGAAAGTAGAAAAAGTGATTAATAGAATCGCCCAGTTGGGTGATTTTTTTTGATCAAAAAAGTTCTTTCAAGATAAGGAGGCTACCATGAAACAAAACTTACAGGATGATTGTTTATTCGTCAAGAAGTGTCCTTATTATGAGGAGGGTGTATGCACGGCGGAAAATTTTATTTATTGCTCCAAGAGAACTGAATTTCAAGAAGGCTACGGCACTCCAAGTGCCCGCATCCACATGGTTTTCTCGGTAACCTCGGAAATGCCAGTTGCTTAGTGTAGCGGCACAGGCCCAATATTTAAATGGACTGATTAGAAATTGATCAGTCTTTTTTTATGTTTAAATCTGTTTGTGCAGCAGATGTGGGAGTGATATTTTTTAAATAGCTTTCGATTATAATTTTTATTTTTTCATATTCTTCAAGCCAGATTATATTTTTATTTTTTTTAAGCCAGGTCAACTGTCTTTTAGCGTAATGAATGATGTCAAAATAAAGCTTTTCTTCCATTTCTTTTTGGGATATTTTTTGTTGAAGATATTCGGCGATACGGCGGTATTCAAGGCCGAAGCTTTCCAATTTTTTCCAGGACATTCCATTTTGATTGAGATCTATAACCTCCTTAATCATACCTTGGTTAAATCTTTCCTTGAGACGATTTTTTATTTTAGTTTGTAGAATATTTTTTTCAATTTTTATTCCTATTTCTAGAAATTCGTAAAATTTATTTTTTACTGGTCTATTTTTTGAAAATTTTGGAACTGAACCCAAGGCTTGGCATATTTCAATAGCGCGAATAAGTCGAATTTTATTTTTGGGATCAATAGTTTGTGCTCGTTGCGGATCAAGATTTTTTAATTTGATAAAAAGTTCTTCAGTATTTTGATTATCAAGGTCTTGTCGTAATTTTAGATTAGGTTTTACAGCCGGAAAAGCAATATCATCTACGATAGCTTTAATCCAAAAACCGGTCCCACCGCAAATTATGGGTAATTTTTTACGCTTGAGGATATCAGCTATTTTAAATTCGGCGTATTTTTTGAAATCAGTTACATTAAAGTCTTCTAATGGATCAATGATGTCAATTGCGTGGTGGATAATACCTTCGGAAATAAACACATCTCCATTATTTTTGCATTTGAAATCAAAAGAATTAATTTTATCAAAATCATCCCTTTTAATTTTGCCGGTACCTATGTCCATTTGTCGGTAAATTTGTCGACTATCAGCAGAAATAATTTCACCGTCAAAGTCACGGGCTAACCGGATTGCCAAAGCTGATTTGCCGGAAGCTGTTGGACCCATTATCACTAAAACCTTGTCTTTATTAATTGATTGTTTTCTTTTCATTAAATTTTTTTATTTAGGGCTATTGGCAAATTTTCGCTTCTAGATTCCAAACATTGGCCTTGGTTATTTGAATGGGTATTATTTTTCCAATTAAATTTTTTTTAGCGGAAATCAATCTGACGTTTTTGAGTGTGCGTGTTTTTCCGAAATAAATGCCATTTTTTTCTTTTTCAACTAGTAGTTCAATTTTTTTGCCTATATACTTTTTATTATTGGCGAAATTGGTTTTTTTGAGTATTTCATTGAGTGTTTTTTCTCGCGTCTTTTTTTCTTCAAGGGAAACATCATCTTTCATGTTCCAAGCCGCTGTTTTAGGGCGAGGAGAATATTGTCCAAAAAATACCATATCGAATTTTGATTTTTTCATTACTAAAACAGAATTTTCAAATCGTTTTTTAGTTTCTCCAGGAAATCCGACAATAATATCTGTTGTGATTGAATAGGGGACACCGGGTTTATTTTTTTTGAAAGATTTTTTAATTCTGCTTATTAATCTCAAATAATCTTCCCGTGTATAGTTTCTGTTCATTTTTTGAAGAATTTCATTATCACCAGCCTGAATCGGTAGATGGACATTCTCACAAACCTTTTTTAAGCCGGTGATTGCTTCTATTGCGTCGCTATTCATGTTCTTGGGGTGAGAAGAAACAAAATGAATCCAAAATTTTCCAGGAATGGAATTTATTTTTTTTAGCAGACTTGGAAAATCAATGGATTTTTCCGTAGAGTTGTCTTTGTAAGAATTTACATTTTGTCCTAAAAGAACAATGCTTTTGTAGCCTGTTTTTATAAGGTTTTTTATTTCTGAGATTATTTCATTCGCCGGTCTGGAAACTTCTCGTCCGCGCGCATAGGGAACGACACAATAAGAACAAAAATTATTACAACCTGTCATGATGGGAACATGGGCTTGAAAATTATTTCTGCGCGTGGGTTTTATCGATAAATAATCCGCTTTATTTTTATTGGTAGGATTATTTGTGAATTGTAATTCGCAATTTGAATTATTTTTTTGAGAAATATTTTGTTTAAGGGGAATAATTATTTTTTTTAGGCTGTTTGGAAATTCTTTTATTTCAGTGAAAATATCCACTCCTTTCATTCGGCGATGGATATCTTTTCGGTTAGCAAGGCAACCGGTTATTATTATTTTTATTTCAGGATTATTTTTTTTGAGATTTCTAACCATTCCGAAAACGCGATCTTCAGCCATTTGACGGACTCCACAAGTATTAATAATCACTATTTTTGCTTTAGATATTTGTTCAGATGGCAAAAATCCGTTAGATAGCATGAAAGTATCAATTCTTTCTGAATCGGATATGTTCATTTGGCAACCGAAAGTTTTAATATGATAAGTTTGAGATGACATATTAATTTTTTTAGGAACTATGCTTTTCTTTGAATTTCATCAATTATTTTTTCTATAAATTTTGCAATAGAAATAGTTTCTTGTTTTTTCTCATTTCGTTTGCGAATAGTTACGGTTTGATTAGCTACTTCTTTTTCGCCGATAATTAATATGTAAGGAGTTTTTTGTTTTTCCGCCTCAGCTATTCTTTTTCCAAGTGATTCAGATTCAAAACTTGTTTCTACTCGAATTTTTTTCTCTAGGAGTTTTTCTTGAATTTCTTGGGCATAGTTTTTAAATTTTTCACTAACAGGAATAATTATGGTTTGTATGGGTGAAAGCCAAAGAGGAAAGGCGCCGGCAAAATGTTCAGTTAAAATTCCAATAAATCTTTCAAATGATCCAAAAATGGCAGCGTGAATCATGATAGGGGTTTTTCTGCTTCCATCGTCGCTTATGTATTCCAAATTAAATCTTTGAGGAAGTTGGAAATCGAGTTGAATAGTTGCTAGTTGCCAGGGTCTGCCGAGAGCATCTTTAATGTCGATGTCAATTTTAGGTCCATAGAAAGCCCCGTCTTTTTCTTTGAGTTTATAAGAGGTATTTTCTTTTTTTAGGGCACTTTGAAGATCTTTTTCTGCTTGATCCCAGTCTTTGATTTTTCCAATGAAATTGTCCGGTCTAGTTGAAAGATAAAAAGTTGGCTTTATGTTGAAAATTTCGTAGTATTCCTTGACCATTCTGAGAAGGGTTGCAATTTCATTTTCTATTTGGTTTTCTGTTAGGAAAACATGCGAATCATCTTGAGTTAGATGACGCACACGAAGAAGTCCATTGAGCTCTCCCGATTTTTCGTTTCTTATTATTCTTCCAATTTCTGTATATCTAATAGGAAGTTCTTTATAAGACCTTTGCTGGGTTTCATAGATTTTTATATTGAAAGGACAATCCATGGGCTTTAGGCAATAAGTATTTTTATCATGTTCAAAATGATACATGGAATCTTTATAATGCTCCCAATGTCCGGAAGTTTTCCAAAGATCATTTTTGGCTAGAATCGGAGTTTGTATTTCTTGATAGTTATTTTTTCTTCGGATTGATTTTCCAAGGGCTTCTAATTCATTCCAAATAATCATTCCTTTCGGATGCCAAAAAGCGCTTCCAGGTGATTCTGGATGGAATGAAAATAGATCAAGATCTTTTCCTAGTTTTTTGTGATCTCTTTTGATAGCTTCTTCTTGTTGATGTAAATATTCCTTCAGTTGTTTTTTGTCTTGGAAAGCAACGCCATAGATTCTTTGAAGTTGGATATTTTTTTCATTTCCTTTCCAATAAGCTCCGGAAATCCGGGTAAGTTTTAAGGCTTGCGGATCTATTTTTCCAGCAGATTCAACGTGTGGTCCGGAACAAAGATCAATAAATGATCCTGATTTATAAATTGAAACTTGTTTATTTCCTTCCGCTATTAAATCATCAATTATTTCGACTTTATATTTTTGTCCAAGCTCTTTGAATTTTTTTCTAGCTTCTTCGGTAGAAAGTTCGGCTTTTTCAAAAATGGAATTTTGCTTGATAATGTCTTTTATTTTTTCTTCAAGCAGTGGAAGATCCTCGGGAATCAAAGTCCTTGGAAGTTCGAAGTCGTAATAAAATCCGTTCTCAATCGCCGGTCCCATGGCGAACTTGGCTTCAGGAAACATTTCAAGGACGGCAGTGGCAAGGATGTGGGAGGAGCTATGACGCAAGACTTCTAATTTTTTTTCATCGGACATAAATTTTTATAAATTTAAAGTTAAAATTAAAAACAAAAAAATGCTCAAAAAAGAATGGGTTAGAAAAATATTTTTTCTGCATCGAGACTCTTGATTTGTACCAAGGGTGGTTCCACTCGATTTCCCATTATTTCTTGGGCACTTTATGCGCTTGTTCGCAAGCTGCTTAAGCGAAGGTTTTGTTTATGGATTGGTAGTCCATAGCCTTATTTGATTTATATTTTAAATATACGACTAATTTTGCCATATAGCAATATTGACATTTGTGCTATTTAGTTGTATAATTAAGAATTGTTTATTGTTATATTTATGCAAGTTCCACGTTTCCATGCAAAACGATGGATTTTAATTTCTTGATAATTTCTTCTGTGTGTTCAATTGAAAAGGGTGTTTGAAGCTTAGTTTCATTATGATGAAGGATTATTTTTGTTTCTCCGGGCTGACAGGTAGTAAAAAACTTGCCAAGTTGATGGATAATATCAGGGGTGGCGTTATGAGGGAGCTTGATGATAATATTGCGGGCTATAGATTTTGAATTATTATGAGAATTTTTAAGAGACTCTGATTTTGTGGTTAATGATTCTTTTTTGATGGTCCCACCTGTGTTGGAAGTATCGTCAAGATCGTCGTTTTTTTGATGGTAAGTTTTTTGCGTCATTTTAATTCGCATAAATTCGTCAGCTTCATGACGATTAAGTTCCTTGACTTCGTCAGCGATAAGTTTAAAAGATCCATCTTTATCAGAAAGTCGTCCTTCGGCAATTATCATTCTTTCTTCTTCCCAGGCGCTTTGTGTTTTTTCTAGAATTTTTGGAAATACCAAAAGTTCAATTCTTCCTTTAGTGTCTTCTAATGTGACAAATAACATGGTTTCATGTCGCTTGGTTAAGATTTTTTGGACTTTTTGAATAACTCCTCCTACTTTTATTTTTTGACCAACCATTTCTTTAGAAAGTTTTGTGATTGGTGTTGCGGCTTCATCCAGAAAACTTTGAAACTCAGCGACTGGATGGTCGGTAACATAAAGTCCTAGCAACTCTTTCTCCCATTTTAAGCGTTCTTTTTTTGTGGAAGATTCGCAAAGAGTCATTGGGATACTGGGTGATTCTAATATTTCAGCTCCAAAAAGACTAACCTGATTAGAATTTTTTATTTTTTGGTTATTTTTGGAAAATATTATTATATTTTCCACGTTTTCCAATATTTGCTTTCTTTCACCTAAGTCATCAAGCGCACCTACTTTGGCCAAAGCTTCAATTGATTTTTTGTTAAGATCTTTGGTTTGCACGCGTTCAACCAGATCGGCTAAGGTTTTGAATTTTCCATTGGCTTTTCTTTCTTTAACTATTTCTTGAGCCACCGTGTGACCAACATTCTTAATAGCGTTTAAACCGAACCGGATTCGATTGGTTTCATTCTCACTTTTTATTACAGCAAAATTTTCAAAACTCTCATTGATGTTAGGTGGAAGAACTTCAATTCCCATGTCTCGAGTTTCATCTACTTCAATTGCAATACGATCGATATTGTCTTGATCGGAAGTTAGCAGTGCAGCCATAAATGCTTCTGGGTAGTGAGCTTTAAGATAAGCGGTTTGATAGCCGATTAGAGCGTAACAAGCCGCGTGCGAACGATTAAATCCATAACCGGCAAAAGGCTCAATAAAAGAAAATACCTTTTCGCCAATTTCTTTACTGATGCCATTTTTAATGCAACCTTCTACAAATTTTATTTTTTGTTCTTGAATTAAATCAAGAATTTTTTTACCCATAGCTTTACGCAAAACATCAGCTTCTCCCATGGAAAAACCAGCTAAAGCTCTGGCTATCTGCATTACTTGTTCTTGGTATACCGCAACTCCATAAGTATTTTTTAAAATAGGTTCTAGTTTTGGATGGACATAGCTGACTTTGCGAGTTCCGTGTTTTCCTGAAATAAAGTCGGGTATCCAATCCATCGGTCCTGGACGATAAAGAGCAACCATGGCGATAATATCTTCAATAATCGTAGGCTTAAGAAGTTTTAAATATCTTTTCATACCAGAGCTTTCAAATTGAAAAACTCCGGTAGTTTTTCCTTCTTGAAAAAGTCGGTAAGTTTTTTCATCATCAATTGGAATTTGATCGATATTTATTTCAATCCCTTTAGTTTTCTTGATGATACGAATGGCATTCTGGATAATGGTAAGATTTTTTAATCCTAAGAAATCCATTTTAAGTAGACCTATTTTTTCCACATAACTGGTTTTAGTAGAGGATGAATATTGCGTCACAGTACCTTCACGCGCCCCAGTGATATTTTGAATCGGTGTATATTCTGTTACTGGATTTTTTGTGATTACTACTCCGCAAGCATGCATGCCGGCGTGACGAGAAACACCCTCGAGTCGCATGGCATTATCTATTAATTTTTTAGCATCGGCTCCTGACTCGTAATGAGTTTTAAACTCCGGAACATCTTCTAGGGCTTTTTTGATAGAAGTGAACATCGGAATCATTTTGGATGTTTTATCGCAAAAATCATAAGGAAGACCCAATGCTCGGCCAGTATCTCGAATAGCAGCACGGGCCGCCATCGTTCCAAAGGTTATTATCTGAGCAACATGATCATCGCCGTATTTTTTTCTTACGTAGGCTAAAACATCATCACGACGATCATCAGCGAAATCCATATCCACATCGGGCATGGACACTCTTTCGGGGTTTAGAAATCTTTCAAAAAGTAAATCATATTGGATGGGATCGACATTAGTTATTCCAACAAGATAGGAAACGAAGCTTCCGGCAGCACTTCCTCTGCCCGGTCCCACGACAATACCGCTTTCCTTGGCCCAGTTAACAAAGTCTTGAACGATTAAAAAGTATGAAGAATAACCGCATTTTTCAATAACAGAAAGCTCATATTCCATCCTTTCCTTGTGAACAGAGGAATGTTTTCCTTTGTATTTCTTATTTAATCCTTCCTGGGTCAAATGGCGCAGATAGGTAACATCAGTAAACCCAGTTGGCACTTCAAAATGGGGGAGTTGAGTTTCTCCAAGTTTTAGATGAAAATCACAAAGCTCTACAACTTTCTGGGTGTTTTCTAGGACTTCTGGATTATTCGGAAATCCAGCTAACACTTCTTCGGGAGAACGAAGCGATAAATTAAAATCCATCAAATTCATCCGGTCGGTTTCTTGCACTTTTCTATTTGTTTGTACGCAAAGTAGAATATCTTGAGCGGTTGCGTCTTCTTTTTTAACATAGTGCACATCGCAAGTTGCAACAATCGGAATGTTTAATTCTTTGCCTAATTTGAAAATTCCTTCATTGGCTATTTTTTGATTAGGAAAATTCGGATGATCTTGAACTTCCAGAAAAAAAGAATCCTTATCAAAAATATCTAAATATTCTAAAGCTAGTTCCTTAGCTTTATGGTAATTGCCCATGATTATTTGAGCTGGAATTTCTCCTTCAGCGCAAGCGGAAAGTCCAACCAGTCCTTGACTATATTGTCTTAGGATTTTTCTGTCGATGCGAGGTTTATAATAAAACCCTTCTAAATGAGCAATTGATACTAATTTCATTAAATTTTTATAGCCAGTTTCGTTTTTCACTAAGAGAATAAGATGATGTCTTTTGCGGTCTTCTGCGGTTGGATTTTTGCTATGTAAATCATTGGGAGTTATATACATTTCACAGCCTAATATAGGTTTAATTCCTTTTTCCTTAGCAGTTATAAAGAGGTCTACAGCGCCATAAAGCACGCCATGATCAGTTAGCGCAATAGAGTCCATGCCAAGTTCCTTGGCACGATCCATTAGGTCATTTATTTTGCCCAATCCATCCAGTAGGCTATAGTGGGAGTGGACGTGAAGGTGGGTGTATTTTGGAGTCATGTTATTTATTATCTAAATGAATATTATAATTTTAAATTTAAAAAATAAAAATCACCCAACTAAAGTGATTTCTAAAAACATATTAAAAAAATATATATTTTTCATTTAATCAATAATCTCCATAGCCCGGATTACTCCTTGGGTTTTGCAAGATGTTTGTTATTTTATCGTTAATTATGAAATTTACGATATTATGAAGATAGTATAACACATACGATAAAAAATTAAAATTTTTTTATTGAATAAGTATTATGATTTAGTTAATTTATGGAAAAATCAACTTTTGAATTGGAAAAAAATTTTTTAGAAAATGGCTATCAGCTTGTTATTGGTACCGATGAAGTTGGACGTGGTCCGCTTTGCGGGCCGGTAGTGGCGGCCGCTGTAACACTAAAAGATCGGGAATTGAAAATTGAAAATTTAATATCCGCGGAGTGGGATTTGGTTCGGGATTCAAAAAAACTTTCCGAAAAACAAAGGGAAAGAGTTTTTAATTTCATATCGGAAAATTTTCACATCGGTATTGGACTTTGTAATCACGCAACGATCGACCGTATTAATATTTTAGAGGCTAGTTTTTTGGCGATGAAAAAAGCGATTCAAGAGTTGATTCGAAATTTGAATTTTAAAACTGAGGGTGATAAGTTAAGCCATCGGGATTTACGTTGCATTATTTTGGTTGATGGTAATAAAAAAATTCCCAACTTGTCTATGGATCAATTGGCGGTAGTGGGTGGTGATAAGACCGTTAAATCAATCTCAGCAGCTTCTATAATTGCTAAAGTTTTTCGGGATAGGATAATGGAAGGGTTTCATCTTAAATATCCTCAATATGGTTTTGACAAGCACAAGGGATATGGCACCAAAGACCATTTGAAAGCCATTTTTAATTATGGTCCCTGTGAAATTCATCGTAAAACATTTAGTCCAATCAATAGGCTTGCCAATTTGAAAAAAAGATGATATCGTGCTAACATTGCGGTAGTAAATTGGGAGATAGGAAACTCCCTTAAACCGTTTAAACTTTATCATTTATTTCCAAAATTCTGGTGTTTATAGAATGCATAAGAAATTTATTCTATAAGCTTTATGAATTTTTAATTTAAACTATGTCGGTACCTAAACAAAGACATACTAAAACTAGACGTGATAGAAAAAGAAAGCGATTTGAACTCAAACCTGTCGCAACACAAGTTTGCCCAAAGTGCGGTAAGCCGATGTTGCCACACCGAGTCTGCGGATCCTGCGGTTATTATAAGGGTCGAGAAGTTGTGGATGTTACTAAAAAAGCAATCAAGAAGTCAGCTAAAAAACAAAAATAAATTATTACAGCGATTCGAATCATTCGAATCGATTTTGAACGAATCGGATTTTATTCGTGGATAGAATCGCTTTATGAAAAATGGCAAATAGGCATCTTCAAAGATCGATAGCTATGCAGTCTCTTTTCGAATGGGATTTTAGAGGAAGAAAAGAAGAATTAACAGAAGAAATAATTTCGCGGAATATTCGTGAATTTGCGCCGGGAATTAGCGAGGTTTCTTTTGTGGAAAAAATATTCAAAGGGACAGTGGAACATGAAAAAGAGATAGATCCTATTATCGAAAAATGTGCGCCGGAATGGCCATTGGAACAAGTTACAGTGGTTGATCGAAATATTTTGCGTTTAGGGATTTTTGAACTCATGTATGGTAATTATGATGAGGTTCCTCCTAAAGTTGCCATAAATGAAGCTATTGAATTAGCTAAAACCTTCGGTGGGGAAAGTAGCGCTCGATTTGTTAATGGTGTTTTGGGTACTATTTATCGGGAACTTGGCGAGCCAATGAAAGATGATACTTCTAAAAATCACAAAAATAATTCGGAAGAAATGATTGAGGAGGGTGAAAATTTATAAGAAAATAAATAATTTTTTAAAATCGGTGCTTAAATTTTAATTTTAATTTAAAAATGATAGAATCTTTATCCAAAAGAATTAATGTTAAATTTGCCAATATATCGCTTTTACAACAAGCTGTTACTCATCGTTCTTATTTGAATGAAAATAGGGATTATAAGCTTGAACACAATGAGCGGTTAGAATTTTTAGGGGATGCTGTTTTAGAGCTTATTGTGACGGAATATCTTTATAATAATTTTAGTAATCCTGAAGGTGAATTGACAGCTTGGCGATCGGCATTGGTTAATGGTGAAATGTTGGCAGTTATAGCTAGGGAATTGGGGGTTGATGATTTTCTTTTGATGAGCAAGGGTGAAAGTAAAGATACGGGGCGAGCTCGACAGTATTTATTGGCCAATGCTATGGAGGCTATAATTGGCGCGGTATATTTAGATCAAGGTTATGAAATTGTGAAAAAATTCGTTTTGGATAATGTAGTTGTTAAATTAAAAGAAATTTTGGATAAAAAATTATATTTAGATGCCAAAAGCTATTTTCAGGAAAAGGCTCAAGAAAATGAAAAAATAACTCCTTCATATAAAGTTATTAAAGAATGGGGGCCGGATCATGATAGGCGTTTTGTGATTGGAGTTTATTTAGGAAAAGATTTGATAGCAGAAGGAGAAGGAACATCAAAACAGGAGGCTCAGCGTGAAGCTGCAAAAAAGGGACTGGAAAATAAAGGTTGGATTAAAATAGGAAAATAGTAAAAAAGAACAGGTTAAATCCTGTTTTATTATAACTAGGAATCCTTGTCGCTCTGGTTTGCCAATCCTATTAAAAGAGGGTAAAATTAAGTCATAAAAACAAAAATCAAGAAAGCAGATGTATGATATTTTAATAAAAAATGGAACAGTTATCGATGGAGCTGGCAGTCCAATGTACAGCGGAGACTTGGGCATAAGAGATGGGGTAATTGTTGAAATAGGAGATTTGCACAATGAAAATGCTGAGATGGTAATAGATGCGGAGAATAAGTTTGTTGTTCCGGGTTTTATTGATGTTAATAATCACTCGGATACTTATTGGCGTATTTTTATTAGTTCGAACTTGGAAAGTCTTCTTTATCAAGGAATAACTACTATTATTGGAGGAAATTGTGGTACCTCCCTGGCTCCTTTAGTAAATAAAGATATTATAAAATCTATTCAAAAATGGGTTGATATCAGGGGGATTAACCTCAATTGGTTGTCAATGCGTGAGTTTTTAGATGAGGTAGAAAAAAGAAACTTACCCATTAATTTTGCTACTTTAGTTGGGCATGGTACTCTTCGTCGTGGTATTTTGCAAGATGATGTGCGCGATCTTACTTCAGCTGAAATTGATGTAATGGAAAAAATGTTAAAAAACTCTCTAAAAGAAGGAGCTATTGGTTTTTCTTCTGGTTTGGTTTATACTCATGCAAAAAAAGCTTCGCAGGATGAAATTTTGCGATTAGCGCAGGTGGTTAAAAAATATGACGGAGTATATACGACTCATATCCGCGGAGAAGCAGGGGAGTTGATTGAGGCGGTTGAAGAGGCGATTAGTGTTGCTCAAAAAACTGGCGTAAAATTACAAATATCTCATTTAAAAGCCATGGGTGAGAAACATTGGCATTTAATGGAGGATGCTGTTAATTTGATTGAAACTGCTAGAATGGAAGGGTTGGACATTAACTTTGATGTCTACCCCTATACCATTACTGGATCGGTTTTGTACATTTTGTTGCCGGATTGGGTGGCTGAAGGCGGAAAGAAATTAATGCTACAAAGATTGAAAAATTCGCAAGTCAGGGAGCGTGTTATTAAAGAAATGAAGGAGGATGCTTTTGATTATTCAAGGATAATTATTTCAATTTCACCACTGGATAAGAATTTAAGAAAAAGAAGTGTTTTAGAAATTGCTAATAGTCGAGGAAAAGGAGTTGAGGAAACAATAATTGATATATTAATTGCCAGCGAAGGACGGGTAATAACAATGATGGAAGTTCTTGGGGAAAAAAATGTCGAAAATGCCATTCAAAATCCTTTTTCCATCATTTCATCTAATGGTTCTGGTTACTCGATTGAACATCGAGCAACTGGCGAATTAGTGCATCCTCGTAATTTCGGTTCTTTTCCGCGAGTATTGTCTAAATATGTTAAGCAAAAAGGAATTTTAAGTTGGGAAGAGGTTATTTATAAAATGAGTGGTTTGCCGGCTGAAAAGTTTGGAATTAAAAAAAGAGGATTGCTTAAAATCGGTAATTTTGCGGATATTGTCGTTTTTGATAAAAATCAAATAGATGATTTTTCCACAGTGGAAAATCCTTATCGTTATGCCAAGGGTATTGACTGGGTTATTGTAAATGGTAAGGTAGTAATTGATAAAAAGGGATTTACGGGAACTAGACCAGGTCTTGTTTTGAGAAAAGAATTTAAATCATTTTTGGGATTTTAAAAAAAGCAGAAATAGAACAACTAAATCGATTTAATTTTGGTTGGTCTTTTGCTGGCATTAATATTTTGAAGCAATCTTTTTTTAGGAATAAAAAAATAACCGTTTTAGGATTGGGATTACATGGCGGTGGCGTTGGCACAGTAAAGTTTTTGGTTGCTTGTGGGGCTAAGGTAACAGTTACTGATATAAAAACCAAAGAACAATTAGCGCCTTCTTTGGAGAAATTGAAAAATCTTAAAGGGATAAAATATATTCTAGGTCAGCACCGATCGGAGGATTTCATAAAAACTGACATGGTTATAAAAACACCGCCAATTCCCTGGACTGATAAGAATGTGAAGTTAGCCCTAAGCGCAGGAGTGCCAGTGGAGGTTGATTCTAGTCTTTTTTTTAAGCTTTGTAAAAACCCCATAATCGGAATAACTGGATCTAAGGGCAAAACCACTACGGCAACTTTTATTTATGAAATATTGAAATCTTCAGGTCGGCATGTGGTTAAAGTAGGAATTGGACAAACCTCGGTTTTAGATAAATTGAATTCTCTTAAAAAAGATTCGGTGATAGTTTTTGAGCTTTCGAGTTGGCGTTTAGCGGCTTTGGGTAGGTATGGACTTAGCCCACATATAGCTGTTTTTAAAAATATGTTACGCGACCATCTTAACTACTATAAAACTATGGAAGCGTATGTTAATGATAAAAAAAATATTTTTTTATTTCAAAAACCAAAAGATTGGTTAGTTATAAATGAGGATGATAATTTAGTAAAAAACATTGCCCGAGAAGCTAAGTCGCAAGTGATTAGATTTTCCTATTCGCCAGTAAAAGAAAACAAAGCGGTTTTTATTGATAATGATAATATATATTTAAATGATGGTATTGATATAAAAAAAATAGTGGCAGTTAGTGAAATAAAAATTCCAGGCAAACATAACCTTTCTAATGTTATGGCGGCGATTTGTGCTTGTTATAGTTTTGGAATTAGTGTGGATAACATTAAAAAAGCTGTTTCTGATTTAAAAGGTGTTCCGCATCGCTTAGAATTCGTGCGTGAATTTTTGGGAATAAGATTTTATAATGATACAGCAGCAACAATTCCGGATGCAGTTATTTCGGCGCTTAATTCTTTTAATGCGCCTATTATTCTTATTGCCGGGGGAACCGACAAGGGATTGGATTTTTCAGAATTAGGAAGTGAAATTGCACAAAAAACAAAAAGCGTAATTTTACTTAAAGGCAATGCGACTGATGATCTTTTGATAAAAATAAATAAAAACACCTTAACAGATGATAAAAATGAAATTGAGATTGTTAATTCAATGACAGACGCAGTACAAAAAGCTATCAAGAAAGCAACTATGGGCGATGTGATTCTTCTTTCGCCGGGAGCTGCTAGTTTTGGATTATTTTTAAATGAGTTTGATCGTGGAGAAAAATTTAGGGAAGCAGTATATAAATTAAAATAAAAATTTTTTTTATTTCGAGACAGGTTAAGTCGATTTGAAAAATTTTTTGGTATGAAGTATACTGACTTTAGGCTAAATGTTGTTTTTTAGGCTTTGTTTGGGTAAAAATAAGAATATTTTTTTAAATTATGTCAACAGATTACTTTATTGTTAATGGAGGCAAGAAATTAAACGGAGAAATAGAGGTGCGAGGCAGTAAGAACGCCACCGCTCCGATAATTGCCGCTACTTTATTAACAAAAGAACCTTGCGTGATTTCCAATGTGCCCTTAATTGAAGATATTTATAGATTTTTAGAAATAATTGAAAGTTTGGGCGCTAAAGTGGAATGGGTTGGTGAAAGAAAGGTTAAGATAACCGCACAGGATATTGACGTTAGTAAAATCAATTATGATTTAGTGAAAAAAATAAGAATTTCAGTTTTGTTGTTCGGTTCCTTGAGCGCTCGTTTTGATAAGTTTAAGCTGGCTAACCCTGGTGGTTGTAAAATTGGCAAGCGTCCGCTGGGCACACATTTTCATGCCCTGGAAGAATTAGGAGTGAAAGTTTCACAGGATGAAAAATCTTATATAGTGGATGCTAGAAAAAGAAAAAGTGGGAAAATTGTTTTACGAGAATTTTCAGTAACCGCAACAGAGATAGCAATGATGTTGGCAGTGGGTATTTCAGGTAAAACAATAATTAAAATTGCTGCAACCGAACCGCACGTAGAGGATTTGGGAAGGTTTTTAATAAAAATGGGTGCTAAAATAAAAGGATTAGGAACGCACACTTTGGAGATTGAAGGAATTAGAAAATTGGCAGGGGTTAAGCACGAAATAATTCCAGATGCCAATGAAGCGGCGACTTTTTTGATAATGGGAGTTGCATTAAAAAGTCCAATTATGGTAAAAAATGCTCGTCAAGAAAATTTGGACTTAGTTTTAGAAAAATTGCGTGAAATGGGTGCTGATTTTATAATAAGAAAAAATGGCATTGAAGTTATTCCCGCTAAAAAAATTAAAGCTCTTTCTAAGATTGATGCTCGAATTTATCCCGGAATTCCAACTGATGATCAAGCCTTGTTTGGTATTTTAGCGACTCAGGCAGAAGGAGAAACCTTAATTTTTGACACACTTTTTGAGGGTCGTTTTAATTATGTAACTGAGATTGAAAAAATGGGGGCGGATGTAAAAGTTCTTAATCCGCATCAAGCGGTTTTTTCCGGACCAGTTTCTTTGCGTCCGGATGTGATGACTAGTTATGATTTGCGGTCAGGAGCTTCTTTGATTTTAGCGGCGCTTTTGGCGAAAGGGCAGAGCGTTATCAAGGAAATTTATCAAGTAGATAGGGGTTATGAAAAAATTGAAGAGAGATTGCAAAAATTGGGTGCTGATATTCAAAGAGTAAGAGAAGAAGAATAAGAAATTATAATTTCTGAAGTTATTTTAAATCAGAAATTCAAAATTTTAAAAAATACATGTTTATCAGAAAAATGGGGATTGATTTAGGAACAGCTAATACCTTAGTTTTTGTTCCCGGAAGAGGAATTATTATCAATGAACCATCAGTGGTGGCGGTTTCAATTGTGGATAATACTGTTTTAGCGGTGGGAAATGACGCTAAGGAAATGTTGGGCAGAACTCCGGATACTATCGTGGCTAGTCGCCCAATGAAAGACGGTGTAATTGCTGATTATAGAGTAACGGAGGCCATGTTACGTTATTTTATTAATAAAGTTAGTGGTAAGGTACGATTTTTTAAACCGGAAATAATGATTTCTATCCCAGCCGGTGTTACCTCAACAGAAAGGAGGGCGGTAGTGGATGCAGCAGTAAAGGCTGGCGCTAAATCAGCTTATGTAGTTAAAGAGCCTTTGTTAGCAGCAATTGGAGCTGGAATTCCTATTCACAATGCTCAGGGCAATATGATTATTAATATTGGCGGTGGAACTTCGGAGATAGCGGTTATTTCTTTAGGTGGAATTGTGGCAGCTCATAGCGCACGTGTCGGTGGAAATAAATTTGATCAAGCAATTTCGGATTATATAAAAAGAAAATACGGTTTGGCAGTAGGAGAAAGAACAGCTGAAGAAATTAAGATTGAAATTGGCTCAGCGATTGCTCAGGTAAAAGAGGAATATATGGAAATTAGAGGGCGTGATTTGATGGGTGGTTTACCTAAGACTGTTCGAATATCTTCAAATGAAGTTACAGAAGCGCTGCAAGATGAATTACGAGAAGTTATTAATGCGATTAAAAAAGTTTTTCAAGAAACCCCGCCCGAATTAGCGGCTGATATTATGGACAAGGGAATGGTGCTTTCTGGGGGCGGTGCTCTTTTGCGCAATTTGGATCAGTTGATAACTAAAACTATTGGCGTACCGTGTTACGTAGCAGACGATCCTCTTTTTTGTGTTATTAAGGGAACCGGAATTTCTTTGGATAATTTGGATTTATACAAAAGGACTATAATGCTTTCAAAATAACATATGAAAATTGGAATTGATGGATCAAGAGCTTTTATAAAAAGAAAAACCGGAATTGAAGAATACTCATATCAAGTTATAAAAAATTTAGGAGCTTGGTTAAAAAATGATGAAGTGATTTTGTATGTGCGTCATGATCAAATAGTTGACTTGAATCTTCCTGTCAATTGGCGAATTAAAAAACTACATTTCCCTAGATTTTGGACGCAAATTCGTCTTTCATGGGAGATGATTTTTAATCAGGTCGATGTTTTGTTTATTCCGGCTCACACGGTACCTTTTTTGCATCCAGTTAAAACCGTGGTTGTAGTGCATGGATTGGAATACGAATTTTGTCCGCAAGCCTTTTCTTTTTGGGAAAGGATTTATATGCGTTTTTTTATAAAAAACTCTTGTCGTTGGGCAAGTGATGTTATCTGCGTTTCAGAAAATACCAAAAAGGACGTCATGCGACTATATAAAACACCGGAAAAAAAGATTAAGGTTATTTACGAAGGTTATTCTCAATTAAAAGATTTTCAAACGACAGATAAAAAATTTGATTTTAAAAGTCCCTATATTTTTTTTATTGGAAGGATTGAAGAGCGAAAAAATGTTAAAGGTATAGTAGAAGCATTTGAAATATTTAAACAAAAATATGGAACAACGGTTAAGCTGGTTTTAGCTGGGAAACAGGGATATGGTTATAAGGATATAAAAAAAAGAATAGAATTATCTGATTTTAAACAAGAAATTTTTGAAATCGGTTATATTAGTGAAAGTGAAAAATGGGAATTATTAAAAAAGTCGGCCATTTTTATTTTTCCAACATTTTATGAAGGATTTGGATTGCCGATTTTGGAAGCTCAGAGTGTGATGGTGCCAGTTATTACTTCTAATGTTTCTTCTATTCCGGAAGTTGCTGGTCGAGCAGTGTTATATGTAGATCCCCTTGATTATCAATTAATGGCTGAACATATACAAACTCTTTTAAGCAATGAATCAGCTAAAGATGATATTATAAAAAATGGCTATCAAAACGTAAAAAGATTTAATTGGGTCGATTGTGCAAAAGAAATTGCTACACTACTTATTGATAAAAAATAATTATTATGTCGAAATATCAAATAAAAGGAGAAAAAATAAAAGTAGCAATTGTTCATGATTTTTTAGTGCAGATGGGTGGCGCGGAAAAGGTTTTAGAAAGTCTTTGTGAAATCTTTCCGGATGCGCCTATATACACATTGCTTTATAATAAGGAAAAGATGCACGGAGTTTTTCAGGGCAGAAAAATTTATTCTTCATATTTGCAAAAATTTCCGAATTTTTTTAAAAAAAGATATCAATATTTGTTGCCATTTTTCTTGGTTATCCCGGAAACTTTTGATTTGCGAGATTTTGATTTAGTAATATCTTCTTCGGGTGCTTGGAGCAAGGGCTTGGTAACAAAATTAGATACACTGCATATCGCCTATCTTCATTCTCCAATGCGTTTTGTTTGGGACAGTAATGATACTTATTTAAATTCAAAAAAAGTTAAAAACTCTATTTTTAAGAGATTGATTTTTAGTTATGTGCGTATTTGGGATCGCTTGGCAGCCGAAAGACCGGATTATTTGATTGCTAATTCTCGTTATACACAACAGCGTATAACGAAATATTATCGTAGAAAAAGTGATATTATTTATCCTCCGGCATTATTTCAATTACAAGCTGATAATAACCAGACGCCGAAAGATGTCCAATTAAAATCTGGCTATTTTTTGGTAGTTTCTCGACTTTCTGGTTACAAAAAAACAGATGTTATAGTAGAGGCTTTTAATAAATTAGAGTTGCCATTGGTGATTATTGGTGAAGGAGAACAGGAAAAGTATTTAAGAAAAATTGCTAAAGAAAACGTAAAAATACTTTCTTGGAAAAATAACGAGGAATTGGCTGAATATTATAGAAAAGCGCGGGCCTTTATTTTTGCAGCGGAGGATGATTTTGGAATTGCACCGGTAGAAGCAATGAGTTTTGGTGTTCCGGTAATAGCTTTTCGTCGAGGTGGAGTTTTGGAAACAGTTGTCGAGGGAGTAAATGGTGAATTTTTTGATGCTCAACATCCAGACGTTTTAGCTGATGGTATTCGGAGGTTTATTGAAAATGAAAAAAAATATGACAAGAAAGAAATTATCAATTTGGCGCAAAGATTTTCAAAAGAAAAATTTAAAAATGAAATAAATCAATTTTTAACTAAAGTTATCGATAATTCATAATCGATTGATATTAATTTAAAAAGATTTTTGAGATTTATTTTCATTTGAATAATTTATGTTTGTAGGCAATGAAAAAGCAGTAAATTTAATAGAAAGAATATTGACAAGAGGGACGGCTGGACAGGCTTATCTTTTTTCTGGACCGGAGGGTGTGGGTAAATTTTTTTTAGCTGAGATTTTTGCCAAAAGCTTAATTCAAGGAGACGGGGTTATTTGTTTTGAGAATTTAGCGACTAAAGCCTGGGTTGATCTTTTAGTAATCAGGCCTGAGGTCGAGGAAAAAAAAGGAGTTATTCGAGAAAAGGATATTTCTGTTGAAAAAATAAGAGAAGCTTGTAAGGAACTAGCTTTGTTTCCATATGTTGGACAAAAAAAAGTTTTAATAGTGGACAATGCTCATCGTATGAATATTGCTGCTCAAAATGCTTTTCTGAAGATATTGGAAGAACCAAACTCAACGTCAGTTATAATTCTAGTGACACACGATGATTCTAAGATTATTTCCACTATAAAATCTCGCTGTCAAAAATTACATTTTGGATTAGTTGGATATGAAGATATGAAAAAACTTCAAGATGTTAAGGGTATTGATTTTATTGAAAAATATCAGTCAATGGCAATGGGTAGACCAGGATTGTTGAGAAGCTTTTTAGATGCGGAAAAAATAAAACACTATATTGACGCCGCGAGTGCCTGGAGAGATTTTTCTAATTGGAATATTAATGAAAAGCTATCATATGCTGAGAAGATATCAAAAGATATTCAGAAAGCGGTGATTATTTTTAATGTATGGATCTGGATGTTTAGAAAAGATATTTTTGATAATAAGGCAGGGCATCTGAATGCGGTATATCAGAAAATTTCACAAATTGAAAAAAGTGTTCTTTTATTAAAAAACACCAATGTTAATGCTAGGTTGGTTTTAGAAAATCTATTGATAAGCATTTAAAATTCAAGAAAATGACTTTTTTTTCGAGGAAAAATAAAAATAAAAATAAAAAAGAATTGGAATATAAAAAAACCAGAATTTCTTCCAAGAAAAAAGATAATTTTAGATTATGGAATTTGGCGTACAGGATATTTTTTTATTTTTTGATGGTGATTTTTTTAGCAGTGGTTTTCTTTGTAATATTCTTTTCTCCCTTCTTTGCTGTAAATAAGATAGAAATAATGGGAATGGAAAAAATAGAATATCGTGAAATCTCTAATGTTATTGATCAAGCTTGTAAAAATAATTATTGGAAAATTTTTCCTAAAAAAAATTGGCTACTTTTTCCTATAGAAAATATTTCCAATAATCTTAAAAATGATTTTAAACGAATAAAAAACGTTAAAATAGAAAAAAAATTCCCTAATGAAATCTTGGTAATTATTGAAGAAAGGGATCCATTATTGCTTTGGTGTGATGTACCGGAAGAATGTTTTATTGTAGATAGTGATGGCTTTGCTTATCAAAAAGTAAAAATTAATTCTCGCGAAGTAATGGAAAATGATTTTATGAAAATCATGAATTATCAAGAATTAAAAATTACCGAAGGTCAAAAGATTTTAAATGAGAGTAAAGTTATTTTTTTAATGGACGTTAAGCGAATAATGAAGGATTTTGCTGGAATTGAAATTTTCAATGAGATGGAAATTAAATCGCCAATAGCTGGAGAGGTGATTTTGAAAAGTAAAGAAGGTTGGAATATTTTAATTAATACCAATTTTTCATTGGAGGAAGCGGGCAGTTTTTTGAAATTATTTTTAGAAAATAAATTGTTAATCGAAGAAAGAACAAAATTAGAATACATTGATCTGCGGGTAGAAAATAGAATTTATTATAAACTTAAAAAAGAAGAACAAGCAGACGGTACTGTCGTGGAAAGCTCTATTCAAAAAGAGGTTATCGAGGAAAGCATAAAAGAAAACGTCGGATAGTTCTATTTTTTATTTAAAATTTTAAATTTGACTAGACCTGTCGGGGGGGGGGTAAAATAAAAATAGTTTTATATAATTTTTTAATAATAAAAAAAATAAAAATGA
>Ga0209575_10000146_pt1 | contig 74742 bp, 74 predicted proteins | sample Medcelwee11metaG_FD_187172 | JGI IMG/M metagenome (GOLD analysis project Ga0209575, IMG submission 187172) | Freshwater pond sediment microbial communities from the University of Edinburgh, under environmental carbon perturbations - Medium... | ecosystem: Environmental > Aquatic > Freshwater >... | reverse complement strand
CTCGGTCTGTCTGCTTGCTGCATCGTGTATCCCTTCTCGACAAGGAAAAGACACGCTACACCAAACCTGATCGGGCTGAAGCCGCTTGAAGCTATGGGCGTATCCGTTCATGCGATTGCCCTGCTCTGGTGCTGCGTCCAGGCCAGCGTCACCCCTGGCGCTCCAAAGCAGCCTGATAGAGTAGATTCTTGCGCACCCCGGTGATTTCGGCCGCCAATGCCGCAGCCCGCTTCAACGGCACCTCCTTGAGCAAAAGATCAAGAACACGGAGCGCCGCAGCCGACACCGCCTCCTCAGGCGGAGGCTGCCAGCCGGCCACCAGCAGCACGCACTCGCCACGCTGCTGGTTGCTATCCTCAGCGACCCAGGCGCGTAGCTCACCGAGAGGCAAACTTCTGAAGGTTTCGAAGGTTTTGGTCAACTCCCGCGCCAGAACCGCCAAACGATCAACTCCCATGGCTCGCCCGAGATCCCCCAGGCACTCCAGCAATCGATGCGGCGCCTCGTAGAAGATCAGCGTCCGAGGTTCCTCCTTCAACTGCTCCAAGCGCGCCAGACGCCCAGCCGCCTTGGCCGGCAGAAAACCTTCGAAGACGAACCGATCGGAAGGCAGCCCCGCAGCGGACAAGGCGGCAATCAACGCACAGGGGCCGGGTACAGGAACCACCCTTATGCCTGCCGCTCGCGCCTGGCGCACCAGATGAAAACCCGGATCGGAAATCAGCGGCGTACCGGCATCGGAAACCAGCGCCACATCCTCACCAGCCTGCAGGCGCGCCAGAAAGCGCCCGCCATGATCGCGCTCATTGTGCTCATGACAGGCCGCCAAGGGCGTCGCGATACCGAAATGTTGCAACAGACGCGCCGAGTGGCGCGTATCTTCGGCGGCAATCAAGGCAACATCGCGCAATACCCTGAGAGCTCGCGCAGTGATGTCGTCGAGATTGCCGATCGGGGTAGCGACGACATAAAGCGTGCCCGGCATTGGATTCAAAGCAGCAGACACAGTCACGGCGAGCCCCTCAAGCAGTCGAAACGCGCATTGTAGCCGGTTTCCAGTGCACGACATCGCACCCAGGACGAGGCTTGGGTACAATTCTTCAATTGTCTTGAGCATCAGGAACGCCTCAATGATCGCCTGCCTGCGTCCCCTTCCCACCCTTTTCCTTGCCAGCTTTCTGGTCGCCTGCGCGAGCTCGCCATCATCCAAACTGGGCGAGCTGCCCCCCCCCACACAATCCAGCGTCGAACAACTGCTGCAGCAGGCCGACCAAAGCAAGCCGGAAAAAGCCGCACTCCTCCGCCTGAGCGCCGCCGACCAGGCCTACCGGCAGAAGGATCTCGGCCAGGCCGTACGCATTCTCGAACAGACCCCACTGGACAGCCTCAAGCCCGCTCAGCAGATCTTTGCCAGCACCCTCGGCGCAGAGATTGCCTTGGCCCGCAACAACGCCAAGGCGGCGCTCAAAAGCCTGAACCACCCTAGCATGCAGCACCTGGGCGAACTGCCCGTCCAGCAGCAGACCCGCACCCAACTGGCCCGCGCCCGTGCCTTGGAGGCAGATGGGCAGCGCCTGAATGCCGCCCGCGAGCGGGTGTTCATCGCGCCCCTGCTGAGCGAATCGGCCGCCAGCGAGAACCACGAAAGCATTTGGCGCCTGATTCAAGCTCTGCCACAGGATGCCCTGAGCGCCCCCGGAGAAGAGAACACCGAACTGGGCCGCTGGCTGGCCTTGGCCCGCGCGACGAAAAGCGCCGGTACCTTGGAGTTGCAACAAGCGGCCATCGACCAATGGCGCGCGGCAAACCCACAGCACCCGGCAGCCCTGCAATTGCCGGCACCGCTGCGCAAGTTGCGGGAACTGGCCAGCCAACCCCTCAACAAGATCGCCCTGCTGCTCCCCGAGGAGGGCCAACTCGCCTCGGTGTCTCGCGCCCTGCGCAACGGATTCATGGCAGCCCATTACCAGGCGCAGCAAAGCGGCCAGAGACCACCCAGCATCGAAGTCTACGACAGCAGCCGGCTGACCTCCCTCGACGACTTCTATCGTCAGGCCCAGGCCGCCGGCGTGCAATTGGTCATCGGCCCCCTGGAAAAGCCCTTAGTCAAGCAACTCGGCGATCGCGGGCAACTGCCGATCACCACCTTGGCGCTGAACTACGGCAATGCCGGTCAGGAAAGCCCGCCGCAACTCTTCCAGTTCGGCCTGGCAGCCGAAGACGAGGCTCGCGAAGCTGCCCGCCGCGCCTGGGCCGACGGCATGCGCCGGGGCGTCGTCATGGTGCCCTCAGGCGAATGGGGCGATCGCGTTCTCCAAGCCTTCCAGCAGAACTGGCAGGCCGCCGGCGGCAGCCTGATCGCCGTCGTGCGCATCGATCAGTCTGCCCGTCTGGCCCAACAGATCGCCGAGCTGTTCCAGTTGCGCCAGAGCGAGGCGCGCGGCAAACGCCTGCAGAGCGTGCTTGGCGGCGAAGTGAGCACACAACCTTCGCGACGCAGGGACATCGACTTCATTTTCCTCGCCGCCACACCGCAGCAGGCCCAGCAGATCAAGCCGACCCTCGCCTTCCAGTACGCTGGCGACGTACCGGTGTATGCCACCTCGCACCTCTACAACCCGAAGGAAGAGCAGAACCAGTACCTCGACCTGGAAGGCATCCAGTTCTGCGAAACCCCTTGGCTGCTGAATGCCAGCCCGATCGACAACCTGCCGCAACTGGTCGGCAGCCAATGGCCCCAGGCCAGTGGCAGCCTGGGACGCCTCTACGCCATGGGTGCCGATGCCTATCGACTCGCACCGCGCCTGGCGCAACTCAAGACCATGCCCGACACGCGCATCGACGGCCTCTCCGGCAGCCTGAGCCTAAGCCCCGATCAGCGCATCCAGCGCCAACTGCCTTGGGCCACCTTCCACGATGGCCAGGTTCAGCGCCTGCCAGCCAACAGTTACTGATATGGACAGGCAGCGCAGCGGACGCGACGCCGAAGCTCTCGCCCACCGCCATCTCGCAGCGCAAGGACTGCACCTCCTGGCGCAGAACTGGCGCTGCCGGTGCGGCGAGCTCGATCTGGTCATGCTCGACGGCGATACAGTAGTATTCGTCGAAGTGCGCTATCGGCGACACCTTGCCTGGGGAGGCGCACTGGAGAGCGTCGATGCGCGCAAGCGCATGAAACTCGTCCGTACCGCCCAGTATTTCCTGCAGAAGGAGCCACGCTGGGCCAGGCATCCCTGCCGCTTCGACGTCGTCGCCATCACTAATGCCGACGAGGGCGCGTTCAGCCATCTGAATTGGGTCCGAAACGCCTTTGATGCCTGACCCGCAACCGCACCTAGCGAGCCCCGGACCCCCTGCCCTGCCGCACCATGAGCCAGAAAGCTACCCTGGCCACAGCGGACACCCGACTTTGAAGGTTATCGCCGATGGACATGCAATCCCGCATCCGCCAACTCTTCCAGGCCAGCATCGAAACCAAGCAGCAGGCCATGGAGACCATCCCTCCCCACATCGCCCAGGCCAGCGAGCTCATGGTTCAGGCCCTACTCAACGAGGGCAAGATCCTCTCCTGCGGCAACGGTGGCTCGGCCGGAGATGCGCAGCATTTTTCCTCGGAGTTGCTCAATCGCTTCGAGCGCGAGCGCCCCAGCCTGCCGGCCCTCGCGCTGACCACCGACAGCTCCACCCTAACCTCGATTGCCAACGACTACAGCTACAACGAAGTGTTCTCCAAGCAGATCCGCGCTCTGGGCCAGCCCGGAGACGTTCTGCTGGCCATTTCCACCAGCGGCAACTCCGCCAACGTGATCCAGGCTATCCAGGCGGCCCACGACAGGGAAATGCTGGTGGTCGCCCTAACCGGCCGCGACGGCGGCGGCATGGCCTCGCTGCTGCTTCCCGAAGACGTCGAGATCCGGGTGCCCGCCAAGGTCACGGCACGCATCCAGGAAGTGCACCTGCTGGTCATCCATTGCCTGTGCGATCTGATCGACAACCAACTGTTCGGAAGCGAAGAATGAAGCGCTCACTCCTGATCACCACCGTCCTGGCGGCAAGCCTTATTTTGGGTGGCTGCAGCAGTCGCAGCATCGGCAACTCGATCGACGATAAATTCATCGAACCCCAGGTCGCCGAAAAGATCCGCCAGGCCCATGCCGACCTGGGCAGCAGCAGCTCGCACATTGTGGTCACTACCTACAACAGCGTTACCCTGCTCGCTGGCCAGACCCCCCGCGCCGAACTCAAACAGCTCGCCGAGCAAGCAGCCCGCTCGGTCCCCGGAGTGAGCAAAGTACACAACGAAATACAAATCCTCCTGCCCACCTCACTCCTGGCCCGCAGCAACGACGCCCTGCTGACCACCAAGATCAAGACCCAGATGCTTGCCGACAACACGGTACCCGGCTCGAAGATCAAGGTGGTTACCGAGAACGGCATCGTCTACTTGCTAGGCCTGATCACCCGCCAGGAAGCAAATCGGGCCACCAATCTGGTCCAGAGCGTTTCCGGCGTGCAGAAGGTCGTCAAGCTGTTCCAGTACACGGACTGAAGGGCAACAGCGACAATAAAAAGGCGATCATAGGATCGCCTTTTTATTGTCCGCCTACTTGACCACCTTCAAGCTGGGTCGCCCGGCCGGCCGCGGCGGCTCGCCACCGGAAGGACCGTCGTCATCCGGACCGGAGCCCTCTTCCGCAGAAGGCGGCTCGACCTCGAAGACCATTCCCTGACCGTTTTCCCGCGCATAGATGGCCATGACGGCCTCGGAGGGTATGTACAGACTGTGGGCGACACCACCGAAGCGACCCTCGAAACTCACGCCCTGGTTGTCCATATGCAGATGCCGCACAGCACTGGGCGAAACATTGAGTACGATCTGCCCATCGCTCACATAGCCTGCCGGGACCTGCACATTCGGCATCTCGGCATTGACCAACAGATGGGGAGTGCAATCGTTGTCGACGATCCACTCATAGAGCGCACGAACTAGATAGGGTCGACTGGAGTTCATAGCAACCTCCCTCATAATTGCCGCATATCGCGTTCGACAGCGGACAGGCTAGCCTGAAAGGCCTGGCGAGCGAACTGGCGCTCCATGTATTCGAGCAGTGGCTTTGCATTCCGCGGCAGTTCTATACCCAGCAGCGGTAGCCGCCAGAGAATCGGCAAGAGGCAACAGTCCACCAGACTCGGCTCTTCACTAAGGAAAAAGGGGTTTTCGGCAAACAATGGCGACACGCCGAGCAGACTCTCCCGCAGCTCCCTACGCAGCTGATTGCAAACAGCCTCCTCGGTACGCCGATCCAGAATCCGGTCAGCCGGAACACACCAGTCGCTCTGAATGCGATACATCAGCAGACGGCTGTTGGCGCGAGCGACAGGATACACCGGCAGCAACGGCGGATGCGGATAACGCTCCTCAAGGTACTCCATGATCACACCCGGCTCGTACAAGAGCAGATCGCGATCGATCAGCGTGGGCAGCGCGCCGTAAGGGTTGATCTCGGCGAGCTTGCCCGAATTCAAGCCCGGCTCGACATCGAGGATCTGAACAGCAACCCCTTTTTCGGCGAGCACCATCCGCACACGGTGGGAGTAGTGATCGGCCGGATCGGAATAACAGGCCAACCGATTGGTCACGCCCATGGCGAACTCCTCGCTCGCAGGTCAAATCTACAGAATAAAAAAACACACGCGCCCATGCGGGCGCGTGTGTTTTCGAGTGTAACTGCAATGGATTAGTGCACGTCTCTCCAGTATTCGCGCTTGAGTAGATAGGCGAACACGAAGAAAACCGCCAGGAACAGGAGCACGTAGCTGCCAATACGCTGGCTTTCCAGCTTGACCGGATTGGCTGAGTAAGCCAGGAAGGTCACCAAGTTCTTGACTTTATCGTCGAACTCGTCAGCAGTCAGCGTGCCAGTTTTCGGCAGGATGGTCAGCTGATCGCAAGCCTCATGGGTGATCTTCGCACCAGTAAGCGGATCGTACTGTTTCTTGCCGTCCTCGACCATCTGCACCTGCTTGCAACCGAAGACCTGACGCCCCTGCAGACCAGCCAGCACGTTGGGCATGCCCACGCTGGGGAACACAGTGTTGTTCACCCCCAGCGGACGCGACGAGTCCTCATAGAAGCTGCGCAGATAGCTGTATAGCCAATCATTGCCGCGCACCCGGGCAACCAGCGTCAGATCCGGAGGCGCTGCACCAAACCAGATCTTGGCATCCTGGGGCTGCATGCCGACTTTCATATGGTCGCCAATCTTGGCGCCGGTAAAGACGACATTCTCCATCATCACTTCTTCCGGGATACCGAGGTCTCTGGCCACCCGCTCGTAGCGCTGGAACCGGGCGCCATGGCACCCCATGCAGTAGTTGGCGAAGGTTCGCAGACCATCCTGCATGGCAGCCTTGTCGGTCAGATCAATGTCAACTTTATCCAGTTCGGGCTCAGCTCCTGCGGCAAATGAGAAAGCCGGCAGAATCGCGAAAATCAATGCAGCAAATTGCTTTTTCATCAGCCAGTCACCCTTTCCGGAACCGGTTTGGTCTTTTCCATCCTGGTGTAGAACGGCATCAGGATGAAGAACGCGAAGTACAGCACCGTGCACACCCGAGACAACAGCGTGCGCTCAGGAGTCGGCGAAAGCACACCAAGCACGCCAAGGGCCAGGAAAGCGATGCAGAATACCAGCAGCCACAGCTTGCTCAGCCAGCCCTTGTAGCGCATCGATTTGACTGGGCTGCGATCCAGCCAGGGTAGAACGAACAACACGGCGATGGCCGCGCCCATGGCGATGACGCCAAGCAGCTTGTCCGGCACCGCGCGCAGGATCGCGTAGAACGGCGTGAAGTACCATACCGGCGCGATGTGGGCGGGCGTCTTGAAGGCGTTGGCCTGCTCGAAGTTGGGCTTCTCGAGGAAATAACCACCCATTTCCGGGAAAAAGAACACCACGGCACAGAAGACGAACAGGAACACCACCACGCCGACGATATCCTTCACGGTGTAGTAGGGATGGAACGGGATACCGTCCAGCGGCTTGCCGCTCGCGTCCTTCTTCTTCTTGATCTCGATGCCATCCGGGTTGTTCGAGCCAACCTCGTGCAAAGCCAGGATGTGCAGCACCACCAGGCCAAGCAGTACGATCGGCAGCGCGATCACGTGCAGAGCGAAGAAGCGGTTGAGCGTGATGCCGGAAATCAGGTAGTCACCGCGAATCCACTGCGTCAGGTCGTCGCCGATCACCGGAATAGCACCGAACAACGAGATGATCACCTGTGCTCCCCAATAGGACATCTGCCCCCATGGCAGCAGATAGCCCATGAAGGCCTCGGCCATCAGGCACAGGTAGATCAGCATACCGAAGATCCATACCAGCTCGCGCGGCTTCTGATAGGAGCCGTAGAGCAGGCCGCGGAACATGTGCAGGTAGACCACAATAAAGAACGCAGAAGCACCGGTAGAGTGCAGATAGCGGATGATCCAACCGTACTCCACGTCGCGCATGATGTACTCGACAGAGGTAAAGGCCTCCTCCGCCGACGGGGTGAAGCTCATGGTCAGCCAGATACCGGTCAGCAGTTGGTTGACCAGTACCAACAGTGCTAGGGAGCCGAAGAAATAGAAAAAATTGAAATTCTTCGGCGCATAATATTTAGATAGATGGTCTTCCCACATCTGTGTGGCGGGAAAACGTGCATCGACCCACTCCATGAATTTGCTCATCAGGCCTTCTCCTGGTCCACACCGACAATGATCACATCATTCGACTCGTACGAATGCGGAGGCACCGGCAGGTTCAAGGGCGCAGGTTGTGCCTTGTAGACACGGCCGGCCAGATCGTATTTGGAGCCGTGGCAGGGACAGAAATAACCGCCCACCCAGTTGCCCCCCAGATCCGCCGGAGCGAGTTCCGGCCGAAAGGAAGGAGAGCAGCCCAGATGGGTGCAGAGGCCAACCAAAACCAGAATTTCCGGCCTAATCGAGCGCAGCTTCCGGTCAACATACGCTGGCTGAACCGAAGCGGCCGACTCGGGGTCTGCCACCTCGGATTCGACCTTTTTCAGGTTGGCAAGGATTTCCTCGGTACGGCGGACGATAAACACCGGCTGGCCACGCCATTCAGCCACTATTTGTTGCCCCGGCCCAATCTTGCCGATATTCACCTTCACCGGTGCACCAGCGGCCTTGGCCTTGGCACTTGGGAACCAGGATCCCACAAACGGGACCGCAGCCCCCACCGCTCCTGCCGCACCCACCACAGAGGTGGCCGCAACCAGAAAGCGACGCCGGCCTACATTCACGCCGTCATTACTCATTCCGTTGTCTCCCATCAACTTTGCGGCCCGTTATCCGGACCTGTAATAAAAAAACGAGGCGCGCGAAAAATCGGCAAAATGTTAAAGAAAACCCTCAGACCTGACAAGGTAATAGCCAGATACAAAAATACCGACACACTTGAGAAACACGCCACCAAACTTGTAGCACATAAGCCGTGTGGCCTTTTCGGAAACAAAAACGCCCGGAATCCTTGCGGATGCCGGGCGTTCCTTGCAAACGCTGAAATTAGCGCTTGGAGTATTGCGGGCGCTTGCGCGCCTTGCGCAGACCGACTTTCTTACGCTCGACTTCGCGAGCATCGCGAGTCACGTAGCCGGCCCGACGCAGCGGACTGCGGAAAGTCTCGTCATACTCGATCAGTGCGCGAGTGATGCCATGGCGAATGGCACCCGCCTGACCACTGACACCGCCACCAGCGACGGTGACGTATACATCGAACTTCTCCACGGTCTCGGTCAGCTCGAGCGGCTGACGCACGACCATGCGAGCGGTTTCGCGACCGAAGAACTGGTCCAGGGAACGATCATTGATGGAAATTTTACCAGTGCCCGGACGCAGGAAGACGCGAGCGGTAGCAGTCTTACGACGGCCAGTGCCGTAGTTTTGAATCGCCGACATGATGAGCTATCCCCTTAAATCTTCAGTTCTTGAGGCTGCTGAGCGGTGTGCGGATGAACAGCACCCTTGTACACCTTCAGCTTGCGGTACATGTCGCGACCCAGCGGGTTCTTCGGCAGCATGCCCTTGACCGCAGTCTCGATCACACGCTCGGGAGCCCTGACGATCAGCTTCTCGAAACTGATGGACTTGATGCCGCCCGGGAAACCGGAGTGGGAGTAGTACATTTTGTCGCTACTCTTGGCACCGGTGACACGCACCTGCTCAGCATTGATCACGACGATGTAGTCGCCGGTATCGACGTGCGGGGTATACTCAGGCTTGTGCTTGCCACGCAGGCGGCTGGCGATTTCAGTAGCCAGACGACCCAGAGTCTGGCCGGCAGCGTCGACGACATACCAGTCGCGCTTAACGGTTTCCGGTTTCGCAGTAAAAGTTTTCATTCGTTATAGCCTCAGAGGCCGCCCTAAAAACAAGGCGGCAGATCTTACTGAACGGTGCTTGCATTGACAAGGTCAAGGCGGCCGGAAACAGACGCTGTCGGGGGCTCGGGTCAGCGCGTCCGCTACGGCGGGGCTCGGTAGGCTAGGCATCCCCTACCTAATTTCCAACGAGCTAGGCATCCTCGCCGGAAAATCTTTAAAATCATACCGACTGTAGAAAAAATAGCAACCGCCTGCCGGCTCTCGCTCAAAGCAGGTCTCAATTTGCGCAGCAAGCGGCTTCCCCTGAAGCCAGCCAAGGCCAACTCGCTCTCAGCCCGGCTGAGGACCGCCCCGTCCCGCCCTTCGCGAGGCGAGCCGGTCGGCCAGCCGCGTCGGCTCGGGCAAGCGGTAGCGGGTGACACAAGCCATGACCAGCCGCGGCGCACTGGCCAGGCTGACCCGATGGCCCGGCGAAACGATCAGCGGGCGCACCCCGTCCTTGCTGCGCAGCACCGTACCCACCACATCACCCCGATAGACAAGATCGACTTGATCGCCTCGCCGAGGCCCCAATTCGGCATGGGTGCCGACAAGAATCTTTTTGGCCACACCGATAGTCGGCAGGCCACTGGCCACGCCCAAGTGGGCCGCGATACCCAACCTTCGCGGATGGGCAATCCCCTGCCCATCGCAGAAGACCAGATCCGGTACCTGGGGCAGCTCTGCCAGGGCATGCAAGACGGCCGGCAGCTCGCGGAAGGACAGCAGGCCCGGGATATAGCGCATGCTGGTCGGCATACGCACCAAGCACTCAGCAAGCGGCTCCAGAGTCTCGACATCGAGTAGTACCGCTGCTGCCCGGGTGACGTGCCCAGCCTCCTCGAAACCGACGTCCACACCGGCGACCAGGCGCAAGACGGGAAAATCGTCCTGCAGCAATACTTGCCTGGCCAGTTCCCGCTGCCGAAGGCGGGCTCCGGCAGGCGTGCCGTCCCAGTCGCCGAAGGGCGAGTCGGGTGCAACGAAGGGTGCAGGCATACCTTGAGGACCTCCGACACAGCTTCGTCGAGAAGCGGAAAGAGCCAGAACGACAAGGGCCGCCCACAAGCGGCCCCATCGCTCACGGCTTGTGTGGCCGCGCGAGGAACTCGTGGGACTGCATCTCCAGCAGACGGCTCAGAGTACGCTGGAACTCGAACTCCAGGCGGCCGCCGGTATACAGGTCCTTCAGCTCTACCTCGGCGGAGATGATCAGCTTGACATTGCGATCGTAGAACTCGTCGACCAGGTTGATGAAGCGCCGCGCCATGTCGTCCTTGGAGACGTTCATCTGCTCGACGTTGGAGAGCAGCACTGCCTCGAAGATCTTGCCCAGCTCGATGTAATCGTTCTGGCTGCGCGGACCGTCGCACAACTCGCGGAACTCGAACCAGGCCACGTCGTTAGCGGTCTTGCGGGCACGGATCTCGCGACTCTCGATCAGCAGCACATCGTTGTCCTTCACCGCACAGTGTTCGGTGAGAAGACTGCGGAAACTGCGCTCCAGGCTTTCCTCCGCTTCGGCATCCAGCGGCCAGTGGTACAACTCGGCCTGTTCCAGGGCGCGCAGGCGGTAGTCGATTCCGCTATCGACGTTGACGATTTCGGTGTGCTCCTTGAGCAGAGCAATTGCCGGCAAGAAGCGCGCACGTTGCAAGCCGTCCTTGTAGAGACCGTCCGGCACGATGTTGGAAGTGGCTACCAGGCTTACGCCGTTCTTGAACAACTCATCCAGCAGGGTGGCGAGGATCATCGCATCGGTGATGTCGGAAACGAAAAACTCATCGAAGCAGATCACCCGGGCCTCGCTGGCAAAGCGCTTGCCGATGATGGTCAGCGGGTTCTTCTCCCCCTTGAGCGTCTTCATTTCCTCGTGCACCCGCTTCATGAAGCGGTGGAAGTGAGTGCGCATCTTCTGCTCGAACGGCAGAGCATCGTAGAAGGTGTCGACCAGATAGGTCTTGCCGCGTCCCACTCCCCCCCAGAAATAGACGCCCTTGACAGGCCCCCTCGGCAGACCCTGCGATTTCTTGCCAAGCAGCCTGTCGAACAGACTGGGCTTGCCACCTACAGCCTGGCTTTGCAGGCCGGCGCTGACCAGGTCGTCGTAGAGTCGCTGCAGGTGGCGCACTGCGTTTTCCTGGGCGGCATCATGGAAGAAATCGGGACGTTTCAGGTCGGTTTGATAGCGCTCAAGGGGAGTCATGGCGGAGTCGGGGTAGAGTCGTGGGGAGGCCGCCTTGGCGGCGCCCTCGGCTGTGGGGAGTTTCGTCAAATCATTCAAAACGGGCCACCCTCATCAAGAGTTCAAAGGTTCGCGACCGTCGAAGCAGGAGTCTACGGATCCAGCACAACGGTCGCACGGCGTTCAGTCGGCAAGCTCTGCAACCGCTTCCCGCAGGCGCAGCATGGCTGCCTCCAAGGCATCCGGGTCGGCATACACCGGGCTGTCGGCCATGCATTCGCCATCTAGCCAGAGGGTGAACTGGGCACCTTCATCGGCGCGCAACTCGAGTGCATCCGACCCCAGGGCAATCAACCGCTGGCCGATCCTCCCTGCTGCCTTGGGATCATCAAACGGCCGCGACAGCAGCAACTCCTCGCCATCGGCAGCCAGAAAACGGAAACGGAATCCCCCGCCAGACTCGCGAAAACTGACGAAACGTGCGGTTTTCGCCGCTTTTTTCTTGCCGCTGGCAGCCTGGTTCCGAACATCACTGCGGAACGAACGCAGCCCAACCGCCTCGCGTAGCTCGCCAAGAAAGGGGGTGGAAATCCTGCGCGCCTTGGCCGCCCCAGCCTGAAGAATGTCCTCCAAGTCAAGCGGCCTCGCAATCAGCGTTTGGTAGCGCTCGCGGGCCTCACCCAGTTCGTTGTCGAGCAACTGGAACAGGCGTTGCTTGGCCTCCCCCCAGGCCAAACCAGCCAACAGATCGGCACGGAACTCGGCGAGCTGCTCCGACGTGGCGAACGCCTGGTAGAGGACGAACAGATGCGAGCCATCCGGGTCCTTCGGCTCGCCCGGCTCCCGCGAATCGGTGACGATACGAGCGATCGCGCCCTTCAACTGGCGGGCCGAACCGAACAGCGGAATGGTGTTGTCGTAACTCTTCGACATCTTGCGGCCGTCCAGCCCAGGCAGCGTGGCTACCTCCTCCTCGATTACCGCCTCCGGCAGGGTGAAGAGTTCACGACCCCGACCAAATAGGTGATTGAAGCGCTGGCCGATGTCGCGGGCCATTTCCACGTGCTGGATCTGGTCGCGACCGACCGGCACCTTGTTCGCATTGAACATCAGAATGTCAGCCGCCATCAGTACCGGATAGCTGAACAACCCCATGCTCACCCCGGCATCCGGATCCTCTCCGGCCTCCAGGTTCTTATCCACCGAGGCCTTGTAGGCATGCGCACGGTTGAGCAATCCCTTGGCCGTCACGCAGGTCAGCAACCAGGTCAGTTCGGTGATCTCGGGGATGTCCGACTGCCGGTAGAAAGTCGTTCTTTCCGTATCCAGCCCGCAGGCCAGCCAGGTGGCAGCGATTTCCAGACGCGAACTCTGGATGCGCTCTGGGTCGTCGCACTTGATCAGCGCGTGGTAGTCGGCCAGAAAATAGAACGAATCGGCATGCGGGTCGCGACCGGCGACGATCGCTGGGCGAATGGCACCGGCATAGTTACCCAGATGAGGAGTACCGGTGGTAGTGATGCCGGTGAGGATTCGAGTGGTCATATTGTGCGCTTGTCTATGATTCAGAGGCGTGAACTGACCAAGTCCTTCAACTCGCCCAGCCTGCCATGGAAGAAATGTCCGCATTCTGCCACTTTCAACAACTCGTGGGGGCGCTGCAGGGATGCCGACCAGTCGTAGACCAGTTGCGGGTTGACCACCTCGTCCTGCTCCGGCTGGATGACCGTCAGGCTACTGCCCTGCGACGACACGGTCGTCTCGCTCTCCAGACGCATCACCGCCGGCGCGACCAGGAACATCCGCTCCGGCACCAGACCCTGTGCAGCCAGACGCTCCGCTAGGTTGAGTGCGACATAGCCACCGAAGGAAAAGCCGAACAGGCTAAGGGGAAGCTGCGGCAGCCGTTCACGCACCCACCGGACGACAGCCTCGGCATCATCTACCTCGCCGCTACCCATGTCATGACTGCCGGCACTGGCGCCGACGCCACGATAGTTGAAGCGCAGAGTGCTGTAACCGGCATCCCGGGCGGTACGCTGCAGGGTGGAAACGACCTTGTTCTGCATGGTCCCGCCCTTCACCGGATTGGGATGACAGAGCAGAGCCAGACCACGAGCCTCGGGCAGTTCGAGGTAGAGCGCTTCGAGCAGGCCACAGGGCCCATCGATGAACAGGGAATTTTCACGACTCGACAAACTGTATCTCCATGAGCCCGCTTGGAGCAGGCTCGTCTTGTGGTTGGGCCACAGTGCTGGCCGATGTAAAGGACCGACCGGCCCGGGGCTCGCTGCAGCAGCCCATGCCAAAGCATGATCAGGCTGGAAGGCGACACACTGCCGAAGGCATGACCGGCACGGATCGCTGCATGCGTCTAGGCCGGCTATACAGGGCACACTGGAGCCGCTAACGTAAAACAAAGCAGCCCATAGAGGAAGGATCGTGGAACAGACGCTCATGGCCTGGTTGCTACCAGCCCTCACCCTGCTTGTCGGCATCACCATCGGCTTCGTTGCCGCTCGTCTATTGCCCAATGCAGTACCCAGCCGGACGCAGCGCCAGCTGGACGAACTGCAAGAGCGCTTCGACGCCTATCAGAGCGAGGTGATCACCCACTTCAACACCACCGCGAACCTGGTGAAGAAGCTCACCCAGAGTTACACGGAGATTCAGGAACACCTGTCCGAGGGTGCCAGCCGTCTCGCGCTCGACGAGCTAACACGCCAGCGACTGCTGGCCACGCTGCAGAGCGAAGAAATCCTCGGCGACCATGAGCATCTGCCCAACTCGACGGCCCCCGAGGCGCCCAAAGATTATGCCCCCAAGATCGCCAACGCCCCCGGCATGCTGGACGAGCAGTTCGGCCTGAAGGGCAAGCACTGAACCTTACTGTAAAGCAGAGCGAGCCTCGGCCTTGCCAAGGCTCGCTCCATCTACTCAGGTATCAGATCACCCCGCGGCTGCGCAACAGCGCCAGCACTTGGCGCACGCCCTCCTCCACCGAAGTGGACTGGGTATCGATCACCAGATCAGCATTTAGCGGCACGTCGTAGGGGAAGGACTCGCCGGGGATGTTGCCCTCGCCTGCCGCGTACAGGCCCTGCGGGTCGCGCTCGCGGCACGCCTGCGGCGAAGCCTGGACGTAGACGGTGATCAGGCGCTCGGCGCCGATCAGTGCCTTGGCCTGCTCGCGGCCCTCGGCATCCGGGGCGACGAAGGCGGCCAAAGTCAGCAGGCCGGCCTCGTTGAACTGGCAGGCGACATGCGCGGCCCGGCGCCAGTTCTCGGCACGCCCGGCGCGATCCAGCGGCAGGCCCTTGTTCAGGTCGTGGCGCAGGTTCTGCCCGTCCAGCACGTAGACCGCACGGCCGCTGTCGAACAGCTTGCGCTCCACGGCGTAGGCCAGGGTGCTCTTGCCGGCGCCGGACAGGCCGCTGAACAGCACGGTGGCCGGCTGCTGGCCGAAGCGCGCGGCGCGCTCCTCGGCGGCCACATGGGCCAGGCGACCGTGGTGGCCGAGGGTGTTCTGCCCGGCCAGCGGATCAGCGACGATCATGCCGGCACCGACGGTGCCGTTGGTCAGGCGGTCGATAACGATGAAGGCGCCAGTGGTGCGGTTGTGCGCGTAGCCGTCGAGGGCGATGGGCGCATCTATGCTGACGCGCACCTTGCCGATCTCGTTCAGCTTGAGCTCGCTGGCGGCCAGGTGCTCGAGGCTGTTGACGTCGACGCGGTGGGCGATGGCGACGATGTTGCCCGGCACGTAGCTGGTGGCGCGCTTGATGTCGTACTTCTTGCCTGGCAGCATCGGCTCCTCGGCCATCCACACCAGCATGGCGTCGAAGCTGTCGGTGACCTGCGGACGGTTGTCGGCGTGTACCAGCATGTCGCCGCGCGACACGTCGATCTCGTCTTCCAGGGTCAGGGTCACGGCCTGGCCGGGAATCGCCTGCTCCAGCTCGCCGTCGAAGGTGACGATGGAGCGCACCTTGCTGGTCTTGCCCGACGGCAGCACGGCGATCTCGTCGCCCTTGTGCACGATGCCGCTGGCCAGGGTACCAGCGAAGCCGCGGAAGTTGAGGTTCGGCCGGTTGACGTACTGCACCGGGAAGCGCATGTCGGTGACGTTGCGGTCGGCGGCGATCTCGACGGTCTCGAGGATCTCCATCAGCGATGGTCCCTGGTACCAGGGCGCGCGCTCGCTCTTGTTGACCACGTTGTCGCCCTTGAGCGCCGACATCGGCACGAAGTGCAGCGAGCTGGGCTTGAGGCCGATACGCTCGGCGAACTGCAGGTAGTCGGCGCTGATGCTGTCGAACACGCCCTGATCGAAGCCCATCAGGTCCATCTTGTTGATGGCGACCACGATGTGCTTGATGCCCAGCAAGGATGCGATGAAGCTGTGCCGGCGGGTCTGGGTCTGCACGCCGTAGCGGGCGTCGATCAGGATGATTGCCAGATCGCAGGTCGACGCGCCGGTGGCCATGTTGCGGGTGTACTGCTCATGGCCGGGGGTGTCGGCGATGATGAACTTGCGCTTGGCGGTCGAGAAGTAGCGGTAGGCCACGTCGATAGTGATACCCTGCTCGCGCTCGGCCTGCAGGCCGTCGACCAGCAGCGCCAGATCGACGTCCTCGCCGGTGGTGCCGACCTTCTTCGAGTCGCGAGTGATCGCTTCGAGGTGATCCTCGTAGATCATCTTGGAGTCGTGAAGCAGGCGCCCGATCAGGGTGCTCTTGCCATCGTCGACGTTGCCGCAGGTGAGAAAGCGCAGCAGTTCCTTGCGTTCGTGCTGGGCCAGGTAGGCGAGGATGTCCTCGCTGATCAATTCGGATTGGTGCGACATGATGCGGAAACCTTAGAAGTAGCCCTGACGTTTCTTTTCTTCCATGGAACCTGCGCCATCGTGGTCGATGACGCGGCCCTGGCGCTCGGAAGTGCGGGTCAAGAGCATTTCCTGGATGATCTCGGGCAGGCTGGCAGCGGTGGATTCCACCGCGCCGGTCAGCGGGTAGCAGCCGAGGGTGCGGAAGCGCACCATCTTCTTCTGGATGCGCGCCTTCTCTTCATCGGTGAGATGGTCGAGGATACGCTGGTCGTCGATCATGATCAGGGTGCCGTTCTTCTCGATCACTTCGCGCTCGGCGGCGAAGTACAGCGGCACGATCGGGATACCTTCCAGATAGATGTACTGCCAGATGTCCAGCTCGGTCCAGTTGGACAGCGGGAACACGCGAATCGACTCGCCCTTCTTCACCTTGCCGTTGTAGACGTTCCACAGCTCGGGACGCTGGTTCTTCGGGTCCCAGCGGTGCTTGCTGTCGCGGAACGAGTAGACGCGCTCCTTGGCCCGCGACTTCTCCTCGTCGCGGCGCGCACCACCGAAGGCGGCGTCGAAGCCGTACTTGTCCAAGGCCTGCTTGAGGCCCTCGGTCTTCATGATGTCGGTGTGCTTGGCGCTGCCGTGGGTGAAGGGGTTGATGCCCTGCGCCACGCCTTCCGGGTTGACGTAGGTGATCAGGTCCAGGCCCATCTCCGCGACCATCTTGTCGCGGAAGCGGTACATCTCCTGGAACTTCCACTGGGTGTCGACGTGCATCACCGGGAACGGCAGCTTGCCGGGGAAGAAGGCCTTGCGGGCCAGATGCAGCATGACGGCAGAATCCTTGCCGATGGAGTACAGCATCACCGGGTTGTCGAACTCGGCGGCTACCTCGCGGATGATATGGATGCTTTCCGCCTCCAGCTGCTTCAGATGCGTCAGTTTGTCGACCATGGCTACTCACAAAAAACAAAAGCGGCCTGCGGGCCGCGGACGTTGGCGCACGATACCATGCACACCTCCTTATAATAAGGATGCAGCATAGATCCAATCATTCTACAAATATGCCCAAGCGCTGCCACGTCGGGCAACCCGGCACTTACACCGGATTGTCACAATCGACGAAACAGTGCTCTAGGCAGAAACGCTGCGCCAGCCACTCGCCCAGCGCCTGTACCCCATAGCGCTCGGTGGCGTGATGGCCGGCGGCAAGGAAACTAATGCCGTTCTCCCGTGCGCTGTGCACGGTGGACTCGGAAACCTCGCCGGTCAGGTAGGCGTCCACGCCGGCGGCAATCGCCTGCTCGATGTAGCCCTGCGCAGCGCCGGTGCACCAGGCGACGCGGCGGATCGGTCGATCCGCCTCGATCAGCAAGGGCTCGCGCCCCAGCACCTGCGCCACCAGTGCAGCGAACTCGCGCGGCGCCAGCGCCTGCGCCAGACTGCCGACCAGCCCCACCGAGCGCGGATTACCCGGCTCCAACGACCCCTCCACCGCGAGGCCGAGCCGGCGGGACAGCTGCACGTTGTTACCCACCTCGGGGTGCACATCCAGCGGCAGATGATAGGCGACCAGACTGATGTCGTTGACCAGCAGGGTCTTCAGGCGGCGCCGCTTCATACCGACGACGCAGGGATTCTCGCTCTTCCAGAAATAGCCGTGGTGCACGAGCACCAGATCGGCCTGAAACTCGACCGCGGCGTCCAGCAGCGCCTGGCTGGCAGTCACCCCGGTGACGATCCTGCCAACCTGCGCACGCCCCTCGACCTGCAAGCCGTTCGGGCAATAATCGGGCATCCCGGCAGCCGCCAGATAATGATCGGCTGCCTCCACCAATACGGACAGAGCGACGGGCATCGCGGCCTCCCAGATAAAGCGATTGCGTGCCGCTGGCCAGCCCGCGGCACCTTCGTATAATGGCGCACCATACGGCCACCCCCTCGCCCCTCGCAACCCCAAGGATTTTCGATCCATGCTAAAGGCCCTGCGTTTTCTCGGCTGGCCCCTGGTAGTCGGAGTGCTGCTGGCCCTGCTGATCATCCAGCGCTATCCGGAGTGGGTCGGCCTGCCACAACGCGACGGCAACGAACAGCAGCCTCCCTTCGCCATCCTTTCACCGCAAAGCCCCGCGTCCTATGCCAGTGCAGTCAGCAGCGCGGCACCGGCAGTGGCCAACCTGTACACCACCAAGGTGGTCAAGAAGCCGGCCCAGCCGCTGTTCGACGACCCGCTGCTGCAGCAGTACTTCGGCAATTCCCTGCCCAGCCAGCGGCGCCTGGAATCCAGCCTGGGCTCCGCGGTGATCATGAGCCAGGACGGCTATCTGCTGACCAACAACCATGTCACCACCGGCGCCGACCAGATCGTCGTCGCCCTGAAGGATGGCCGGGAAGTCCTCGCCCGAGTGATCGGCAGCGATTCGGAAACCGACCTGGCCGTGCTCAAGATCGATCTCGACGACCTGCCGGTCATGCACCTGGGGCGCTCCGACAGCATTCGTATCGGCGATGTGGCCCTGGCCATCGGCAACCCCTTCGGCGTCGGCCAGACCGTGACCATGGGCATCATCAGCGCGACCGGGCGCAACCAGCTGGGCCTGAACACCTACGAGGACTTCATCCAGACCGACGCAGCGATCAATCCGGGCAACTCGGGCGGGGCACTGATCGACGCCAACGGCAACCTGATCGGTATCAATACCGCCATCTTCTCCCGGTCGGGCGGCTCCCAGGGCATCGGTTTCGCGATTCCGGCGAAGCTGGCCATGGAAGTGATGGAGGAAATCATCGAGCACGGCCAAGTGATCCGCGGTTGGCTCGGCCTTGAGGTACAACCACTGACCAAGGAGCTGGCCGAATCCTTCGGCCTAGAAGGCCGGCCGGGCATCGTCGTCGCCGGCATCTACCGGGACGGCCCCGCCCAGCGGGCCGGCCTGCAGCCGGGCGATCTGATCGTCAGCCTCGACGGCCAACCGGCCACCGACGGGCGCCATGCAATGAACCAGGTCGCCCAGGCCCAACCGGGAGAAACCATCGACATCGCGGTCCTGCGCAACGGCCAGGTACTGACCCTGACCGCCGAAATCGGCCTGCGCCCGCCACCCACGGCAGTACAGCCGCAAGCGCCCGCCCAACCGGAATAGACGTCAGTGGTTCAGCAGAGGGGCGCCAGCACGTCGATCAGCGCCTGATTCTGCTCCGGGGTACCGATGGTGATGCGCAGGAACTGGCGAATCCGCTCCTGCTTGAAATGGCGGACGATCACCCCCTGCTCGCGCAGCCCCGCCGCCAACCCCTCGGCATCGCGCCCAGGATGGCGGGCGAAGACGAAGTTGGCTGCCGACGGCAGCACCTCGAACCCCAGCCGCTGCAGCTCACCGACCAGTTGTTCGCGGCTGGCGATCACTTGGCGGCAGGTCTGCTCGAAGTAAGCGCGATCCTCGAAGGCCGCCGCCGCCCCAACGATGGCCATGCGGTCCAGCGGATAGGAGTTGAAGCTGTTCTTGATCCGCTCCAGAGCCTCGATCAACTCCGGGTGCCCGACCGCCAGACCGACGCGCATACCGGCCAGCGAACGCGACTTGGAGAGGGTCTGGGTGACCAGCAGGTTGGGATAGTGATCGACGAGGGTGATCGCCGTCGCACCGCCGAAGTCCACATAGGCCTCGTCCACCACCACTACCGAGTCCGGATTGGCCTTGAGCAGCCGCTCGATGGCCTCGAGCGGCAGCAAGCAGCCGGTCGGCGCATTGGGGTTGGGAAAAATGATCCCGCCATTGGGCCGCTGATAATCCTCGACGCGAATACGGAACTGCTCGTCCAGCGCCACGACCTCGAAAGGAATTCCGTACAGGCCGCAGTAGACCGGGTAGAAACTGTAGGTCACATCGGGAAACAGCAGCGGCCGGCCATGCTGGAACAGCCCATGGAAGATGTGCGCCAGCACTTCGTCGGAGCCATTGCCGACGAATACCTGACGGCTCTGCACTCCATAGTAGTCGGCAATCGCCTGCTTCAGGCGCTCGCCGTTGGGGTCCGGATAGAGGCGCAGACTGTCGTTCAGTTCGGCCTGCATGGCGGTGATCGCCTTGGGCGACGGCCCGTAGGGATTTTCGTTGGTATTGAGCTTGACCAGCCTGCTCAGCTTCGGCTGCTCACCCGGCACGTAGGGCACCAGGTTCTTGACGAAGGGGCTCCAGAATTTGCTCACGCCCTTCCCTCCTCGAATTCGGTTGATTTGCTTGTGTGGGAGCCAGCTCGCCGGCGATGCCTTTGCGGCCAATCGCCAACAAGCGGGCTCCTACAGGGTTCGTGCCGGCTTCAGCCCTTGATGCGGTACTCGGCGCTGCGTGCGTGGGCAGTCAGCGACTCGCCGCGCGCCAGCACCGAGGCGGTCTTGCCCAGCTCGGAGGCGCCGCCGGCCGAACAGAAGATGATCGACGAGCGTTTCTGGAAGTCGTAGACGCCCAGCGGCGAGGAGAAGCGCGCGGTGCCGGAAGTCGGTAGCACATGGTTCGGCCCGGCGCAGTAATCACCCAGGGCTTCTGCCGTGTAACGCCCCATGAAGATCGCACCGGCGTGGCGAATCTTCGGCAGCCACTGCTGAGGCTCGGCTACCGACAACTCGAGATGCTCGGGGGCGATACGGTTAGCCACGGCGATGGCCTGCTCCATGTCGACGACCTGGATCAACGCGCCACGGCCCTCCAGCGAGGTACGGATGATCTCGGCGCGCTCCATGGTCGGCAGCAGGCGGGCGATGCTTTCGGCCACACGGTCAAGAAAGGCGCCGTCCGGGCTGACCAGGATCGACTGGGCATCCTCGTCGTGCTCAGCCTGGGAAAAAAGGTCCATGGCGATCCAGTCCGGATCGGTCTGGCCATCGCAGACAACCAGGATTTCCGAGGGACCGGCGATCATGTCGATGCCGACCTGGCCGAACACATGGCGCTTGGCGGTGGCCACATAGATGTTGCCCGGGCCGACGATCTTGTCCACCTGCGGCACGCTCTCGGTGCCGTAAGCCAGCGCCGCAACCGCCTGGGCGCCGCCGATGGTAAACACACGGTCGACGCCGGCCACGCAGGCGGCAGCCAGCACCAGCTCGTTGAGTTCGCCACGGGGCGTCGGCACCACCATCACCACCTCGGCGACGCCGGCGACTTTGGCCGGGATGGCGTTCATCAGCACCGAGGAGGGATAGGCAGCCTTGCCACCGGGCACATAAAGGCCAGCGCGATCCAACGGGGTGACCTGCTGACCAAGCACGGTGCCGTCAGCCTCGGTGTAGGTCCAGGAGTCCTGCTTCTGCCGCTCGTGGTACAGGCGCACGCGCTCGGCGGCCTTTTCCAGCGCCCCACGCTGCTCACCGCTGATCCGGGTCAGGGCCAGCTCCAGACGCTCGCGGGGCAGGATCAGCTCGGCCATGGAGCTGGCTGCGACGCCATCGAAGCGCTGGGTGAACTCCACGACCGCGTCATCGCCGCGCGTACGCACGGCCTGGATGATGTCCAGCACGCGCTGGTTGACCGCATCATCGGAGACGCTTTCCCAGCTCAGCAGATGATCCAGGTGGTGGGCAAACTGCGGATCGGCGGCATCGAGTCGGCGAATGGCGATGGGTGCGGTCATAACAGGCCTCGTGATTGGCAGAAACTCGGGCGCCGCTAGACTAGCAAGCCTTCCGCGCGGGCACCCGAGAATTTCGCTATGACACGGATAGGCGTAGGCAGGTCCGGGTCAGCTCCGGTGTCGCGACTCGACAGCCTCGCGCAAGGTGTCGATCAGCGACTGGATGCGCGCATGCTGCATCTTCATCGAGGCCTTGTTGACGATCAGCCGCGAACTGATGGTGGCGATCAGTTCCTGAGGCTCCAGACCGTTGGCGCGCAGGGTGTTACCGGTGTCGACCACGTCGATGATCTTGTCAGCCAGCCCCACCAGCGGTGCCAACTCCATGGAGCCGTACAGTTTGATGATGTCCACTTGACGGCCCTGCTCGGCATAGTAGCGCTTGGCCACATTGACGAATTTGGTGGCCACCCGCAGGCGCCCCTTGGGCTCGGGTGCACCGACCTTGCCGGCAGTCATCAGCTTGCAGTTGGCGATATTCAGATCAAGCGGCTCGTACAGCCCCTGACCGCCATACTCCATCAGTACATCCTTGCCGGCCACGCCCAAATCGGCGGCACCGTTCTCGACATAGGTCGGCACGTCGGTGGCGCGGACGATCAGCAGGCGCACGTCCTCCTGAGTGGTCGGAATGATGAGCTTGCGACTCTTGTCCGGATTCTCGGTCGGTACGATGCCGGCTTCGGCAAGCAATGGCAGGGTATCGTCGAGAATACGGCCTTTGGACAGGGCAATGGTGAGCATGAAAACGGATGTCCTTGGATATTGACCCCCTCGGGGCCGAGGCCGGCGCCGCGATAGCGCCAGACCTAGCCCGGGATACGGCGGATCTTGGCGCCGAGCAGCTGCAACTTTTCCTCGATGCATTCGTAGCCACGATCAATGTGGTAGATGCGGTCGATCAGGGTATCGCCCTCGGCTACCAAGCCGGCAATCACCAGGCTGGCGGAGGCGCGCAGGTCGGTAGCCATCACCGGAGCCCCTTTTAGGTGCGGCACACCGGTGACGATGGCCGTATTACCCTCCACCAGAATCTGCGCACCCATACGGTGCATTTCGTAGACATGCATGAAACGGTTCTCGAACACGGTCTCGATGACCGCTCCCGTGCCTTCGGCGACGGCATTCAGGGAAATGAACTGTGCCTGCATATCGGTGGGGAACGCCGGGTACGGCGCGGTGCGCACGCTCACGGCCCTGGGCCGGTTACCCTTCATATCCAGCGAGATCCAGTTGTTACCGGTATCGATCTGCGCACCCGCCTCTTCCAGCTTGAGCAGCACCGCCTCGAGAATAGTCGGATCGGTATCCTTGAGTTTGACTCTCCCCCCAGTAACCGCTGCAGCCACCAGATAAGTACCGGTCTCGATGCGGTCGGGCATCACGCTGTAACGGCCGCCACCCAAGCGCTTGACGCCCTCGATGACGATGGTATCGGTACCGGCACCCTTGATCTGCGCCCCCATGCTATTCAGGAAGTTGGCCAGATCGACCACCTCCGGCTCACGGGCGGCGTTCTCCAATACGGTACGCCCATTGGCCAGCGCTGCGGCCATCATGATGTTTTCGGTGCCGGTCACGCTGACGATGTCGAAAAAGAAATGCCCGCCACGCAGACCGCCGGCCGGCGCCTTGGCCTTGATGTAACCGCCCTCCATCTCGATCTGCGCACCCAGCGCCTCAAGGCCGCGGATATGCAGGTCGACCGGCCGCGAGCCGATGGCGCAACCGCCCGGCAGAGCCACCTCGGCCTCGCCAAAACGGGCGACCATCGGGCCGAGCACCAAGATCGAGGCACGCATGGTCTTGACCAGTTCGTAAGGTGCTACCAGCGTCCTGATAGCGCTGGCATCCACCTCCACGCTGAGCTTTTCGTCGATCACCGGCTGCACACCCATGCGCCCGAAAAGCTCGATCATCGTGGTGATGTCATGCAGATGCGGCAGGTTACAGACGGTGACCGGCGTATCGGCCAGCAGGGTCGCAGCAAGGATCGGCAGCGCCGCGTTCTTTGCCCCGGAAATGCGGATCTCGCCATCGAGGCGCTGACCGCCGGTAATAATCAATTTGTCCATGTTTTCTCGCGCAGGCAGGCTCAGGAACGCTCGGCCCAGGCGGCGCGACTGAAGAACTTCATAGTGATGGCATGGATGCGGCCATCGACGATCCAGTCGTTCAACTGGGCATAGACCAGTTGCTGACGCTTCACCGGGCTCATGCCAGCCAAGTCATCGCTGATCAGATTGAGCTGAAAGTCGCAACCCTGCCCCTGCACCTCGACTTGAGTGCCGGCCAGTCTACTCTCTAGAAAGCTTTTGACTTCAGTGGGCTGCATGCATACCTCGGAAGCTGTCATGAATTACTCCTGCGGTGGATATCGGCGCAAAGCAAACGGGGTCGTGAGACGACCAGCTTCCTGCACGCCCCGGGAAGCCGGTCATCTTACAAAAAAGCCTACCAACTGCGAACCCTGCCGATATCGGCCCCGACGGAGAACCCTACGTGATCCCGTCAAGCTTCCAACGGCAGTAGTTCGAGCAGGCCGCAGACCTGTGCGATCTCGCGCATATCCTGGGGCAATGCACGCATCCGCAGGCGCTTGCCAACGGCTTTGGCATCACGCAGATAAGCCAGCAGCAGAGATGGGCCGACACTGCTGGACTTTTCCACCTCCACGCAGTCGAGCACCAGCTCCGCCGCCTTGGCGGCACCGATCAGCGCCCGGCCCTGCTGCCGCAGAGCCGGGCCGGTGCTGTAGTCGATTACGCCGGAGAGGACGAGCACACCGGGCTCGACCTGGCGAATCGAGGCATCGCTCATTGCCCCACAGCCTTCTGGCCTTCTTCGCTGTCCTTGGCCTTGGCTACCACATCGGCCCAGCCATCGATGGTCTTGTCCAGATTCTGACCGTTGCGCTTCATGCTATCGGCGAACTGGTCGCGGAACAGCTTGCCAATGTTGATGCCATTGAGGACGACATTGCGCATCACCCACTGCCCATCCTTCTTCACCATCGTGTAGGAAACCGGATAGACGGTACCGTAGCTATCGCGAACCTCCATACCAACGCTGGCACGATCACCTTCGACCGGCACGGACGAGGGCAGTACGCGGATATCCTGATTGGTGTACTCAAGGAGGGCATTGCCGTAGAACTGCATCAGGCTACGCTTGAAATTTTCCTGAAAGCGAGTCATCTGCCCGGGAGTCGCTTGGTTCGCGTACTTGACGGTCATGATGCTGCGAGAAATCCCCTCGGCATCCACTACCGGCCCGAGGATTCGGTCCAGAGCATCATAAAAGGCTTGTGGATTGCTCTTATAGGCAGCCTTATTCTTCTTGAGATCGCTGAGCAGCGTATCGGTGGTCTGCTGTACCACTTGATGGGGAGTGCTCGATGCAGCTGCAAACAGCGGCAGGAGTGTCAGTAACACCAGAAAACCACGACGCAAAACAGTAAGCATGGAGATATCCTCTGTAAACTGAACTATTCTTCTTTGCTTTTATCTTTGTTGACGGTGTTCATCATGAACTTGCCGATCAAATCCTCAAGCACCAGCGCCGACTGAGTATCCCGAATGGAGTCGCCATCCTTCAACAACTTCTCCTCGCCCCCGACACTGAGGCCGATATACTTCTCTCCTAACAGGCCCGACGTCAGGATGGAAGCCGTGGAGTCGATTGGCAGGTTGTCGACGCGCTTCTCCAGCTCCATGGTCACACGACCGGTATAGCTGTTGCGATCCAGGTCGATGGCCGTGACCTTGCCGATGGCGACACCGGCCATGGCCACCTTCGCCCTGACCGAGAGGCCAGAGATGTTGTCGAAATATGCATAGAGCTTGTAAGTATCACCAGTGGTGCTGACCGTCAGACCGCTGACACGCAGTGCCAGCAGCAGCAGGGCCAGCATACCTGCCAGGATGAACAGGCCGACACCGGTTTCCAGGGTGCGGGTTTGCATCAGTTATCTCCAAACATCAAGGCTGTCAGAATGAAGTCCAATCCCAGCACGGCCAGCGAGGCATAGACCACTGTTCTTGTAGTAGCGCGGCCGATCCCTTCCGAAGTTGGCTCGCAATCGTACCCTTGGAACACGGCGATCCAGGTCGCCACGAAGGCAAAGACGATGCTCTTGATCGCACCATTGACCACATCCTCGTACAGATCCACGCTGTTCTGCATGCTGGCCCAGAACGACCCCTCGTAGACCCCCAGCCAGTCCACCGCGACCATGGCACTACCCCAGACGCCGACCACGTTGAAGATCGCGGCCAACAGCGGCATGGAAATGAAACCGGCCCACAGGCGTGGCGCGATGATGTATTTAAGTGGGTCCACGCCGATCATCTCCAGACTGGAAAGCTGCTCGGTAGACTTCATGTTGCCGATTTCCGCGGTAAGCGCCGAACCGGCACGCCCGGCGAACAACAAGCCGGTGACGACCGGCCCCAGTTCGCGCAACAAGGTCAGAGCGACCATCTGCCCGACTGCCTCCTCCGAGCCATAGCTGACCAAGATGTTATAGCCTTGCAGCGCCAGCACCATGCCAATGAAAAGGCCGGACACGATGATGATCGGCAGAGACAGCACACCAATCGCATGGATCTGCTTGACCAGCAACTGAAAGCTGCTGCCGACACCACCACGACCGAACACGGCATGCAACAGAAACAGCGTGGAACGCCCCATCGCCTCGACTACGTCGATGGCGGAGCGCCCGAGCAGACCGATCTGTTCAAGGAGGGATCTCTTGTGCATCAGCGCCTCCCCAGAAGGTCGTCGTGGTAATCCGGCGCCGGAAAATGGAAAGGCACAGGGCCATCCGGCAACCCCTTCATAAACTGGGTGACGCGCGGATTCTTGGAGTTCATCAGATCCTGGGGAGTCCCCTCCCCCAACACCTCGCCATCGCCCACCACATAGAGATAGTCGGCGATACTGGCCGTTTCGGCCAAGTCGTGGGAGACCACTATACTGGTAATACCAAGAGCATCGTTGAGCAGGCGAATCAGCCGCACCAGTACGCCCATGGCGATGGGATCCTGGCCGACGAAGGGTTCGTCATACATGAGAATCTGCGGATCGAGAGCAATGGCCCGGGCCAACGCCACACGACGCTTCATGCCACCGGACAGCTCGTCGGGCATCAGATCGATGGCACCGCGCAACCCGACCGCCTGCAGCTTCATCAACACGATGTCGCGGATCATTTCGTCTGGCAGCTTGGTATGAACCCGCAACGGAAAGGCAACGTTCTCGAACACATCCAGATCGGTGAACAGTGCGCCACTCTGGAAGAGCACCCCCATTTCTTTGCGCATTTCGAACAGCTCGCTGCGCGAGAGATGCGGGAGGTTGTGTCCATTGACCCAAACTTCGCCGCTTTCCGGCTTGAGCTGGGCAGCTATCAGACGCAACAGGGTGGTCTTGCCACACCCAGAGGGTCCCATGATGCCGGTGACTTTGCCGCGCGGAATGCGGATGTCTACATTATTGAAGATACTGCGCGAGCCTCGCTTGAAGGAAACCTTCTTCAGCATGACCGCACAGTCGTTTGAGTCGCTCATCTAGACTCCTCGTGAATACCCCCTCGGCTAAACGCCGCTACCCCTAGGACAAGGGGACGCCGTACCGCTTGACCGAACTGGGAGGCACTATAACACTGCGAACACTTGCGTCCCAAGCATACAGCCGCCACTGGGGGCCTTGGTCGCAATCGCGGCAGTGGAAGCGTGAGCAATATGGCCTTTGCCGCTATAATCGGCGCCTTTTTAAGCGACGAGCTGCCCACCATGCCTCACTCGAGCAACCCGATCCAGTCTGCCCAGCGGACCATACGTCTGGAAATCGAGGCTATCGAGGCACTTTTTGCACGCATCGGCGACGACTTCGCTAAAGCCTGCAAGCTAATCCTCGACTGTAAGGGGCGGGTCGTAGTCGTCGGCATGGGCAAATCCGGCCTTATCGGGCGCAAGATCGCCGCTACCCTGGCGAGTACTGGCACGCCGGCATTCTTCGTTCACCCCGGCGAGGCCAGCCATGGCGATATGGGCATGATCACTCGCGACGACCTGATCCTGGCCCTGTCCAATTCCGGCTCCACTGCGGAAATCGTCACCTTGCTGCCACTGATCCAGCGCCTCGGCATCACCCTGATCAGCATGACCGGCAACCCCGGTTCGCCACTGGCAGAGGCAGCAGCCATCAATCTCGACGCCGGCGTCAGCCAGGAAGCCTGCCCACTCAACCTGGCGCCCACCTCATCCACAACCACCTCTCTGGTGCTCGGCGATGCACTGGCCATCGCCCTGCTCGAGGCACGCGGCTTCACCGCCGAGGACTTCGCCTTCTCCCATCCCGGCGGCGCCCTTGGCCGACGCCTGTTGCTTAAGGTGAAAAACATCATGCACACCGGCGACAGCCTGCCCTGCGTGCGGCGCGGCACCACACTGCGCGATGCATTGCTGGAAATGACCCGCAAGGGCCTCGGCATGACCGTGGTGCTCGAGGCCGACGGACGCCTGGCCGGTATCTTCACCGACGGCGACCTGCGTCGCACTCTGGACCGCAACATCGACGTGCGTCAGGCCATCATCGACGAGGTGATGACCCCGCACGGCAAGACCGCCCGCGCCGAGATGCTCGCCGCCCAAGCCCTGAAGATCATGGAAGACCACAAGATCAACGCCTTGGTGGTGGTAGACGATACCAACCGACCTGTCGGCGCACTGAACATGCACGACCTGCTGCGCGCAGGGGTTCTATAGAATGAACGACGAACTACTGCTGCGGGCCAAAGCCATCCGCCTGGCGATTTTCGATGTCGACGGCGTCCTCACCGACGGTCGCTTGTACTTTCTGGCCGACGGCAGCGAATTCAAGACTTTCAACACCCTCGACGGTCTCGGCATCAAGATGCTGATCAACTCCGGTGTGCGCACCGCCATCATTAGCGGCCGCACCACACCGGTGGTCGAGCGCCGCGCCCGAAACCTGGGCATCCAGTATCTTTACCAGGGACGCGAGGACAAGCTCGCCGTACTGGACGAACTGCTCGCCGAGCTGGGCCTCGACTACGAGCAGGTTGCCTACCTCGGCGACGACCTTCCCGACCTGCCGGTCATCCGTCGTGTCGGCCTGGGCATGGCCGTGGCCAGCGCCGACAGCTTCGTTCAATGTCACGCCCACGGCGTTACCCAGGCACGCGGCGGCGAAGGCGCGGCTCGCGAATTCTGCGAGCTAATCCTGCAGGCCCAGGGCAACCTCGAAGCGGCCCAGGCTGCTTACCTGTAGAGGCGATCATGCTGCGCAAACTCCGTTTCCCCCTGATCCTAGCCGCTTTGACCACTCTGCTGGCAGCAGCGGGCTACTGGAACATCCAGCCGGCAAGCTTCATGGACAAGCCTGCCGCCCCCCTCGACGACAGTGCCATCGACTTCTACGTGACCAACGCCCATACGCTGCAATACCAGATCGAAGGCAAACTGCACTACGAGATGACCGCCGACAAGGTAGAGCACCTCAAGGCCAGCGAGGTCACCCTACTGACCCAGCCCGACCTGCTGATGTTCCGCGGCACGCCTATCCCTTGGCATGTGCGCAGCGAACACGGCGAGGTCAGCCCGCAAGGCGACCACGTCGAACTGATCAATGCGGTACGGGTCGAGCGCACCGACACGCAGGGACGTCCGACCATTCTCACTACCAGCCGCCTGAGCGTGTTCCCGGAGAGGGAATATGCGGAGACTCGACAACCCGTTAAGATCGAGGCAGCCAACGGAGTGACCACGGCCGTCGGGATGAAAGCGTATTTGGATGACAGCAGGATGCACCTGCTGTCCAGTGTAAGAGGCCAGCATGAGGTTCGCTAACCGTTTCTCCCACCGGGCTCTCCCTCTTCTGCTCAGCCTATGCTCCGGGCTGGACGCTGCGAGCGCTTGGGCCCTTCCTTCCGATCGCGATCAGCCGATTCGCGTCCAGGCCGACAGCGCCGAACTCGACGACAAACAAGGTGTTGCCGTCTACACCGGTGACGTGGTCATCACCCAGGGTACACTGAAGATCACTGGCAACAAGGTCACCATCACCCAGGACGACAAAGGCGAGATCAAGGTCTTCACCTCGGTCGGCAATCCCGCCTACTACGAGCAGAAACCGGCGCCCGACAAAAGCGTCGTCAAGGCCTACGGCCAGACCATCCAGTATTTTGCCGACAACGAACGCATCGTGCTGATCGATAAGGCCCGGGTGATCCAGGACGGTAACACCTTCGAGGGCGAAAAGATCGTCTACGACACCCAGCGCCAGATCGTCAATGCCGGACGCGCCACCGGGACCAAGATATCCAGCCCGAAACCGCGGATCGACATGGTCATCCAACCGAAAAAGAAACAGCAGCCGGGACAGACACAGTAATGGCCATCCTCAAAGCCCAGCACCTAGCCAAGAGCTACAAGGGCCGCCAAGTCGTCCGCGACGTCAGTCTCTCCATCGAGAGCGGCCAGATCGTCGGCCTGCTCGGCCCCAACGGCGCCGGCAAAACCACCTGCTTCTATATGATCGTCGGCCTGGTCCGAGCCGACCAAGGGCGCATCCTGATCGATCAGGACGACGTCACCCACCTGCCCATGCACGGCCGTGCCCGGGTTGGCGTCGGCTACCTGCCCCAGGAAGCCTCGATCTTCCGCAAGCTCACGGTGGCCGACAACATCATGGCGATCCTCGAAACCCGCAAGGAGCTCGACAGAGACGGCCGCCACCAAGCTTTGGAAGCCCTGTTGCAGGAATTCCACATCAACCATATCCGCAATAGCCTCGGCATGAGCCTCTCGGGCGGCGAGCGGCGCCGGGTCGAAATCGCCCGAGCCCTGGCCAGCACGCCGAAGTTCATCCTGCTCGACGAACCCTTTGCCGGCGTCGACCCGATCTCGGTGAACGACATCAAGCAGATCATCCATCATCTGAAAAACAAGGGCATCGGCGTCCTGATCACCGACCACAACGTACGCGAGACGCTGGATATCTGCGAAACCGCCTACATTGTCAACGACGGGCAACTAATTGCCGAAGGCGATGCCGAGGCCGTCCTCACCAACAAACTGGTGCAGGAGGTTTATCTCGGCCACGAATTCCGGCTATGAGACACCCTATGAAATGGGATAGGCCAGTCAAATTCCGTTATAATCAGGCATATAATTTGCTTTAGAAGGCGCATCGTCGCCTCGTAGTGATTGACGCGAATGCTTCGGCAAATATGGTGCTTCCTACAATATGAAACCATCGCTAGTCCTTAAGATGGGTCAGCAGCTGACGATGACACCGCAGCTGCAACAAGCCATCCGTCTGCTCCAACTGTCGACCCTGGATCTTCAGCAAGAAATCCAGGAGGCACTCGACTCCAACCCCATGCTGGAACGTCAGGAAGACGCCGAGGACTACGACAGCCCGGATACGTTGGCCGAACATGGCAACCAGTCCACCATCGATGCCGCGCAGGGCTCCTATCAGGAGAGCTACGAGAACGCATCCGGCAACGAGGACCGCAGCGGTCTGGAGGAAGGTGACTGGCATGAGCGCATCCCCAGCGAGCTGCCGGTGGATACCGCCTGGGAAGACATCTACCAGACCAGTGCCAGCAGCCTACCGAGCAACGACGACGATGAGTGGGATTTCACCACCCGCACTTCGACGGGCGAAAGCCTGCAGAGCCACCTACTCTGGCAGCTCAACCTGGCACCGATGTCGGACACCGACCGCCTGATCGCCGTCACCCTGATCGACAGCATCAGCAGCGACGGTTATCTGGAAGCCTCGCTGGAGGAAATCCTCACCTCCCTGGATCCGGAGCTGGACATCGAGCTCGACGAAGTGGAAATGGTGCTGCGGCGTATCCAGCAGTTCGAACCGGCCGGGATTGCCGCCCGCGACCTCAGCGAATCGCTGCTGCTGCAACTGCGCCAGCTGCCGATCGACACCCCTTGGCTGGAAGAGGCGAAACGGCTGGCCCGGGACTATCTCGACCTGCTCGGCAACCGCGACTTCGCCCAGCTGATGCGACGCATGAAGCTCAAGGAGGAGGAGCTGCGCCCGGTGATCGAACTGATCCAGAGCCTCAATCCGCGCCCCGGTGCGCAGATCGAAGCTAGCGAGCCCGAATACGTGGTACCCGACGTCATCGTGCGCAAGCACAATGATCGCTGGCTGGTGGAGCTCAATCAGGAAGCCATGCCACGCCTGCGCATCAACCCCCATTACGCCGGCTTCATCAGGCGCGCCGATGCCAGTGCCGACAACACCTTCATGCGCAACCAGTTGCAGGAGGCGCGCTGGTTCATCAAGAGCCTGCAGAGCCGCAACGAGACGCTGATGAAGGTCGCCACGCAGATCGTCGAGCACCAGCGCGGCTTCCTCGACTATGGCGAGGAAGCGATGAAACCTCTGGTGCTGCACGACATCGCCGAAGCCGTCGGCATGCACGAGTCGACCATTTCGCGGGTCACCACCCAGAAGTACATGCACACCCCGCGAGGCATCTACGAGCTGAAGTATTTCTTCTCCAGCCATGTCAGCACTGCCGAGGGCGGCGAGTGCTCGTCCACCGCCATCCGCGCCATCATCAAGAAACTGGTCGCCGCGGAAAATCCGAAAAAGCCATTGAGCGACAGCAAGATCGCTGGTTTACTGGAAGAACAGGGCATACAGGTGGCTCGTCGCACAGTCGCCAAGTACCGTGAATCGCTCAGTATCGCGCCCTCCAGCGAGCGCAAGCGGCTCATGTAGCGGCCACGCCGGCCCCGGCCGGCACGGCAAGGTATACCGGTAGCAGGGCCGTCAACCTGCATCAAAACAGAAACAAGGAGAAAGCGGTATGCAAGTCAACATCAGTGGACATCAACTGGATGTGACCGACGCCCTGCGCGACTATGTCGAGGAGAAGCTCAGCCGCCTCGAACGGCATTTCGACCGCATCACCAATGTGCAAGTGATCATGACCGTCGAGAAGCTCAAGCAGAAGATCGAGACGACCCTGCATGTCGCAGGCGCCGAAGTGGTCGCCAACGCCGAGCATGAAGACATGTACGCCGCCATCGACCTACTGGTCGACAAGCTCGACCGCCAACTGATCAAGCACAAGGAAAAGCAAATCGAACGCCAGCAGGGCGCTACCGCTCGCTGATCCCCCATCCATGATCAGACTCGAAGAAATCCTGACTCCCGGCCGTTCTTTAGTGAACGTGCCGGGGGGCAGCAAGAAGCGCGCTCTCGAATACATCGCCAATCTGGTCGCCCGCGAAATGCCCGACCTGGATCAGCAGAGCATTTTCGAGAGCCTGATTGCCCGTGAAAAACTGGGCTCGACCGGTTTCGGCAACGGCATCGCCATCCCCCATTGCCGCCTGCCTGGCTGCCCTGCCCCGATCAGCGTCCTACTGCGACTGGATGCTCCGATCGACTTCGATGCCATCGATGGCGCACCGGTCGACCTGCTGTTCGTCCTCTTGGTGCCGGAGGCCGCCACCGACGAGCATTTGCAGTTGCTTCGCCAGATCGCCAGCATGCTTGATCGCGGCGAAGTGCGCGAGCGCCTGCGTCAGGTCGGGAGCAGCGAGGCCCTTTATCAGGTTGTAGCGGATACCCAGAAAGGCCTGTAAGGTTCCGACCAGGAGGGCGAGAGGTCCGTCGACTGTGAACGAGCAATTGGCAGCCCGGCTTTCAGCAATCTCTCCTGGTGGCGGAAAACTCCTATCATGCGCGTGATCATCGTCAGTGGCCGCTCCGGTTCGGGCAAAAGTACCGCCCTCGATGTACTGGAAGACAACGGTTTTTTCTGCATCGACAACCTGCCAGCCGTTCTGCTTCCCGAACTGGCCGAACGGGCGTTGCTGCATACCGAACTGCTCCAGCCCCAGGTCGCGGTATCCATCGACGCACGCAACCTGCCCAGCCAGCTGAAACGCTTCCCCGAGCTGCTGGCGGAGGTGCGCACCCGCTACATCCTCTGCGACCTGCTCTATCTGAATGCCGACGACGAGACCCTGCTCAAGCGTTTCTCGGAGACTCGTCGCCGCCATCCGCTGACCAACGAGAACCGTTCGCTGGCCGAAGCGATCCGCGACGAAAGCCGGCTGCTTGCAACGATCGAGGACCTGGCCGACCTCAAGATCGACACCACCCACCTCAATCTCTACCAGTTGCGCGATACCCTTGAGCTACGCCTGCTGAACAAGCCGGAACCGGGAACGGCCTTCCTGATCGAATCCTTCGGCTTCAAGCGGGGAATGCCGGTGGATGCCGATCTGGTATTCGATGTGCGCTGCCTGCCCAATCCGTACTGGAAGCCGGATCTGCGCGACTTTTCCGGACTGGATCGACCGGTCGCCGATTACCTCGCCGCCCAGCCGGACGTCGAGGAGATGTACCAGGACACCCTGGCCTATCTGCAGAAATGGCTGCCCCGCTTCGCCGCCAATAACCGCGCCTATGTCACCATCGCGATCGGCTGCACCGGCGGCCATCACCGCTCGGTCTACCTGGCCGACCGGCTCGGCCAGACATTGAAGCAGTCACTCAAGAACGTCCAGGTTCGCCACCGCGACCTCTGCTGAAGGATGGATAACGCGATGCCCACCTGCGAAGTCACCATCGTCAACAAGCTCGGGCTGCATGCCCGGGCGGCCGCCAAGTTCGTCGGCATCGCCGGGCGCTACTCCTGCACGGTGCGCATCGGCCGAGCCCCGGAGGCTCTGGTCGACGGCAAGAGCATCATGGCAGTCATGATGCTGGCCGCTGGCAAGGGAACGCCTGTTCACCTGCATACCGAAGGCGAGCAGGACTGCGAGGCGCTGGAAGCCTTGGTCGAGCTGATCAACAACCGCTTCGACGAAGACGAATAAACAACGCCGGGCGAATCCTGGCGCCGGCTTGGCCCGGCGCCACGGCTCAACTTCCCGCCACGGTCATCCGCTCGACAAGCACCGAACCGGTGCACACGTTGCTGCGACGCTCCAGGTCGTTACCCACCGCGACGATCTGTCGGAACATGTCGCGCAGATTGCCGGCGATGGTCACCTCCTGTACCGGGTACTGGATCTCGCCATTTTCCACCCAGAAACCGCCGGCGCCGCGGGAATAGTCGCCGCTCACCAGATTGAGCCCCTGCCCCATCAGCTCGGTCAGCAGCAGCCCGCGCCCCATTTGGCGGATCAGTGCAGCCTGATCCTTTTCGCCGTGGCTGACGAACAGGTTGTGCACCCCGCCGGCATTGGCCGTGCTCGGCATCCCCAGCTTGCGCCCCGAATAGGTGCCCAGGGCGTAACTGGCCAGCCGGCCGTGCTCGACGAAATGCTTGGCGCGGGTCGGCAGTCCGTCGGCGTCGAAGGCGGCACTGCCTAACGCGCGGGGAATATGCGGACGCTCGTCGAGGCTCAGCCATTCGGGGAACAGTTGCTCGCCCAGCGCCCCTTCGAGGAAGGAGGCGTGCCGGTAGAGGTTGCCGCCGGTGATGGCGCCGATGAAATGGCCGAACAGCCCGGTGGCCAGCTCGGCGGAGAACAGCACCGGCACCTCGCACGTCGGCACCGGCCGTGCGCCAAGACGTCGCGCCGCCCGCTCCGCCGCCCGCCGCCCGATCGTCTGCGAATCGGCCAGCGCCTCGCCGCGCCGGTTGACGTCATACCAGTAGTCGCGCTGCATCAGCCCTTCGCCCTCGGCGATCATCACGCAGCTGAGGCTGTGCCGGGTGCTGGCATAGCCGCCGATGAAACCGTGGCTGTTGCCGTAGACGCGGCAACCCTGGTGCGAGTTGAGCGAGGTACCGTCGGCGTTGCGAATCCGCGGATCGGCGGCGAAGGCCGCCGCCTCGCACTCCAGCGCCCGCTCGATAGCCTGCTCGGGACTGATCGCCCAGGGATGGAAGAGATCCAGCTCCGGGAGCTCACCAGCCATCAGCACGGCATCCGGCAAGCCGGCACAGTCGTCCTCGGAGGCATGCCGGGCAATCGCCAAGGCCGCCGCCACGGTTTCCCGGATCGCTGCCTCGCCGGTCGCCGAAGTGCTCGCCGAACCCTTGCGCTGGCCGAGATAGAGGGTGATACCGAAACCCTGGTCGCGATTGAACTCGACGGTTTCCACGTCCCCCTGGCGCACCGTGGTGGACAGCCCCTGCTCGATGGAGACCGACACCTCGCAGGCCGTGGCACCCTGCCGCTCGCTCTCGGCGAGTATCCGCTCGACCTTGGCCCGCAACTCCGGCAGCGCCTGCGGACCTACCATTTCTGCTGGATTCATAACTACTCCTGTCAGGTCCGGGCCAGTCGCTCCGGAGCTGCTGTTATCATGGCGGCGTTTATCTCTGGACCGCCACCATGTCTGAACTTCATCAAGACTTCTCCGAGGAGAAGAGCAAATCCCAGGTCAAGCGCGAACTGCATGCCCTGCAGGAACTCGGCGAGCGGCTGAGCACGCTCAAGCCCGAGCAGCTCGACCGCCTACCGCTGAGCGACGCCTTGCGCCGCGCCCTGCTGGAAGCCCCGAAACATACCGCGCACATCGCCCGCAAGCGGCACATCCAGTACATCGGCAAGCTGATGCGCAACCAGGACATCGACGCCATTCTCGCCCTCTTCGAGCAACTGGACGCCTCCAGCCGCCAGTACAACGAACGCTTCCACGCCCTCGAGCGCTGGCGCGACCGGCTGCTCGAGGGTGGCGACGAAACCCTGGAGGCCTTCGTCGACGACTACCCGGACACCGACCGCCAGCACCTGCGCGGGCTGATCCGCCAGGCACGCCACGAAACGGAGCAGAACAAGCCACCGGCCGCCAGCCGCAAGATCTTCAAGTACATCCGCGATCTCGACGAAAGCAAACGCGGGTTGCGCTGACGCTACAGGGCAGGCCGACCGCACGACATACCCCGCCATCGCCGCCCATCCCACCTCAGGCGCCGGTACCGCCCACGGTGATCGCATCGATCTTCAGGGTCGGCTGGCCGACGCCCACCGGAACCGACTGGCCATCCTTGCCGCAGGTGCCGACGCCGCTGTCCAGCGCCAGGTCGTTGCCGACCATGGAAACCCGGGTCATCACCTCCGGACCGTTGCCGATCAGGGTCGCGCCCTTGACCGGCGTGGTGATCCGACCGTCCTCGATCAGGTAGGCCTCGCTGGTGGAAAAGACGAACTTGCCGCTGGTGATATCCACTTGGCCGCCGCCCAGGCTGGCACAGTAGAGCCCTCTCTTCACCGAGGCGATGATCTCCTCGGGCTCGCTCTGCCCAGCCAGCATGTAGGTGTTGGTCATGCGCGGCATCGGCAGGTGCGAGTAGGACTCGCGACGGCCGTTGCCGGTCGGCGCCACGCCCATCAAACGGGCGTTCAGCTTGTCCTGCATGTAGCCGCGCAGCACGCCGTTCTCGATCAGCGTGGTGCACTGGGTCGGCGTGCCCTCGTCGTCCACGCTCAGCGAACCGCGGCGCCCGGCCAGGGTACCGTCGTCGACGATGGTGCAGAGGCTGGAAGCCACCCGCTCACCGACCCTCCCGCTGTAGGCCGAGCTGCCCTTGCGGTTGAAGTCGCCCTCCAGGCCATGACCGACCGCCTCGTGCAGCAGCACGCCGGACCAGCCCGGACCGAGCACCACCGGCAGCGTGCCGGCCGGCGCCGGGGCCGCCTCGAGGTTGACCAGCGCCTGGCGCACCGCCTCGCGGGCATAGCCCATGGCGCGATCCTCGTCGAGGAAGAAGCGGTAGTCGGTGCGTCCGCCGCCACCCTGACCGCCACGCTCGCGGCGACCGTTCTGCTCGACGATCACGCTGACGTTGAAGCGCACCAGCGGACGCACGTCGGCGCACAGGCTGCCGTCGCTGGCGGCGATCAGGATGTGCTCCCAGACGCCGGCCAGGCTCACCGTGACCTGTTTGATGCGCGGGTCCAGCACCCGGGTGGCGGCATCGATGCGCTTGAGCAGCTCGACTTTCTCCGCCCGATCGATCGCCTCCAGCGGATTGTCCGCCGCATAGAGCGGCATCACCTGGGCACCGGCGAAGGCCTGCACACGCCCCCGCTGCCCGGCACGGGCAATCGAGCGAGCCGCCTGGGCCGCCTGACGCAGCGCCTCGCCGGTGATCGCATTACTGTAGGCAAAACCGGTCTTCTCGCCGGACTGGGCGCGCACACCGACACCTTGGTCGAGATGGAAGCTGCCCTCCTTGACGATGCCATCCTCCAACACCCAGGACTCGGAAACCTGGCTCTGGAAGTACAGGTCGGCCGCATCGATGCCGGGACCGGCCAGCTCGCCGAGCAGCGTCGGCAGGGCATCGAGGTCCAGGCCGCCGGGGCTCAGCAGCTGCTGACTGACGGGTAACAACAACTCGCTCATATTCACTCCATTTCGACCGGCCGCAGCACGGCCGACACTGAAAATCGCCGATGGCAGTGCACCGGCATACGCTGACGGATCGCCGCCTGCTCGTCGGCGTCGCGGCTGGCCAGCAGCACGCCCTCGCCCTGCGCCTGCTCGGCCAGCAGCCGCCCCCAGGGATCGACGATGGCCGAATGGCCGTAAGTCTCCCGAGGGCCGGGATGCAGGCCGCCCTGGCCGGCCGCCAGCAGATAGCACTGGGTTTCCAGCGCGCGCGCGCGCACCAGCACATGCCAGTGGGCGGCACCGGTCACCGCGGTGAAGGCCGAGGGAGCGCTGATCAACTCGGCCCCGGCGTCGCGCAAGGCGCCATAGAGTTCGGGAAAGCGCAGGTCGTAGCAGACCGTCAGGCCGAGGCGGCCGACCGGGGTATCCGCTACCACCAGCCGTTCGCCATGGGCGTAGTCGTCCGACTCTCGATAGCACCCTCGCGAGTCCGCCACCTCGACATCGAACAGGTGCAGCTTGTCGTAGCGCGCCACCTGTTCGCCATAGGCGTCGAACAGTAGCGAACAGGCACGGGCCTTGGCCTGCGGCCGGCCGGCCGGCGGCAACGGCAGGGTACCCGCGACGATCCACAGGCCGAAGTCGCGGGCCGCCTGGCGCAGGCAGGGCAACACGGGACCGCGGCCTTCCGCCTCCGCGCGGCCCAGGGCGGCACCGTCGCGCCGGCCCATCGCAGCGAAGTTCTCCGGCAGGACGGCGAGGCGCGCTCCCCCGGTGGCCGCCTGTTCGAGCAGACGGCGCGCGGTCGCAAGGTTGGCCGACACGTCAGCCTGGCTGACCATCTGCAGTACCGCCACGCTCATTGACTTTCCTCGCTTTCTCCCGGTTTCTTCCGATCACGCTCTCGCACTTCGCCGCCCACTGCAACCTTCTTTCTAGCGCGGTTTCTCGAAAGGCTTTTCAAAGGTAATTCTAGGCTCCTGCCAAGGACCCTGGACGCGGTACTGTACGCTGGCGAAACGCGCCACGCGATTGCCGAGCAGCTTGTCGACGACGAACAACGCCCCGCCGACCGCCGGCGCACCGACCATCAGGGCTGCAAGCGGCAGGTTGTTGCTGACCGGCAGGGTCACCAGCAACTTGGCGTCGATGGTGTCGCCCGGCAGGTCGAGGCGTCCGTCCAGTTCGAGATTGCTCGACGGCCCGCTCAGGGTCAGCGGGATTTCCGTCCGGTAAACCCCGTCGCGTCCCTCGATCAGCCCCTTGACCCGGTCGTAGCTCAGCCCTTTGCCGAACAGGTCGGAGAAATCCAGACGCAGCCGTCGGCCGATGGAGTTGAAATTAAGTACGCCAAACATCCGCAGGGCCGAGGCCGCGCCGTCCACCTCGCGGAACTGCCCCTTCCTCAAGCTGATGTCGAAGCTGCCCGTGTAGCGCCGCAGGGTCATGGCCGCCGGCGACCCCGGCCAGCTGCCATCGATGTCCACCCGGAACTTCCGGCTGGTCGCAGTCGGCGCGAAGCCCCAGGCCAGCAGCACGTCGGCGAGATCGCCGCCCTGCAGCCTTCCCCGGAACCAACTGCGAGTGGCGCCGGGCGCTCCCTGCCAGCCGGCGCTGCCGAGCACCCGCAAGCCCTTAAGGTCCAGGTCCAGATCGCTGAACTGCACCCCGTCGGGGAGCGGCTGCGCCTTGAACGACCAGGCGCCGAGCAGCTCGGCGCCCTGCTGCAGACGGGCGATGCGCACATCCAGCGCGGGAATCTTCCGTGGATCGACCAGCAGCAGCGGGTCCGAGCCGGCCGTCGCGCCCGCCGGCGCACCGGCTGTGCCGCGCGCGGTGGCCAGCAGTTGCAGGTGGGACAGATCGATGTCGATCGGCGCCCTGGCCGTCGCCGGGATGGCGACGCGCCCCTTGATCTGCGGGCCGTCCAGCTGCAGGTTCCAGCCGGCCCGGTTGGAGGTCAGTAGCACCCCGAGCGGGCGCAGGGTGGTACCGAAGCCCTGAAAACTGCCGATATCCAGCTCGGCGCCGCGCAACAGGCCGACCGAGGACGCCGCCTGGCCGGCCAGGGGCGCCAAGAGCGCCTGCCAGGCATCCCAGTCCAGGGTGGCGATCCGGCCGCGCAGCCAGAGCCCCTTCGTTGCCGGCAGCTGGGCCTGCCCGCCGCCGAGCAGCAGCTCGCCGCGGCCTTCGCCGAAGCGGCCTAGCGGCGCAGCCAGGGCCAGGCTGGCCCGGTCTGCGTAGTCCAGCCGGTAGCGGCGCTCCGCGCCCTCCAGGGTCATGTACCAGCGCGTATCGCGGGACTCCTGGGCCGACTTGCCGAACGGCTCCGGCAGATCGATGCGCAGGCCGCGCAACGTGGAGTCGACCTGCAGCCGGCTGTTCGCGCCATCCAGCAGCAACTCGAGGCGATAGGGCAGCTCGCCGGACAGCGGCAGGCGCCGACTCACCTGCAGCCACTCGGCAAAGGACGCCGAGGGCATCTGCCCATCGACCTGAATGCGGGTCCGCGGCTTGCCGTTGCGCCCTTCGGCGAGCACCCGGCCGCGAACCGCCCGGCCGAAGGCCTCGGCGCGAAGATCCGGCGCGCTGAGCCCCCGTGCCGTGTCGTAAGTGAAAGCTCCCCGCAGGCGGTTCAGCTGCAGATCCGGCTGGGTCGTGCGCAACTGCGCTCCCTCGGTACGCAGCTCTGCCACCACCCGGGGCGGCCGCCCCGAGTCCCGACGCAGCGGGATATCCAGCGTGAGCCGGCCCTGCAACGGCCCCTCGCCCGCCCAGCCGGCGAAGGTTTTCGCGGTCTCCAGCGGCGCTTCCCGGAGAATCCGCAGACCGTCGCCGACACTGCTTTCCAGTTCGCTTTCCAGGTGCAGCATCGGTATGCCACCCTTGGCCGCCGGAACCTCGGCGCGGGCCGAGGTCAGCCGGCTGTCCAGCACTCGCCCCCCATCCAGGTTCACCTGCACCCCGCCGCCCTCGACGAAGATCTCGCCCCGGGCCTCGCGCAGCTCCGGCCAGCCCGGCTGGTAGGCCAGCTCAAGGTCGCGGACCTTGAAGAACAGGCCGAGGCTGCGCGTCCCCGCCTCGGCCCCTTTGTTCAACGCCCCCTGGAAGAAGAACTGGCCCTCGTCGAGGCGGCCGGCGCGAATCGAGCTCTTCAGCCACTCGGCCAGCGGCGGCGAAAAACCGGGAGAAAGGGTCGGCAGGTATTTCTCGGTATAACGGGCATCGCCGTCGCGCAGGCCGACGCGCAGGTCCATGTAGTCCTCTTCCGCGGGGTCGCGGCGCAGGCGGATCAGGAAGTCGATGGCGGTACGCCCCTCCTCGCCGTCCGTCTGGATGTAGGGACTGCGCAAGGTCACGCCCTGCTCGTCGACCTGCCAGAGCAGCCGCCCGGCGGCATGCCGGTAGCGCCAGGGACGGGGGAACAGGTGAGCGAGATGCAGCGCGAAGTCGTCGCCGTTGAGACGCAGCTCGCCGCCGGCCAGGTCGCCGCTGACGCTGCCGTCGACGTTGTGCGCCGCCGGTACTGCGCTCCAGGCGTCGAAGGCCACCCCCTCGAGATTGGCCGCATAGGCGAGGCGCCGGCCATCCTCTGACTGTGGCCGGTAATCCAGCCGCAGGTTGCGCAGGATGCCACGCGGCCGCAATCCCGCCAGGGCGCTCCCGACCCCTTCCGGCAGCGGCGCCAGGGACTGCACCAACGGCATCAGCGGCGTCAGGTCGAGGCGGTTGGCGGTCAGCGTCCAGGGGCTTGGCGCGTCGGCCGCAGCCCGATGCTCGAGGGCGATCTGCACGCCCGTCCAACGGGACGGACCGAAATCGACCGCCAGGGAGTCGAGCAGCGCGCGGAAGTCCTCGCCGTCGCGCAGGAAATGTCCGTTCAGCACCAGATCCCGCACCCCGGCCGGCGCCTGCCCGGCGCGGCGGACGCGCAACTCGGGCACCTGCAGGCGGCTCGCCGCGCGCTGCAGACGGCCCTCGGCCCAAGACAGCCAGACCTCGCCACCGGCATGCAGCCGCTCGATCTGCCAGTCGCCGGTCAGGCTGTGCGGCACCCAACCCGCCCAGTCGCTCTGCGGCAGGCTGACGTAGAGTTCGGCATCGCTCTGCCGCCAGCCCGCATCGGCCAGTTTGCCCTGCAGACGCCACTGCAGTGGCTGCCCGTCGGGCAGACTCAGGCGACCGTCGAGGCGCTGCTGCCAGCCGTCGCTGCGCAGCGTGAGGTCGACGTCCCGGAAAGCGAAGGGCGCCTGTCCATGGGGCGCGAAGGTGATCTGGCTGTCCAGCAGCGACAGGTGGTCGATCCGCTCGAGAGCGCGCAAGGACTCGTCAGGATTGAACGGCCGCGGCCGACCGCGCTGCGGCGCCCCCTCCAGAGTCCAGCGCCCCTCGGCATCCTGCACCAGGGCGAAACGCACCCCCTCCAACTCCAGCGCGGCGACGCGCAGCTCGCGGGCCATCAGGGTGCGCAGCAGATCGAGACGCACCTGGACCCGTTCCAGATGCAGTGCGTCGGCACCCTCGCCGATCGTCACATCGCGTGCCAGCAGCCGCGGCACGAGGGCGGTCCACTCTCCCTCCAGAGCCCGGATGAGCACCGGCATGCCCAGCACGTCGCGAACCCGCGCCTGAACCTCGAGACGGGTGTCGGCAACCAACGGCGCCAGCTGGCGACCCAGGCTGACGCCCAGCGCCAGCAGCATAAGGCTCAGGGTACCGAGCCCGAAGAGGATGCGCAGACAGGCCTCGAACAGGCGGGAGAGTCGCGACATGGTCAGGGCTTACAGTAGGACGACATCGTACTGCTCCTGGGAATAGGTACCCTCCACCTGAAACTTGATGGGACGACCGATGAAGGCCTCGAGATCGGCGACGTTGCCCGACTCCTCGTCGAGCAGCCGGTCGACCACCTTCTGGTTGGCCAGCACCAGGTAGCCTTCGGCCTGGTAGGCGCGGGCCTCACGGAGGATTTCGCGGAAGATTTCGTAGCAGATGGTTTCCGCGGTCCTCAGCTTGCCGCGCCCCTGGCAGCAGCTGCAGGGCTCGCAGAGCACCTGCTCGAGGCTTTCGCGGGTCCGCTTGCGGGTCATCTGCACCAATCCCAGCACGGTGATGCCGATGATGTTGGTCTTGGCGTGGTCGCGCTCCAGCTGTTTCTCCAGGGTGCGCAGCACCTGGCGCTGGTGCTCCTCGTCCTCCATGTCGATGAAGTCGATGATGATGATCCCGCCCAGGTTGCGCAGACGCAGCTGGCGGGCGATCGCGGTGGCCGCCTCGAGGTTGGTCTTGAAGATCGTCTCTTCCAGGGTGCGATGACCGACGAAAGCGCCGGTATTGACGTCGATGGTGGTCATCGCCTCGGCCGGATCGATGATCAGGTAGCCGCCGGACTTGAGCATCACCTTGCGCTCCAGAGCCTTCTGGATCTCGTCCTCGACGCCGTACAGGTCGAAGATCGGGCGCTCGCCCGGATAGTGTTCGAGGTGGTCGGCGATCTCCGGCATCAGCTCGGTGACGAACTGCAAGACCTTCTGGAAGGTTTCCCGCGAATCGATGCGGATCTTCTCGATGCGCGGGCTGACCAGGTCGCGCAGGGTGCGCAGGGCCAGGCTGAGATCCTCGTAGATCACCGTCGGTGCGCTGGCGGTCTGCATCTGCCCGGCGATCTGGTCCCACAGGCGGCGCAGGTAACGGATGTCGGCGAGGATCTCGTCGGCGCCGGCGCCTTCGGCGGCGGTGCGCAGGATGAAGCCGCCCTCGTGCTCGATTCCCTCGCTGGCCACGCAATCGGCAACCACCTTCTTGAGACGCTCGCGCTCGCTCTCCTCCTCGATTTTCAGGGAGATGCCGACGTGGCGGGTGCGCGGCATGTAGACCAGATAGCGGGAGGGAATCGACAGATGGGTGGTCAGCCGCGCACCCTTGCTGCCGATCGGGTCCTTGGTGACCTGCACCACCAGGCTCTGCCCTTCGTGCACCAGGGCCGCGATGTTCTCCACCGCACTGCCCTCGCGGGTGGAAATCTCCGCGGCATGGATGAACGCGGCGCGCTCCAGACCGACATCGATAAAAGCCGCCTGCATGCCCGGCAGTACCCGCACCACCCGGCCCTTGTAGATGTTGCCGACGATACCGCGGCGCTGGGTGCGCTCGACGTGTACCTCCTGCAGCACGCCGTTCTCCACCACCGCCACGCGCGACTCCATCGGCGTGATATTGATCAGAATCTCTTCGCTCATCGCATAGTCCCGAAGCCGGGCGCGGCTTATCAGCCCAGGCGCCTTGTTATTGTGATTGTGGTTGCCAGCACGAAATGCCGAACTCGGCCAGCAGTTGCGCGGTTTCGCAAAGCGGCAGGCCGACCACGGCCGAATAGCTGCCCTCCAGATGGCTGACGAACACCGCGGCAAAACCCTGGATGGCATAGCCGCCGGCCTTGTCCAGCGGCTCGCCGGTTGCCCAGTAGGCCTCGGCCTCGGCGGCACCGAGGGAACGGAAAGCCACCCGGCTACGCACCACCCGCGCCATGCAACGCCCGGCACCGGCCAGGGCCACCGCGGTCAGCACCTCGTGCTCGCGCCCGCCGAGGGCCTGCAGCATGGCCAGCGCCTCGGCCCGATCTCCCGGTTTGCCGAGAATTCGCCCGTCCAGCACCACCGTGGTATCCGCACCGAGCACCACCGCCTGCCCGGCGTCGGCGAGGCGGGCCAGGCCGGCTGACGCCTTGTTGCGCGCCAGGCGCTCGACATAGGCCGCCGGCGCCTCGTCTGGCGCGGGGGTCTCGTCGACGGCCAGGGCGAGCGGGACGAAAGGCACGCCGATCTGCGTCAGCAGTTCGCGCCGGCGGGGCGAACCCGAGGCCAGGTAGAGCGTGGCGACCATGCAATTTCTCCCTGTCTGAAGCCCCCCGCCCACCGTACTCGACGGGGGCAGGGGTTAATTGACATTGAAGCGCAGTCGGAGGCTGCGCAGAGCGGTGAATACCCAAGGCCAGAGCAAGGCGCTGACCAGGGCCGGCAAGAGGAAGGCCAGGGTCGGCGGGCGGTTGCCGGCCAGCGCATTGAGCCAGAGCTGCACCAGTTGGGCCAGGCCGAAGACTACCAGCAGGACCAGGCTCTGCTGCCACAACGGAAACATGCGGACACGCTGCTGCAGCGTCAGCATCAGGAAAGCGATCAGCGTCAGGGTCAGCGCATGCTGCCCGAGCAGGACGCCATAGAGCACGTCCATCGCCAGCCCCAGCAGCCAGATCACGGTCATGCTGACCCGCTGCGGCACCGCCAGGATCCAGTAGGTGATGAACATCGCCAACCAGAGAGGCCGGCCTACCTCCATGAAGCCCGGCATGGGCGCCACGCTGAGCAACAGGCCCGCCAGGTAGCTGGCCCAGATCAGCCAGCCGTTGTGTTCGCCCATCAGCGCGCTCCGCCGGCGCCCGCCGGGGCCGGCCGCGACGGTGCCGACGGCGCGGGCGCGGAAGCAGCGCCCGGCGCAGTCCCCACGGCGGCCGGGCTCTTCGCCTGCTCGGCCAGCTCGCGGTCATGCGCCTCCTGGGCCTGGGCCGCTTCGCTGGCGCGCTGCTCCGGCGAGCGCGGATCGCTGAATACCAGCAACATGTAGCGGGTGCGGTTCAGAGCCGCCGTGGGCACGGCACGGACGATAGAGAAGGGCTGCCCGGAATCGTGGATCACTTCGTTCACCACGGCCACCGGATAGCCGGCCGGAAAGCGCTGCCCCATGCCGGAGCTGACCAGCAGATCGCCCTCCTTGATGTCGGCGGTATCGGCGACATGGCGCAGCTCCAGACGCTCCGGGTTGCCGGTGCCGACGGCGATGGCGCGCAGGCCGTTGCGGTTGACCTGCACCGGGATGCTGTGGGTGGTATCGGTGAGCAGCAACACCCGCGCGGTGTAGGGCATGACCTCCACCACCTGGCCCATCAGGCCGCGGGCATCGAGCACCGGCTGGCCGAGGAACACGCCGTCCCGCTCGCCCTTGTCGATCAGGATGCGATGAGTGAAGGGGTTGGGGTCGACGCCGATCAGTTCGCCGACCAGCACCTTCTCGTCCACCAGTTCCGCGGAGTTGAGCAGCTCGCGCAGACGCACGTTCTGCTCGGTCAGCGTCGCCAGTTTCTGCAGGCGGCGCTGCATCAGCAGGGCCTCAGCCTTGAGCTTCTCGTTTTCCGCCAGCAGCTCACTGCGGCTGCTGAACTGCTGGTTGATGCCATCCCAGAGGCGCACCGGCAGATCGGCCAACCCGTAGAAGGGCATCAGCACCAGCCCCAGCTGGCTGCGGACCGGCTTGAGGACCTCGAAACGGGCATCCACCACCATCAGTGTGGCGGCAAGCACCGCCAGCACCAACAGGCGCACCACGAGCGAAGGCCCTTTGCTGAAGAGCAGTTTGATAGCGGGTTCCTCGCGACTCCAAGCCTCGACCGTCAGCCATGCGCCGAAAACGGCGCCAGGCGTCGCTTTCGGCGTACAGCCCGAAGCCTGCCCCGGTGGCTCACTCGGTGGAGAGCAGATCCATGCGGTGGCTGTCGATCATTTCCAGCGCCCGGCCGCAGCCGCGCGCCACGCAGGTCAGCGGGTCCTCGGCGACGATCACCGGCAGGCCGGTTTCCTGGGCCAGCAGCTTGTCCAGGTCGCGCAACAGGGCGCCACCGCCGGTCAGCACCAGGCCACGCTCGGCGATGTCCGCGGCCAGTTCCGGCGGGGACTGCTCCAGGGCGCTCTTCACCGCCTGGACGATGCTCGCCAGGGACTCCTGGATCGCGTCCAGCACCTCGCTGGAGTTGAGGGTGAAGCTACGCGGCACGCCCTCGGCCAGGTTGCGCCCGCGCACGTCGATCTCGCGCAGTTCGCTGCCCGGCCAGGCGCTGCCGATTTCCTGCTTGATGCGCTCGGCGGTGGCCTCGCCGATCAGGCTGCCGTAGTTGCGCCGCACGTAGGTGACGATGGACTCGTCGAAACGGTCGCCGCCGACCCGCACCGATTCGGCATAGACCACGCCGTTCAGGGAGATCAGGGCGATCTCCGTGGTGCCGCCGCCGATGTCCACCACCATCGAGCCATGCGGCTCGTCCACCGGCAGGCCGGCGCCGATGGCCGCCGCCATCGGCTCCTCGATCAGGAACACTTCGCGGGCGCCGGCGCCCAAGGCCGATTCGCGGATGGCGCGGCGCTCGACCTGGGTCGACTTGCAGGGCACGCAGATCAGCACGCGCGGGCTGGGCTGCAGGAAGCTGCTCTCGTGCACCTTGTTGATGAAGTACTGCAGCATCTTCTCGCAGACGCTGAAGTCGGCGATCACGCCGTCCTTCATCGGGCGGATCGCGGTGATGTTACCCGGGGTTCGTCCCAACATGCGCTTGGCTTCGGTCCCAACCGCCACGACGCTCTTCTGGTTGCCGTGCGTGCGGATGGCGACCACGGACGGCTCGTTCAGGACGATGCCGCGCTCGCGCACATAGATGAGGGTGTTGGCAGTCCCCAGATCGATCGACAGATCGCTGGAAAACATGCCACGGAGTTTCTTGAACATTGACAGGAACCCTGAGGCGAAGCATGGGTAAAAAGAGCGCAAACTCTAACAATGGCAGGGATTTTGGGCAAGGCGCCCACTGTGCTAAATTCCCCGTTTTCAGCAGCCCGCAAGGCCAGCAACGCGGCCTTCGACCACCCGTCCGGGAACCCGGTTCCCGAGCTTTCCACCCACGGCCGGCTGCCCGTTTTCCCTGGAGAATCCCGATGGCGCTTGAACGCTCCGACGTGGAAAAGATCGCCCATCTGGCCCGACTGGGGCTGGACGACGCCGAGCTCCCACGTACCACCGAAACCCTGAACGACATCCTCGGCCTGATCGACCGGATGCAGGCGGTCGACACCCACGGCATCGAGCCCCTCGCCCACCCCCTGGAGGCCACCCAGCGCCTGCGTCCGGACGAGGTCACCGAGAGCAACCGCCGCGACGCCTACCAGGCCATCGCCCCAGCCGTGGAGAACGGCCTGTATCTGGTTCCCAAGGTGATCGAGTGATGCATCGACTGACTCTGGCGCAAATCGCCCGCGGCCTGGCCGCCAAGGACTTCTCCGCCGTCGAGCTGAGCGAGGCCCTGCTGGCCCGCATCGGCCAGTTCGACCCGCAGCTCAACAGCTTCATCACCGTCACCGCCGACCATGCCCGCGCCCAGGCCCAGGCCGCCGACGCACGCCGCGCCGCCGGCGAGAACGGCGCCCTGCTCGGCGCGCCGATCGCCCACAAGGACCTGTTCTGCACGCAGGGGGTGCGCACCAGCTGCGCCTCGAAGATCCTCGACAACTTCGTCTCGCCCTACGACGCCACCGTCGTGGAGAAGCTCGCCGCCGCCGGCTGCGTGAGCCTCGGCAAGCTGAACATGGACGAGTTCGCCATGGGTTCGGCCAACGAATCCAGCCACTACGGTCCGGTGAGAAACCCCTGGAACCTGGAATGCGTGCCCGGCGGCTCCTCCGGCGGCTCGGCCGCGGCGGTGGCGGCGCGGCTGATCCCGGCGGCCACCGGCAGCGACACCGGCGGCTCGATCCGCCAGCCGGCGGCGCTGACCAACCTCACCGGGATCAAGCCGACCTACGGCCGCGTCTCGCGCTGGGGGATGATCGCCTACGCCTCCAGCCTCGACCAGGGCGGCCCGCTGGCACGCACCGCCGAGGACTGCGCCCTGCTGCTCGGCGCCATGGCCGGTTTCGACCCGAAGGACTCCACCTGCGTGGATCAACCGGTCGACGACTACCTGGCCGCGCTGAACCGGCCGCTGGCCGGTCTGCGCATCGGCCTGCCGCGCGAATACTTCGGCGCCGGCCTCGACCCGCGCCTGTCCGATGCGGTGATGGCCTGCGTCGAGGTGCTGAAGAAGCTCGGCGCCACGGTCAAGGAAATCGGCCTGCCGAACATGCAGCACGCGATCCCCGCCTACTACGTGATCGCGCCTGCCGAAGCCTCCTCCAACCTGTCGCGCTTCGACGGCGTGCGCTTCGGCTATCGCTGCGAGAACCCGGTCAACCTCGAAGACCTCTACAAGCGCTCGCGCGGCGAAGGCTTCGGCGCCGAGGTCAAGCGGCGGATCATGGTCGGCACCTATGCCCTCTCCGCCGGCTACTACGACGCCTATTACCTCAAGGCGCAGAAGATACGCCGGCTGATCCGCAGCGACTTCATCGGTGCCTTCCAGGAGGTCGACGTGATCCTCGGCCCGACCACCCCGAACCCGGCGTGGAAGCTCGGCGAGAAGAGCAGCGACCCGATCGCCGCCTATCTCGAGGACATCTACACCATCACCGCCAACCTCGCCGGCATTCCCGGCCTGTCCATGCCGGCCGGCTTCGTCGACGGCCTGCCGGTGGGCGTGCAACTGCTCGCGCCCTACTTCCAGGAAGGCCGCCTGCTCAACGTCGCCCACCAGTACCAGCAGGCGACCGACTGGCACCAACGGGCACCGGAAGGCTTCTGAGGAATACGCACATGCAATGGGAAACCGTGATCGGGCTGGAAATCCACGCACAGCTCGCCACCCGCTCGAAGATCTTCTCCGGCAGCGCCACCACCTTCGGCGCCGAGCCCAACACCCAGGCCAGCCTGATCGACCTCGGCATGCCCGGCACCCTGCCGGTGCTCAACGAGGAGGCGGTGCGCATGGCGGTGAAGTTCGGCCTGGCCATCGAGGCGGAAATCGGCCACACCAACGTCTTCGCCCGCAAGAACTACTTCTACCCGGACCTGCCCAAGGGCTACCAGACCAGCCAGATGGACAAGCCCATCGTCGGCAAGGGCTACCTCGACATCACCCTGGAAGACGGCACCGTCAAGCGCATCGGCATCACCCGCGCGCACCTGGAAGAGGATGCCGGCAAGAGCCTGCACGAAGACTTCCACGGCATGAGCGGCATCGACCTCAATCGCGCCGGCACCCCGCTCTTAGAGATCGTCTCCGAGCCGGACATCTGCTCGGCCAAGGAGGCGGTGGCCTACGTCAAGGCGATCCACGCGCTGGTCCGTTACCTGGGAATCTGCGACGGCAACATGGCCGAAGGCTCGCTGCGCTGCGACTGCAACGTCTCGGTGCGGCCCAAGGGCCAGGAAGCCTTCGGCACCCGCGCCGAGATCAAGAACGTCAACTCCTTCCGCTTCATCGAGCGCGCGATCAACCACGAGCTGCAGCGGCAGATCGAGCTGATCGAGGACGGCGGCAAGGTCGTCCAGGAAACCCGCCTGTACGACCCCAACAAGGACGAGACGCGCTCCATGCGCAGCAAGGAGGAAGCCAACGACTACCGCTACTTCCCCTGCCCCGACCTGCTGCCGGTGGTGATCGAGCCGGGCTTCCTCGACGAGGTGCGCGCCGGCCTGCCGGAGCTGCCGGGCGAGAAGCGCGCGCGCTTCGAGCACGAGCACGGCCTGTCCGCCTACGACGCCAACGTGCTGTCGGCCAGCCGCGAGCTGGCCGACTACTTCGAACAGGTCCAGCAGGTCTGCGGCGACGCCAAGCTGGCGGCCAACTGGGTGATGGGCGAGCTGTCCAGCCTGCTCAACAAGGACAACCTGGAGATCGACCGGTCGCCGGTCTCGGCTGCGCAACTGGGCGGGATGATCCTGCGCATCAAGGACAACACCATCTCCGGCAAGATCGCCAAGATGGTCTTCGAGGCCCTGGCCGCCGGCGAAGGCGACTCGGCCGATGCGATCATCGAGCGGAAGGGCCTCAAGCAGGTCACCGACTCCGGCGCCATCGAGGCCGTGCTCGACGAGGTGCTGGCTGCCAACGCCGCTCAGGTCGAGCAGTACCGCGCCAGCGACGAAGCCAAGCGCGCCAAGATGTTCGGCTTCTTCGTCGGCCAGGCGATGAAGGCGTCCAAGGGCAAGGCCAACCCCGGCCAGGTGAACGAACTGCTGAAGAAGAAGCTCGAAGGCTGAGCCAGCGACAACGCCGGCCCAGCCCGGCGTTGCACTTTCCGGAGCCTCGACCATGCTGCGAACACTGCCACTCGCCCTCCTCCTCGTCCTGCTCGCCGGCTACCCCTCGCCGCGACTCGAAGCGCGCAGCTACAGCGCCGTGGGGATGGCCTCCCACTATGCCGCCAAGCATCACGGCAAACGCACTGCCAGCGGCGAACTCGTGGACCGCAACACCCTCACCGCCGCCCACCGCAGCCTGCCGCTCGGCAGTCGAGTGCGGGTAACCAGCCTGCGCACGCGCCAGAGCGTCGTGGTGCGCATCAACGACCGCGGCCCCCGTGCCAGCGGACGGATCATCGACCTGTCCTACAAGGCCGCCCGGCAGCTGGAAATGCTGCATGCCGGCGTGGCCTTGGTACGCCTGGAACTGCTCGACGACTGAACGGACAGCGCCCGGGAAGATGCTCCTGACGACCCTTGCCGGCCTGATCGCCGGCCTGGCCCTGCTGCTCGCCGGCGCGGAAGCCCTGGTCCGCGGCAGCGCCCGGCTGGCCGTGCGCTGCCGCGTCCCGCCGCTGGTCGTCGGTCTGACCGTGGTGGCCTTCGGCACCAGCACCCCGGAAATGGCGGTTAGCGTGCTGTCGGCCAGCGGCGGACAGGGCGACCTCGCCGTGGGCAACGTCGTCGGCAGCAACATCTTCAACGTGCTGATGATCCTCGGCCTGTCCGCGCTGCTCATTCCCCTCCAGGTGTCGCGCCGGCTGATCCGCCTCGACGTACCGCTCATGATCGGCGCCAGCCTGCTGGCCTGGCTGCTGGCCATGGACCGGCACTACGGCCGGCTGGACGGCGTGCTGCTGCTTACCGGCCTGCTCGCCTACACCACCCTCCAGGTGCGCAGCGGCCTGCGCGTCAGGGCCGACAGCGAGCGCAACGAATTCGAGGTGGAATACGGCGAAAGGGTCGAGGGACGCCTGGCCCTGTTCGGCCATCTGGCGCTCGTCGTCCTCGGCCTGGCCCTGCTGGCCTGGGGTTCCAACCTGCTGGTCGACGGGGCGGCGACCCTGGCCCGAACCCTCGGCCTGTCCGAGCTGGTGGTCGGCCTGACCGTCGTCGCCGCCGGCAGCTCGCTGCCGGAGCTGGCCACCTCGCTGATCGCCGCCCTCAAGGGCGAGCGCGACATCGCGGTGGGCAACATCGTCGGCAGCAATCTCTTCAACCTGCTCGCCGGCCTCGGCCTGGCCGGACTGGTCGCGCCCGCCCCGCTCGACGTGTCGCCCAACGCCCTGGCCTTCGACTACCCGGTGATGGTCGCGGCAGCCGTGGCCTGCCTGCCGATCTTCTTCACCGGCTATCGCATCGACCGCTGGGAGGGGCTGCTGTTCCTCGGCTACTACCTGGCCTACGGCGCCTACCAGGCGCTGTTCGCCGCCGGCGCCTCGACCGTCGCCCTGCTGCACAGCGCGCTGGCCTGGTACGCCCTGCCGCTGACCGCCCTGACCCTGCTGGTCATCGCCGTCCGCGCCTGGCATCGGCAGGACGGGAAGCGCCGCTCAGATCCAGCCGAGCCACTGCAGGACAAAGATACCGATGTTGGTGGTCACCGCTGCGAGCAGCGTGGTGATCACCACGATTCCCCCCGCCAGTTGGTGGTTGCCGCCTACCGCCTTGGCCATGACGAAGCTGGCCGCGGCGGTCGGGCTGGCGAAATACAGGTAGAGGACGCCCAGATCGGCACCGCGGAAACCGCACAGCCAGGCACCGAAGGTCGATAGCAGCGGCAACCAGGCCATCTTCATCAGGCCGGAGCTGAGCGCCAGGCTGCCACTCTCACGCAGGGCGGCGAGGGAAATGGTCCCGCCGATGCAGATCAGCGCCAGCGGCAGGGTCATCTGCGCGAAATAGTCGCCGGAAGTGAGCAGCCAGGCCGGCAGGCCGACCTGCCAGTAGGCGAACGGAAGCGCCACCAGCACACCGATGATCAGCGGGTTGCAGAGGATGCTCTTGGCGATGCTCCAGGCGTCGGTCCGGGCCTGCGGGCTGTAGAACGCCAGCACTACCGAGGCGAGCGTGTTGTAGACCAGGATCACCGCGCCGGCCAGCACCCCGCCGAGGGACAGCCCGTAGTCGCCGTACATGCTGGTGGCCAGGGCCAGGCCGACGATGCCGTTGTTGCCGCGAAACGCCCCCTGGACATAGACGCCGCGATCGGCGCGCGGGCAGCGCCACAGCGACCAGGCCCAGGCGATCAGGAAACCGGCGACGGAAGCCAGGGTGAAATAGCCGAGCAACGCCGGCTGCAGCGCCGCATCCAGATCCGCATGGAGGATCGAGAGGAACAGCATGGTCGGCATAGTGCCCTTGAACACCAGCTCCGAGGCCGTGTTGATGAAGGCGACGTCGATCCAGCCCAGGCGCCGCAGCAGAACGCCGAGAAACAGCATGGCGAAGACCGGCGCAGTGATGCCCAGGGTTTGCGAGAACAGCGCGAGCATGGGGAGAGTCCGGGAAACGGTAGGCCCCTATCATAACGGCATATCTCTCGCCGGGAGACAAGAGGGGTAGCCGGGATGCCGCCGCGCTGCAGCCAGCCCGGGGACCGGACTGGCCTGGGGAGGCCGCCGCCTCAGCGACGGACCGGACGCTTCTGCAGCTTGCGCTGCAGGGTGCGCCGGTGCATGCCCAAGGCGCGGGCGGTGGCCGAGATGTTGCCGTCGTTCTCGGCGAGCACGCGCTGGATGTGCTCCCACTGCAGACGGTCCACCGACATCGGGTTGTCCGGCACCAGACTGTTCAGGTCGACGTGCTCGGAGAGCAGCGCGGTGAGCACGTCGTCGGCGTCGGCCGGCTTGCACAGGTAGTTGCAGGCGCCGCGCTTGATCGCCTCCACCGCGGTGGCGATGCTCGAATAGCCGGTGAGGATCAGCACGCGCATCTCGCCGTCCAGCTCGAGCAGCTTGGGCAGCAGCACCAGCCCCGAGTCGCCCTCCATCTTGAGGTCGAGCACGGCGTAGTCCGGGAGGTCCTGGAGCGCGATCTCCAGCCCCTCCTCCGCCGAGCCGGCACAGGTCACGCGAAAGCCGCGGCGGGTCATGGCCCGCGCCATCACCCGGGTGAAGGTCGTATCGTCGTCCACCAGCAGCAAATGCGGCTGCTGCTCTTCACCCTCGATCGGATGCTCACTCATGGTTGTCTCCTGGAGCCAGGCGCGGCAGACGCAATTCGGTCAGCGTGCCGCCCTCCTCGTGGTTGTAGAGTTTCACCGAGCCGCCGGCGCGGGTCACGCTGGCCTGGCTCAGGAACAGGCCAAGGCCGAAGCCCTTGCCCTTGGTGGTAAAGAAAGGCTTGCCCAACTGCTCGGCGATCGCCAGCGGCACGCCTTCGCCATGGTTGCGGATGCTGATGCACAGCTCCTCGGCGTCCCAGTCGAGGCAGATGTCCAGATCCTCCGGACAGGCGTCGGCGGCGTTGTTGAGCAGGTTGAGCAGCGACTGGGTCAGGTCCGGCGCCGGCGCCAGCCGCGGCATGGCGCCCGTGCCGAGGACCTCGTAGCGGTAGCTCGCCTCCGGGCGCATCAGGTGCCAGCGGTTGAGCGCGACCTCCAGCCAGGCTGCCGCGCCCTGCTCCTTGACCGCCTGCAGGCGGTCGGCCTCGGCGGCGCGGACCAGTTGCTGCAGGGTGTCCTTGCACAGCTTCACCTGCTCCTGCAACACCGCCAGATCCTCCTGAAGCAGCGGATCGTCGTGCTCCTGGCGCAGCTCGGTGATCAACACGCTCATGGTCGCCAGCGGCGTGCCCAGTTCGTGGGCCGCGCCGGCCGCCTGGGTGGCCACCGCCAGCAGCTGCTGGTCGCGCATGCTCTCCTCGCGGCGCGTGGCCTGGAACTCCTCCTGGCGGCGCAGCTCGCCGGCCATCCGGCCGACGAAGAAGGTGATCAGCGCCGCGGCCAGGGCAAAGCTCAGCCACATGCCGTAGATCAGCAGGGTGACGCGATGCTCCGATGGCAGATCGGTCGGGTTGTACCAGCCGACCAGCAGGGTGTAGGCGACCAGCGCCAGGCCGGCGAGCATCACCGTATGCAGCTTGGGCAGGGTCGCCGCGGCGATGGTCAGCGGCACCAGGTAATAGGAGACGAAGGGGTTGGTCGGGCCGCCGGTGAAATACAGCAGCAGGCTGTGGATGATCAGGTCGCAGGCCAGGTGGCCGGCATATTCCAGATCGGTCACCGGCCATTGCATCTGCAGGCGCAGAGCGGCACCCAGACAGAGCATGGCGGACAGGCTGAGAGTGCCGGACAGCGCCAGCCACGGCAGCGGCATCAGGTCGGTGAGATAGGCCAGGCCAACCGAACCGGCCTGGGCGGCCAGCACGAGGACGCGGATCAGGATGAGCCGACGGAGGTTCTGGCGGCTGGCCGACAGCATTTGAACGGGTGCGAGCATGGTATTCCTCGGATGCGCCCGGTCAGTATACCCAAAAGCCCGCCGGCGACCGGCCCGAATGCGGCAACGGGACGCGGGCGAAGCTGCAGAAACTGGGCTACGCAGCTAGAGTCTGACCCCAACCGTCCAACGGACATGATCACGGCCCACACAAGGATTTCCCCATGCCCAGCCTTTTCCGCCTCGCCATGCCCCTCGCCTTTGCCGTCCTGGCCAGCCTGCCGGCACGGGCCGAGGACGCCCCCCGCTACAACCAGGTCAGCCTGCGGGCCGAAGCGAGCCGGGAGGTGGCCCACGACCTGATGCGGGTGACCCTCTACAGCGAAGCCCAGCACAAGGACTCGGGCCAGTTGGCCAACGACATCACCCGCAGCCTGAATGCCGCGGTGGAGCGGGCCCGTCAGGTGCCGGGGGTGACGGTCAGCCTCGGCAGCCGCAACAGCTACCCGGTCTACGACGACCAGGGGCGCCGGATCGTCGCCTGGCGCGAGCGCGCCGAGCTGCGCCTGGAGAGCCCCGACTTCGCCGCCCTCTCCCGGCTGAGCGCCGACCTGCTCAGCGACCTGAAGATCGGCGACATGCGCTTCGCCATCGCCGACGCGACGCGCCAGAAGGGCGAGGACGAACTGCTGCAGGAAGCCGTGAAGGCCTTCGGCGAACGCGCCAAGCTCGCCACCCGGGCACTCGGCGGCAGCGGCTACAAGCTGGTCAGCCTGAACCTGAACAGCGCCGGAATCACCCCGCCGCCGTTTCCGCGCGCCGCGATGGCGATGAAGAGCATGGATCGCGAGGCGGGCGTTCCGGTGCAGGAAATCGAGGCCGGCAGCAGCCAGGTGAGCGTCAGCGCCGATGGGGTGATCGAAGTGCAGATGCCCTGAATGGACCGGCGCCCGGTGCTGTAAAGTGGCGCCAGAGCCTGCCGACTGGATCGCCCATGCACCGACGCCCCACCGCCCTCCTCCTCGCCAGCCTGCTCGCCGGGGCCGTCCAGGCCACGCCGAGCAGTCTGGTGGTGTGCACCGAAGGCAGCCCGGAAGGCTTCGACATCGTCCAGTACACCGCCGCCGTCAGCGCCGACGCCTCGGCGGAGACGGTGTTCGACCGCCTGCTGCGCTTCGCCCCCGGCGGCACCGAGCTGCTCCCCGCCCTCGCCGAGCGCTGGGAAGTGTCCGCCGACGGTCTCGAATACACCTTCCAGCTGCGCCGCGGCGTGCGCTTCCAGCGCACCCCCTGGTTCGTCCCGAGCCGGGAATTCAACGCTGACGACGTGATCTGGAGCTTCCGCCGCCAGATCGACCCCCAGCACCCCTGGCACCGGCTGTCGCCGCGCGGCTTCCCCTATGCCGAGTCGATGGCCGTCGGCGAGCTGATCCGGCGCATCGACCGGCTCGACGACCATCGCGTGCGCTTCGTCCTGCGCTACCCCGAGGCCCCCTTCCTGGCCAACCTGGCGATGGGCTTCGCCTCCATCTACTCCGCCGAATACGCCGACCGGCTGCTGGCGGCCGGCACCCCGGAGCGCCTCAACAGCCAGCCGCTGGGCACCGGCCCCTTCGTCTTCGAGCGCTACGAGAAGGACGCCCAGGTGCGCTTCCGGCGCAACCCCGACTACTGGGACAGCGCACCGGCCATCGAGCGGCTGATCTTCGCCATCACCCCCGAGCCCAACGTGCGGGTGCAGAAGCTCAAGGCCGGCGACTGCCAGATCGCCCTCTCCCCGCGCCCGGTGGACCTGCCCGGCCTGCGCAAGGATGCGCGCATCGAAGTGCTGGAGGACGAGCCGCTCTTGACCGCCTACATCGGCATCAACACCCGCCACCCGCCGCTCGACGACGTGCGGGTGCGCCAGGCGCTCAACCTCGCCGTCGACAAGGCCGCCTACCTGCGCGCCCAGTTCGGCGAGGGCGGCGCCAGCCCGGCGGTGGCGCCCTACCCGCCGAGCCTGTGGGGCTCCGACCCGACGCTCGCCGCCTGGCCCCACGACCCGGCGCGTGCCCGCGCGCTGCTGGCCGCGGCCGGGCACGCCCAGGGCCTGAAGCTGAGCATCTGGACCCGCCCCGGCGGCGGACCGAGCAATCCCAACCCCGGCATCGGCGCCCAGCTGCTGCAGGCCGACCTGGCCGCCGTCGGCATCCAGGCGGAGATCCGCGTGCTGGAATGGGGCGAGCTGATCAAGCGGGCGAAGAACGGCGAGCACGACCTGGTGTTCATGGGCTGGGCCGGCGACAACGGCGACCCGGACAACTTCCTCACCCCCAACCTGTCCTGCATCGCCGCCGCCTCCGGCGAGAACCAGGCCGGCTGGTGCAACGAGCCATTCGACGCCCTGCTGCGCGAGGCCCGCCGCGCCACCGACCAGGCGCAGCGCGCCGCGCTCTACCGCCAGGCCCTGGCGATCTTCCACGAACAGGCGCCGTGGATTCCCCTCGCCCACCCCCGCGAGTTCGCCGCCGTGCGCCGCGATGTCGAGGGCTTCGTGATCAGCCCGCTGGGCACCAACAACTTCGCCGGCGTGCGTCGCACCCCGGCCAGCGACCCGGAGTGAGCCCCGCGCATGCTGTCCTTCCTCGCCCGCCGTCTCGGCCTGCTGATTCCCACCTTCCTCGGCGTTACCCTGCTGACCTTCGCGCTGATCCGCCTGATCCCCGGCGACCCGGTGGAGGTGATGATGGGCGAACGCCGCCTCGACCCGCAGGCCCACGCCGAGGCCATGCAGCGGCTCGGCCTCGACCGGCCGCTCCACGAGCAGTACCTGAGCTACCTCGGCCAGCTGGCGCAGGGCGACCTCGGCCAGTCGCTGCGCACCCACGAGAGCGTCTGGAGCGAGTTCGCCAGCCTGTTCCCCGCCACCGTCGAGCTGGCCAGTGCCGCCCTGCTGCTGGCCGCCGTGCTCGGCCTGCTCGCCGGGATGGTCGCCGCCCTGAAACGCGGCACGCCGCTCGACCACGGCACCATGGGCCTGGCGCTGACCGGCTACTCGATGCCGATCTTCTGGTGGGCGCTGATCCTGATCATGTTCTTCTCCGTGCAGCTCGGCTGGACGCCGGTTTCCGGGCGACTCGACCTGCTCTATGACGTGGAGCCGGTGACCGGCTTCATGCTCATCGACACCCTGCTCGGCGACGAACAGGGCGCCTTCCTCGACGCCCTGCGCCACCTGATCCTGCCGGCCATCGTACTCGGCACCATCCCGCTGGCGGTGATCGCCCGGATGACCCGCTCGGCGATGCTCGAGGTGCTGCGCGAGGACTACCTGCGCGCCGCCCGCGCCCGCGGCCTGTCGCCGGCGCGGCTGGTCTTCGTGCACGCCCTGCGCAACGCCCTGGTGCCGGTGCTCACGGTGTTCGGCCTGCAGATCGGCTCGCTGCTCTCCGGCGCGGTGCTCACCGAGACCCTGTTCTCCTGGCCGGGCATCGGCAAGTGGCTGATCGAGGCGATCGGCGCCCGCGACTACCCGGTGGTGCAGAACGGCATCCTCTTGATCGCCGCGCTGGTCGTCCTGGTCAACCTCGTCGTGGACCTCCTCTATGGCCTGGCCAATCCGCGCATCCGTCACCGGCAATGAGGGCCTATCGATGACCACACCTGCTCCCCTCGCCGCCGAACCGGCCTGGCCCTCGCCCTTGCGCGAATTCTGCCGGGCCTTCGCGCGCAACCGCGGCGCCCTCGCCGCCCTGCTGCTGCTCGCCCTGCTCGTCGTCTGCGCGCTGCTGGCCCCCTGGCTCGCCCCCTTCGATCCCGCCGCCCAGCACCGCGGCTTCCTGCTCGCCCCACCGGCCTGGCTGGAAGGCGGTCAAGCCCGGTTCCTGCTCGGCACCGACGAACTGGGCCGCGACCTGCTCTCGCGGCTGATCCACGGCGCGCGCCTGTCGCTCCTGATCGGCCTGGCCTCGGTGGCGCTGTCGCTCGCGCCCGGCGTGCTGCTCGGCCTCTGCGCCGGCTTCTTCCCGCGCCTGCTCGGTCCCGCGATCATGCGCCTGATGGACGTCATGCTGGCGCTGCCCGCCCTGCTGCTGGCGGTGGCGGTGGTCGCCGTGCTCGGCCCGGGGCTGCTCAACACCGTGCTGGCGATCGCCATCGTCTCGCTGCCCTCCTACGTGCGCCTGACCCGCGCCGCGGTGCTCGGCGAGATCCACCGCGACTACGTCACCGCCGCGCGGCTGGCCGGTGCCGGGCGGCTGCGCCTGATGTTCGTCGCGGTGCTGCCAAACTGCCTGGCGCCCCTGATCGTCCAGGCCACCCTGGGCTTCTCCGCGGCCATCCTGGATGCCGCCGCACTGGGTTTTCTCGGCCTCGGCGTGCAGCCGCCGACCCCGGAATGGGGCAGCATGCTGGCCTCGGCGCGCGACTACATCGAGCGCGCCTGGTGGGTGGTGACCCTGCCGGGCCTGGCCATCCTCGGCAGCGTGCTGGCGGTCAACCTGCTGGGCGACGGCCTGCACGACGCGCTGGACCCGAAGCTGAAGAACCCGGACTGAGGAACGCGCCATGAGCCTGCTGGAAATCGACAACCTCAGCGTGCGCTACGGGCCCGCCGACGCCCCGCCGGTGGTCGACGGCCTCGACCTGCGCCTGGAAACCGGCGAGGTGCTGGCCATCGTCGGCGAGTCCGGCTCCGGCAAGTCGCAGGCCATGCTCGCCCTGCTCGGCCTGGTCGATCCGCCCGGCCGGGTCGCTGCCGAGCGCCTGCACTTCGCCGGCCACGACCTACTCGCCCTCGGCGAGCGCCGGCGCCGCCGACTGCTCGGCAAGGAGCTGGCGATGGTCTTCCAGGACCCGCTGGCCGCCCTCGACCCCAGCTACCGGGTCGGCTTCCAGCTCGCGGAAGTGCTGCGCCAGCACCTCGGCCTGCGCGGCGCCGCCGCCCGCCGGCGCGCCCTCGACCTGCTCGAACAGGTGGAGATCCCGGCCGCCGCCAGCCGCCTCGATGCCTACCCGCACCAGCTCTCCGGCGGCATGGCCCAGCGGGTGGCCATCGCCCTGGCGATCGCCGCCGAGCCGCGCCTGCTGATCGCCGACGAGCCGACCACCGCCCTCGACGTGACCATCCAGGCACAGATCCTCGAACTGCTGCTCAACCTGCAGCGCGAGCGCGGCATGGCCCTGCTGCTGATCAGCCACGACCTCGCCGTGGTCGCCGAATGCGCCCGTCGGGTCTGCGTGATGTATGCCGGCCAGGCGGTCGAGGTCGGCGCCCTGCCCGGCCTGTTCGACACGCCGGCCCATCCCTACACCGAGGCGCTGCTCGCCGCGCTGCCCGAGGCCGGCACCGCGCGCCGTCCCCTGCGCGGCCTGCCGGGCAGCGTCCCCGGCCGCCACGACCGTCCCGCCGGCTGCCTGCTGTCGCCACGCTGCGCCTACGTGCAGGACGACTGCCGCGCCCGCCGCCCACCGCTGGACGCCAAACGGCAGAGCCAGGCGCGCTGCTTCCACCCGCGCAACCAGGAAACCCCATGAGCCCGGTACTGATCGCCCGCGAGCTGACCCGCCATTACCGCGTCTCCCGCGGCCTGTTCCGCCCCGCCGCCACCGTCCAGGCGCTGAACGGCCTGTCCTTCGAACTGCAGGCCGGGCAGACCCTGGCGGTGGTCGGCGAATCCGGCTGCGGCAAGTCGACCCTGGCCCGCGCCCTGACCCTGATAGAGGAGCCCACTGCCGGCTCGCTGCAAATCGCCGGGCAGGACGTTGCCGGTACCAACAACTACCGGCAACTGCGCCGCGACGTGCAAATGGTCTTCCAGAACCCCTACGCCTCGCTCAACCCGCGCCGGCGGATCGGCGACCAGCTGGCCGAGCCGCTGGCCATCAACACCGACCTCTCCGCCGCCGAATGCCGCGCCCGGGTGCTGGCGATGCTCGAACGGGTCGGCCTGCGCGCCGAGCACTATGCGCGCTACCCGCACACGTTCTCCGGCGGCCAGCGCCAGCGCATCGCCATCGCCCGGGCGATGATCCTGCGCCCCAAGGTGCTGGTCGCCGACGAGCCGACCTCGGCGCTCGACGTGTCGGTACAGGCCCAGGTGCTCAACCTGTTCCTGGAGTTGCAGCAGCAATTCGGCACTGCCTATGTGTTCATCTCCCACAACCTGGCGGTGGTCCGCCACGTCGCCGACCGCCTGCTGGTGATGTACCTCGGCCGGCCCATGGAGCTCGGCCCCGCCGAACGGATCTACCGCAAGCCGCTGCATCCCTACACCCAGGCCCTGCTCGCCGCCACGCCGAGCCTGCATCCCGAGCCGGGCCGCCAGCGCGTCCGCCTCGCCGGCGAGCCGCCCAACCCGCTGGAGCCGCCGGCCGGCTGCGTGTTCCATCCGCGCTGTCCGTATGCGACGGAGCGCTGCCGGGGCGAGGTGCCGGCGCTGCGGGAGGTGGATGGGCGGGAGGTGGCTTGTCATTATGCGGAGCGGTTTGTTTGAGCCCTTCGGGCTTGGGCTGCAGCTCGGCGTAATGACGACGCACTTTCCTCGGCGCGACCGAGAGGTTTCGCCTTGCACGGCGACTCACTTTTTTCAGTCGCGAAAAAAGTAAGCAAAAACGCTTGCCCCTATCATCCGGCCCCGCCTGCGGCGGGGTTCCCTCCCTCCGCCGTCGCTCCAGGGGCCCGGCCCGAAGGGCCATCCATGGCCAACGGGCCTTTCGCCGCATCCATGCGGCTCAACCCCTTCCTCGACGACTCCGCTCGGCCTTCTGCAAGGGGCATTCGGCGCTGCCTGGCAGCTTTGGCGTCAAAAAGCAAAAAGCCAGAAGCAGCCACCGCCTGAAACCTGAAAGGTTTTGTGAAGGTTCAGCCCACACCCCAATCCCGTACAGAAGGCCGAGTGCAGGCGCTGCACAGGGGGACGCGAGGCAGGACGCCGAGCGAGTCGCGAAGGGACAGGGACGTCCCTTCGCGACGGCCCCCGGAGCAGCGCCGGAGCGAGGGAACCCGTAACGAAGCGCAGCGCAGTGAAGGGCCGGATGTCGGGTGCCCTTCTTCTTGGGCAAGCAAGAAGAAAGTGACTCGCCGTGCAAGGCGAAACCTGTAGTTCGGGCCGAGGAAAGCGCGGCGATTGCTCACGAAAGCCAAGCCACAGAAAACCGGCAAGCGCTCAGCGCCCGAAGAACCGATAGAACTCCCGCATCTCCCCCTGCACCGCCTCTACCTCTACCCGCTCGAAGCACACCGCCCGGTGCGCCGGGCACTGCGCCAGCAACCCCAGGTCCAGCGGATGCACCCAGCCGAGGATCGGATAGCCGCCCATGGTCTGCCGGTCGGCCAGCAGCACGATCGGCTGGCCGTCCGGCGGCACCTGGATGGTGCCGGTGGTCACCCCCAGCGACCACTGCCGTGCCGGCGCCCGCAACGGCTCGCCCAGAAGGCGCGCGCCCATCCGGTCGGACTGCGGGCTGAGGGTCCAAGCCTGGGCGAAGAAGCGCCGCCGCTCGGCCACGGAAAAATCCCCGGCATCGCCGCCGAGCATCACCCGCAGGCCGGGTTCGGCCCGGTAGTCGGGCACGAAGCGCCAGGGCACGCTGGCCATGCCGGGTAGACTGGCCGGCGCGCAGGGCAGCAGGTCACCGGCGCGCAGGGGCCGGCCGCCGCCGTGCAGGCCGCCGAGGCCTTCGCGGGTCTGGGTCGCCACGCTGCCCAGTACCGCCCCGACGCGAAAGCCCCCCGCCACCGCCAGGTAGGCGCGCTGGCCGCGGCGCGCGAAACCGAGGCAGAGGCGCTGCCCGGCGCGCACGGCAAAGCGCGACCAGTTCGGCCGTGGCGCACCGTCCAGCGTTATATCCAGCTCGGCGCCGCAGAGCGCCAGCCAGGTATCGAGTGTGCTTTCCAGCTCCACGCCGCCGAGGGCGATCTCGACCAGCGGCGTGCCCCAGGGGTTGCCGAGCAGATAGTTGGCCCAGGCCGCCGCGTGAACATCCAAGGGACCGCCGGGGGATACGCCAAGGTGCTGCCAGCGGGCGCGGCCGGCATCCTGCAGCAGACTCAAAGGACCGGGACGGATCACCGCCAGGCCCGTCACGGCACGCCGCCTGCGGCGCGGAAGGCCGTCTCGTCGATGGCGAAGAAGCGCACCCGGTCGCCCACCGCCAGCGGACAGGGCGGTTCGGCACGGGCGTCGAACAGGCGCCGCGGGCAGCACCCGAGCAGGTGCCAGCCGCCCGGCGAGGCCTGCGGATAGATCGCCGTCTGCCGCTCGGCGATGGCCAGGCTGCCGGCCGGCACCCGGGTACGCGGACTGGCCCGGCGCGGCAGGGCCAGGCGCGCGTCCAGCTCGCCCAGGTAGGCGAAGCCCGGCGCGAAGCCGATGGCGCCGACCCGGTACTCGGTACCGCTGTGCAGGGCGATCACCTCGGCCTCGCTCAGCGCACAGGCGCGGGCGACCTCGGTCAGATCCTCGCCGGCGTACCAGATGGGAATTTCGTGCAGACGGCCGACGCCGGACGACGGCGGCCCGGCGTACCAGTCTTCGAGCAACGGCAGCAGGCGCCGGGCGAGCTGGCGGTGATCGGTGCGCAGCAGGTCGTAGTGCAGCAGCAGGGTGGTCCAGCCCGGCACCAGATCGACCAGCAGCGGCCCCAGTTCGCGGCGCAGGCGCTCGGCCAGGGCGGCGATGCGCAGCGGAAGATCGGCGTCGGGCTGCTCGGCGAAGACCAGCAGCAGGGCCTCGGCGCCGACCGGCTCGAGGCGCATCAGAGGCTGTCGAGGGCCGCGCGCAGGCGGCGCAGCACGGCCAGCGACTCGGCGTTGTCGCCGTGCACGCAGAGGCTGTCGGCGCGCAGGCGCAGCGGTTTGCCGTCGAGGTCCGGGAAGGCCGTGCCACGGGCGATGGCCAGGGCCTGGGCGAGGATCCGCTCGGGGTCCCGGTGCACCGCCCCGCTCAGGCGGCGCGGCGCCAGCCGGCCGTCGGAGAGATAGGCGCGGTCGGCGAAGGCCTCGAACAGCAGCGGCACCCCGGCGGCCTCGGCCAGACGCGCCTCGCGGGCGTTGTCGGCCAGCGCCAGGACCATCAGCGGCAGGCCCGGACGGAAGGCCGCACAGGCCTCCAGCACCGCGGTCAGCAGGGCATCGTCGCGCACCAGGTCGTTGTACAGCGCACCGTGCGGCTTGACGTAGTCGAGGCGGGTGCCGGCGGCGCGGCAGAAGGCGTCCAGCGCACCGAGCTGGTAGAGCACCTGGGCGCGCACCTCGTCGGGCGAGCAGTCCAGGTGGCGGCGGCCGAAGCCGGCCAGGTCCGGGTAAGCCGGGTGCGCGCCGATGCTCGCCCCGTGGCGCACCGCCAGGGCCACGCTGCGCTGCATGGTCAGGGGATCGGCGGCGTGGAAGCCGCAGGCCAGGTTGGCCTGGTCGATCAGCGGCATGGCCAGTGCGTCGTTGCCCATGGTCCAGGCGCCGAAGCTCTCGCCCATGTCGCAGTTGAGAAGGATGGCTGTATTGGTCTTCATGGCGTTAGCTTGCGGCTTCCCTCGGCCTGCCGCAAGCCGGCGGGGAGCCGCGGCTCCCCGCCGGCCCTCAGAACAGATCGCGCCGCAACCGCCCCTCGTCGCGCAGGCGCTCGACGGCGGCGCTACCGAGCAGTTCGATGAGCACCGCCTCGACCCCGGCCGCCATGCCCCGGCTGCCGCACAGGTAGACGACCGCCCCCTCGGCCAGCCAGCTGCGCAGGGCGTCGGCGGACTCGCGCAGACGGTCCTGCACGTAGACCTTGCGCTCCCCGCCGGCGGAGAAGGCCAGGTCGAGACGGGCCAGCCGGCCCTCCTCCTGCCAGGTCATCAGTTCCTCGCGGCAAAGGAAGTCGTGGGCCTCGCTGCGCTCGCCGAAGATCAGCCAGTTGATGCCCTGGCCGCGCCGGATGCGCTCGCGCAGCAGGCCGCGCAGGCCGGCAAGGCCGGCGCCGTTGCCGATCAACAGCAGCGGCCGGTAGGACTCCGGCAGGCGGAAGCCGCCGTTGGGGCGCAGGCGCAGCGGCACACGGGCGCCCGGCGCCAGTTCGCACAGCCAGCCGGAGCACAGCCCTGGCGTGCCGTCGGGGTGCTGCTGGCGACGCACCAGCAGCTCCAGCACGCCATCCTCGGCCAACGAAGCGACCGAATAGCAGCGCGGCAGGGCGTCGGCCTGCGGCGGACGGATCTCCGCCAGGTCGCCGGCCTCCCAGCGCTGTCCGTCCGGGACTTGCAAGACCAGGCGCCAGACCGGCTCGGCCGAGCTGCTGGGGTTGAGGCATTCGCGGGCCAGCAACGTCCATTCGGCGAAGCCCTCCTCGACCGCCACGGGCGCCGGCGGCTCGCTGCCGAACAGCCGGCCGAGCTGCTCGCGCCAGGCCTGCAGGGCCGCGGCGTCGCCGCTGTTCACCTCCACCGGGGCGAACAGCGCCCGCGCGCCCTGCTTCTGCAGCCACTGATCGAGCTGCCGGGCGAAGGCGCAGAAGCGCCGGTACTGGCTGTCGCCGAGACCGAGCAGGGCGTACTGCAGATGATCCAGCTCGCACTCGCCGCCGAGCACCCGGCGCACGAAGCCGCGGGCGCTGTCCGGCGCCTCGCCGTCGCCGAAGGTGCTGACCACGAACAGCGCGCGCTCGACGCAGCGCAAGTCGTCCTTGTCGAGCTGCGCCAGCGAGCGCACCTGCACCGCGGCACCGCCCGCCTGCAGCTGGCTGGCGGCCTGCCAGGCCAATCGCTCGGCGAAGCCGTTCTGGCTGGCGAAGCCGATCAGCCACGGCTGGCCGTCGACCGATGCCGACAGCGCCTGCTGCGCCTCGCGGGCGGCGCGGCGGGTACGCCGGCGGTCGAGGTAGAGCTGCCAGCCGGTAATCAGGAACAACGGCATGCCCAGGCTGGCGAGCAGCATCAGCACCCGGCCGGGCTGGCCGAAATATTCGCCGGTATGCAGCGGATAGATACTGGCGAGCAGGCGCTGGGACAGGCTCTTGTCGGCGTAGCGCTCGTGCTTGAGCGGCGCGCTGCTGTCGGTGTCGAGGCTCAGCCGGCTGATCGCCCGGACATGCTCGGCATCGCTCGTCACGTACATGATCTGCAGCGGCTGGCCGGGGCGCTCGGGCAGCGTCAAGTTGACCTGCCGGTAGCCGTCCCCCACCTCGCGGCGGAAGGCCTGGAACAGGCGGTCGAGGTCGATCGCCGGCGCCGGCGCCCGCTCCGGCTCGCCGCCCGGCGGCGGACCGCGGCGCCCGCCGGGACCGCCATGCGGCGGGGCGGTTTCGCCGGCGAGGGCGAAGAGTCCCTGGCGGTACCAGTCGTAGGACCAGCTCAGGCCGGTCAGTGCCGCCAGCAGGTAGAACAGCAGCGCCCAGGTGCCGGCCACCGCGTGCAGGGTCCAGAGGAAACCGCGCCCCTTGCGCGACCAGTCGAGGGTCAGCCAGGCGCGCCAGTCGCCGGCCCGGCGCGGCCAGCGCAGGTAGAGGCCGGACAGGCAGAGGAACACCAGGATCAGGGTCGAGGCGCCGGTGATCGCCTTGCCGGTATCGCCGATGGCCAACCAGCGGTGCACCTGCATCGTGAAGCGGAAGAAACCCAGGCCCCGCGCCGCGCCGAGCAGATCGCCGCGGTAGGGGTCGGCGTAGAGGGTCTCGCCGCGCGGACCGCCGCCGCCGACGATCAGCTGCGCCGCCTCTTCCGGCGCGCTCGACAGGGTCAGGCCCAGTATCTGGCGCTGCCCCACCTGACCGCGCAGGCGCTCGAGCAACTCGTCCGGGCCCAGCGCCTGCGCGCCCGGCGGCACTTCGACGGTCATCACCCCGGGATTGAGAAAGCGCAGCAGCTCGCCCTGGTAGGACAGGATCGCGCCGGTCACGCCCATCACCGCCAGCACCAGGCCGGCAGTGATGCCAAGCAGCCAGTGCAGCTGGAAAAGGATCTTCTTCGCCACCTGATATCACCTGATCGGTGCCGCCCCTGGCGGCACGGTTGGAGTCGGAACGCGGTCGCCCGCATCAGCGCACCACCATGGTGGTGCCCGGGCATTCTATTCGAGAATGGTTTTCAACAAATCGGCTTTACCCAACCTTTACCCCAGTACCCGACAGACACGCAAAAGCCGCCCGCAGGCGGCCTTCGAGGACTTCGCAACCCTCTTCAAAAGTGGAGGTTGGTCGCCAGCAGCACGGTGCGCCCCGGCGCCACGTGAGCCATGTGGGTCGGGTAGATCTGGTCGAAGTAGCGCTTGTCGGTCAGGTTCTGCACGTTCAGCTGCAGGTCGAGGGTCTTGCTCACCTTCAGGTTGGCCATCGCATCGTAGCGCCAGTAGCTGGGCACCTCGGCCGTGTTGGAAGCATCGCCGTAACGCGAGTCCACGTAGTTGGCGCCGCCGCCGACGGTCAGGAAGGGGAACAGCTGGTAGGTGCTCCAGAGGCTGAAGCTGTTCTCCGGGGTGCTGGGGTTATCGTTGCCGTCGTTGGCGCCGTCGACGCGCACGACAGCCGAACTCGGGTCGATGTCCACCGTGCCGCCCTTGACGATCTCGCTGTCGAGGTAGGTGTAGTTGGCGAAGATCTGCCAGTTGCGGGTGATCCGGCCGCTGACGCCCAGCTCGAAGCCCTTGATCTCGACTTCGCCGATGTTCTGCGTGGTGCCGTCCTGGTCGGTGACCCGCGCGTTGGATTTCTTGGTCTTGAAGATCGCCGAATCCAGCGCCAGTTGGCCGTCGAAGAACTCCCACTTGGTGCCGAGCTCGACGTTGCGGTTGCGTTCCGGCTGAAGGTTCTCGGTGGCAACTGTCATGCTGTCGGCGCCTTCGCCGGACGTCTCGCCGACCGGGTTGCGGGAGGTCGACCAGGCCACGTAGACGCTGCCGTTGGGCAGCGGGTTGTAGACCAGGCCCACCTGGTAGCTCCAGAAGTTGGTTTTGGTCTTGTAGTCGAAATCGCCCAACGTGTTGCTGTAGCCCTGGGACTCGGTCTCGAAGTCGTCGTAGCGCAGGCCGAGGTTCAGCGACCATTTCTCGTTGAACTTGAGGGTATCGAAGAGATAGCCCGAGGCGGTCCGGGTATCGGTGTCGGTATAGGCCTTGCCGTCGGTGTAGTAGCCGCTCCAGTCGCCCTTGTAGTTCGGACTGCTCAGGCTGGTGCAGTTGCCCGAGGACTGCGAGGCGGCGTTACAACTGGACGTGGTGGAGATGGCGGCACCGCTTGCGGTGTAAAAGCTATAGGGGCGGTTGTGCACGCCCTGGTCGGTGACCTCGGCACCGGCCACAAGGCTGTGCTCGATGCTGCCGGTATTGAATTTCGCGCGCAGATCAGTCTGGTTGACCCAGCCCTCGGAAGTGGAGTTGCGGCTTTTCGGCGAGCGCCAGACCAGGTCGCGGCTGACGTTGCCCCGGGAGTCGTCGGGGTTGGTGGCGACGTAGTCGAGGGTGGTGCGCACCTGGCGGAAGGAGTTGGAGATCGTCACGTTGTCGTTGAGGTCGTGCTCGATCTTGAAGGTGCCCGAGTCGGTGCTGCTTTCCCGGTAGTCGCGGCCGGTCAACCCGTAGAAATTGGATTTGCTGCCTACCGGATGGCGCTTCACGCCGATGCCGGACGGGCTCAGCGGGACACCGTAGTCCGGCGTGTCGTCGGCCTCCACGTGGTAGTAGGAGAAGGTCGCGCGGGTCGGGGTGTCGAAACCGAAGGTGATGGTCGGTGCGTAGCCCCAGCGGCTGACGTCCACCCCGTCGCGGCCGGCGACGTTGGCGTCGTGCTTCATCAGGTTCAGGCGAAAGCCGATCTGGTCGGTCAGCATCCGGTTGAGGTCCAGGGTCGAGCGGCGGGTCTGGTCCGAGCCGAAGGTCTGGCTGATGTCGAGGAAGTCGTTGCGCTTGGCGGTCTTGGTGATCATGTTCACGCTGCCGCCGGTGGAACCGGCGCCGGTGTAGGCCGAGCCCGGGCCCTTGCTCACCTCGATCTGCTCGATGTTGAAGACCTCGCGGGTCTGCGAGGCGACGTCGCGCAGGCCGTCGATGAAGGTGTCGCTCTCGGCGTTGAAACCGCGGATGATCGGCCGGTCGCCCGCCGGGTTGCCGCCCTCGCCGGCGCCGAAGGTGATGCCGGAGGTGGTGCGCAGGGCGTCGACCAGGCTCAGCGAGCCGGTGTCCTCGATGACCTGCTGGGAAATGATGGTGACCGACTTGGGCGTCTCGCGCAGCGGCGCGGTGAACTTCTTCGAGGCGGACTCGACCTTGTAGTCGCTCTCGCTGACCCCGACGACGCTGTCCGTCTCCAGCGACAGGACTTCCTTCTTCTGTGCGTCCTTCTTTGCGGCCTTCTGCTCCAGCGCCTCCTCGGCACGCACGCCGCCCCCTGCGGAAAATACCGTCATGACTCCCAGTGCCGAAGCCAGCACCCGCGGCGTGGCGGTCGGACGCTCGATGGTACGCGACATAATAGTTTCCCCCCTAACGAAAACGAATGGCGCGCACTCTAATCGAGAACGATTCTTATAATCAACAGATACATATTTACATACGCGAATTGTTAATTTTTTGTGGATCGCCCCATTTACCCATCAAATAAAAGGAAATATCATTTGAGATAAGTTCTCGATTAATAGGGGCCAGCCATCATGCTGCTACACATACCGGGAGTGTTCTCCCGCGACGAAGTCCGGCGCATCCGCCAGGCACTGGAGCAGGCGCAGTGGCTCGACGGCAAGGCGACCGCCGGCTACCAGTCGGCGCGTACCAAGCACAACCTGCAACTGGCCGAGGACGACCCGCTGGCGCGGGAAATCGCCGGCGCCATGCTCGAGCGCCTCTGGCAGAACCCGCAGTTCATGTCCGCCGCGCTGCCGCACAAGGTCTACCCGCCGCTGTTCAACTGCTACACCGACGGCGGTACCTTCGGCTTCCACATCGACAACGCGGTGCGCCAGGTGCGCGGCTCCGCCGAGCGGGTGCGCACCGACCTCTCCTCCACGCTGTTCTTCAGCGACCCCGACGAATACGACGGCGGCGAACTGGTGATCCAGGACACCTACGGCATGCAGCGGGTCAAGCTGCCGGCCGGCGACCTGGTGCTCTACCCGGCCACCAGCATCCACCAGGTCACGCCGGTCACCCGCGGCGCGCGCTACGCCTCGTTTTTCTGGACCCAGAGCCTGGTCCGCGAGGACTCCCAGCGCAGCCTGCTCTACGAGATGGACCAGGCCATCCAGAGCCTGTCGCGCGACCTGGAAGATCACCCGGCGCTGGTCCAGCTGACCGGCAACTACCACAACCTGCTGCGCCGCTGGGGCGAGGTGTGAGCAAACGACCATGAGCTTCATCCTGCACCGCAGCGAAACGCCCGACCTCGCGCAACTGGGTCGCCTGGCCGATGACCCGCGCCAGGCGGCGCGCTGGACGCTGGCCGCGGCGGGCGCCGGCGAAGTGGAAGCCCAGGCCCTGCTCGGCCAGCTCCTGCTGGATGGCCACGGCATCCAGCGCGACGCGGTGCTGGCCCGCGAGTGGTTCGAGATCGCCGCCCGGAGCGGCCACGCCATGGCCGGCAACATGCTGGGCCGCTGCTGCGAACTGGGCTGGGGCGGGGCCGTCGACGAAGCCGCCGCCGCCGTGCATTACCGCACGGCGGCCAGGCGCGGCCTCGACTGGGGCATGTACAACTACGCCAACCTGCTCGCCACCGGCCGCGGGGTGGCACGCGACGAGGAACAGGCTCTCGCCTGGTACCGGCGTGCCGCCGAGCTGGGACACGCCAAGTCGATGAACCTGGTCGGCCGCTACCACGAGGAAGGCCGGGTGGTCCGCGCCGACCCGCAGGCCGCCCTCGCCTGGTACCGGCGCTCCGCCGAGGCCGGCGACTTCCGCGGCCAGTTCAGCTACGCCACGCTGCTGATGGACCTCGGCCGCCGGGACGAGGCCCGCCGCTGGCTGCGCGAAGCCCTCGAACGCGGCCATCTGAAGTTCCTGCGCAAGGCCCGCGACGAACTGCGCCAGGCCGCCGGCACGGAGTTCGCCGACATCGCCGCGGCCTACGCCCGGCGCTGCGCCGAGCTGGAGGAAATCGCCCTCGCCGGCTGAGCCGCACTCAACGGGAAACCTGCGTCGGCCCTATATCGGCCAGGGTCCGGCAACCGGTCAGGGCCATGGCCACCTCCAGCTCGGCGCGCAGCAGCTGCACGACATGGCAGACCCCGGGCGCCCCCGCCGCGGCCAGGCCGAAGACATAGGGCCGCCCCACCAGCACCGCGCGAGCGCCCAGGGCCAGGGCCTTGAACACGTCGGTGCCGCGGCGGATACCGCCGTCCAGCAGCAGCGGAACCCGCCCCTCGACGGCCCGGGCGACCTCCTCCAGCACCTCGATGGTCGCCGGCTGGGTATCCAGGGTACGCCCGCCGTGATTGGAGACGATGATCCCGTCGACCCCCTCGGCCACCGCGCGGCGGGCATCCTCGGGGTGCATCACTCCCTTGACCAGCACCGGCAGGCGGGTCAGCGCACGCAGCCAGGCGAGATCCCGCCAGGTCGGCGCAGCATCCAGCAGCGGGCCGCCGAGCAACACGCCGTCGCCGATCCGGTTGGTAACCGGCGGCAGCGTGCGCATGCCGCGCAGGTTGACCGCCTCGACGCCCGCCGGCAGCGCGAAACCGGCGCGCTGCTCGCGGTTGCGCAGGCCGTTGACCGGCGCGTCCACGGTCACCACCAGCGCCTGGTAACCGGCCGCCTCGGCGCGCTGCACCAGCTCGCGGGTGAACTCGCGGTCGGGCTGCACATAGAGCTGGAACCACAAGGGCGTCTGCGCCGAACGGGCGATCTCTTCCAGCGCCACGCTGGCCTGGGTGCTGACCACCATCCCGGCGCGCACCGCCGAGGCCGCCAGCACCGTGGCCAGCTCGCCGTCCGGGTGGACGAGCTTCTGGTAGGCGACCGGCGCCAGCAGGATCGGCTGCTCGAAGCACTGGCCGAACAGCTCCAGGCGGGTATGGCCGCCGCTCAGCTCCTGCAGCGCCCGGCTGCGCAGGCGCAGGCACCGGAAGGCCGCGCAGTTGTCGCGCAGGGTCAGCTCGTCCGCCGCGCCGCCGGCCATGTAGGCCCAGGCCTGCTCGCTCATCCGCTCGCGGGCGAAAGGCTCGTAGTCGGCGACCGCAGCGATGCTCGCGGGGATCTGCTGCAGCGTGGGCAGGGGGCTGTGCATGGCGTCCGCTCCTCGGCTCTCGGGGTTCGCCATGAAAAACGCCGCGACGAGCGCGGCGTTGTTTCGCTGGCAGGCGGATCTTATATGTAGAAGGCCTTCAGCGGCGGGAAGCCATTGAACTCCACGGCGCTGTAGCTGGTGGTGTAGGCGCCGGTGGACAGCCAGTACAGGCGGTCTCCGCTGGCCAGGTTGAGCGGCAGGCCGTACTTGTAGTTCTCGTACATGATGTCGGCGCTGTCGCAGGTCGGGCCGGCGATCACCACTTCCTCCATCTCGCCCTTCTTCTCGGTCCAGATCGGGTACTTGATGGCCTCGTCCAAGGTCTCGATCAGGCCGGAGAACTTGCCCACGTCGGTGTACACCCAGCGCTCCACGGCGGTGCGCGACTTGCGCGAGACCAGCACCACTTCGCTGACCAGGATGCCGGCGTTGGCGATCAGCGAGCGGCCCGGCTCGAGGATGATCTCCGGCAGCTCGTCGCCGAAGTCTTCCTTGAGGAAGCGGATGATCTCCTCGGCGTAGGTCTCCAGGCTGTTGGTCTTGGTGATGTAGTTGGCCGGGAAGCCGCCGCCCATGTTGATCATCTTCAGCTCGATGCCGTCCTCTTCCTTGAGGCGCTCGAAGATCACCTTGACCTTGGCGATCACCGCGTCCCAGACGTCGATGTCGCGCTGCTGCGAGCCGACGTGGAAGGACACGCCATAGGGCACCAGGCCCAGCTGGCGGGCGAGGATCAGGAGGTCCAGGGCCATGTCCGGCTGGCAGCCGAACTTGCGCGACAGCGGCCAGTCGGCGGAGGTGGACCCCTCGGAGAGGATACGCACGTAGATCCGCGAGCCCGGCGCGGCCTTGGCGATGTTGCGCAGGTCGGCCTCGGAGTCGGTGGCGAACAGGCGCACGCCCTTCTCGTAGAAGTAGCGGATGTCGCGGGACTTCTTGATGGTGTTGCCGTAGCTGACGCGCTCGGGAGCGACGCCTTCGTTCAGCACCTTGTCCAGCTCGTAGATCGAGGCGATGTCGAAGTTCGAACCCTTGTCGCGCAGCAGGCGGATGATCTCCACCGCCGGGTTGGCCTTCACCGCATAGTAGATGCGGGCGAAGGGGAAGCAGTTGCCCAGCTCTTCGTAGGCGTTGGCGATGGTCTCGGTGTCGATGACCACGAAGGGGGTTTCCTGCTTGTCGGCGAAGGCCTTCATGCGCTGGAAGGTAGCGGGCGGGTAGTAGTCTTCGATCTTGATCGACATGCAAGGACTCCAATGGCAAAACGCGGAAAGGATTGAAAAAGGGGTTAACTCGCGAACGCCTGATCAGTTTCCCCACTTTGGTTCGCCTACTTCCCAAGGCATGTCGCCGAAAGCAAAAAGGTCAACCGGGTACAGGGGTTGACCTTGCTGTCTCGTCGTCAGTACTTGAGCCGGATGGATCGTTTCCAGCATGGACGTTCGGCCGCGAACTTTAGGACCATGAGGGGTCAAGATCAACCAGAAATTGCCGCTTGCCACCCCCTCGATGGTCCAAGTCGCACACCTCCGGCATCGGCAACGAAGGCATTCTGGATGCCGAACCGCGCGACGAGCGGAATGACCCGCGGCGGCCGGCGCCCTCTCAAGCTCGCAGTCCGCTCCGGGCAACCGGCATGACCGGCCGAGATCCCGCCCGGCGCAGGGCAATCGCATGAAGGCTACCCAAGTCCGAGAAGTGCAGCGCGATAGGTATCGGAGGTGGATGCAGTCAGGCGGCGGGTCTTGATACCCCCCTTCTTGCCGGTGCGGTCGAGCCGAAACAGGTTGAGGACGAGCTGTTTGAGCACGGCCAGGTTGT
>Ga0209575_10000145_pt1 | contig 75042 bp, 60 predicted proteins | sample Medcelwee11metaG_FD_187172 | JGI IMG/M metagenome (GOLD analysis project Ga0209575, IMG submission 187172) | Freshwater pond sediment microbial communities from the University of Edinburgh, under environmental carbon perturbations - Medium... | ecosystem: Environmental > Aquatic > Freshwater >... | reverse complement strand
ATTCGGCCGGCACACTGGCGCAGCGCCTGCTGGCGTTGGCACGGCATATCAAGCCCGGTCAGGTGGCCACCAGCAAGCGCGGTCCCAAGGTGAAGAAGCCCCGGGAGTGGGTCGATGGCGCCACAGCCCGCGCTCATGTCTCTACGGCCCGTGTAATCGAGGCCTCGAAAGGTAAGAGACCTTGAAAGGGCTGCCCTTTACGACTCTCGCCGCATCCATGCGGCTCGCCCCTCCGCGACGCCTGCGCTCGGCCTTCTGAACGGGACCGGGGAGTTGTCTGCAAGGCAGGCATCACGCTTGAAAGAGCTTTTCGCTCTTCGCTTTTCTTCTACGGAGGTGGGTACAACACCCATTCCCCCCTTCGTCAGGCCGAGCGGAATCGCCGCGTAAGGGGTTGAGCCGCAGGGATGCGGCGAAAGGCCCGTGGGCCATGGATGGCCCTTCGGGCCGGGCCCCTGGAGTGGCGATGGAGTGAGGGAACCCGGAGCGAAGCGCAGGGCCTGACGACGGGGGTGGCCTTCTTTTTGGTTACTTTTTCTTGGCCACGCAAGAAAAAGTGACTCGGCCGGGGGGCCGAAACAGGGAGTGTCGCCCCACTCGGCAAACAGCCACGCCAAGGCCCATACAACCTTGCCAACCCGCCATCCGGCGAGCATTTCACGCGACTACCCCGCCTTGCCGCCCAGGTAGAAATGCTGGATGTCCTCCCGCGCCGCCAGCGCCTGCGCCGTGCCCTCGCCGACCACCCGGCCATTCTCCAGGATGTAGCCGTAGTCGGCGTGGCGCAGGGCGACGTTGATGTTCTGCTCGGCAACCAGGAAGCTCATGCCCTCCTTCTCGTTGAGCTGGGCGACGATCTCGAAGATCTCCTCGACGATGATCGGCGCCAGGCCCATCGACGGCTCGTCGAGCAGCACCAGGGTCGGCTTGGTCATCAGCGCGCGACCGATAGCGAGCATCTGCTGTTCGCCGCCGGAGGTCAGCCCGGCCTGGGTCCTGCGCTTGGTCTTCAGGCGCGGGAACCAGGCGTAGATGCGCTCCAGGTCCTCTTCCAGCTCGCGGCGGCTCGGCCCGCGCAGGAAGCCGCCGCTGCGCAGGTTTTCCTCGACGGTCAGGTGGGCGAACACATGGCGCCCTTCGAGGACGTGGACGATGCCGCGCCGCGCCAGCAGGTTGGGCGCCACCCCGGCGGTGCCCTCGCCGAGAAAATGGATGCTGCCGCGGCTGACCTTGGCGCGGTCGGCCTGGACCAGGCCGGAGATGGCCTTGAGGGTGGTGCTCTTGCCGGCGCCGTTGGCGCCGAGCAGAGCGACGATGCCGCCCCGCTCGACGCGCAGCGATACGCCGGCCACGGCGAGGATGGCACCGTCGTAGATCACCTCGATGTCGTTCACCGCCAGCAGCTCGGCGGAAGCGGCGGCGGATTGGGGCTGGTTGCTCATGGGGTGTCCTCTGATTTGGAAGCGGCACCCGTGGTGCCGGTGGTAGGCAAGGCTGCGCCGTTGCCCACCCTACGGTGCTCAATCTGTAGGGCGGGTTAGCCGCCCAGCGGCGTAACCCGCCAAGGATGCCGACCGGCATCCCCGGCGCCGGCGTGACGGCCGCCGAGTTGCAAGCGGCACCTGCGGTGCCGATGGCGGGTTACGGCCTGTGGCCTAACCCGCCCTACGGTTCCTACTGCTCGGCGCGGCAATCGCGCGGGACGATGCCCTTCTCCTTGGCGTAGGCGGCCGCCTTGGCCTCGACCAGCGGGCGCAGGGTCTGGCGGTCGGCCTGTACCCAGTCGCTGACCAGCTGCCACTTCTGGCCGTCCCACTGCTGCACGCGGGCGGCGCCGCCGCCCTCGTGGTCCGCGCAGCTCACCTGCAGCGGTTGCAGCAGGCCGGCGAAGCCGACCTGCTTCAGGCGTGCCTCGTCGACCTTGAGGTGCTCGAACGCCCAGCGCCCTTCCTCGCCGTTCAGCGGGCGGTTGCCGAACTTCGCCTGGCCGGCGCGCAGCGCCTCGACCACGATGGCCGCGTTGACCAGGCCGATGTTGTAGTACACCTTGCCGAAGTAGCTGGGGTCCTTGAGGTCGCTCTTGCCCTGGTCGAGGATGTACTTCTTCAGGCGCTGGTGGATCTCGAAGCCGTCGCCGCCGGGGAACGGCGCCAGCGCCTGGTAGCCCTTGGCGGCGGCGCCGGCCGGGATCACGTCGGCCTCGGAGCCGGCCCACACGTCGCCGATGATGTGGTCGGCCGGGAAGCCGAAGCGCGCCGCGGTCTTCAGCGCCACCGGGGTCGACACCCCCCAGGTGCGCAGGAACACCCAGTCCGGCTTGAGCTGGCGCACCTGGCGCCACTGCACCGACTGCTCGTTGCCGGGGTGGGCGACCGGAATCTGGATGTTCTCGAAGCCGTACTTCTGCGCCAGCAGCTCGATGGCCGCCTGGGTTTCCCGGCCATAGGGGGAGTCGTGGTAGACGGTGGCGATCTTCTTGCCCTTGAGCTTGTCGAAGCCGCCCTCGCGCTGGGCGATGTAGTTGATGCCCACCGAGGCCTGGCCGTAATAGGTGAGCAGCAGCGGGAAGGCGTAGGGGAACACGCTGCCGTCGGTGGACTCGGTGCGCCCGCCGGCCGGGTCGATCAGCGGGATCTTGTCCGCCGCGCCCTTCTCCATCAGCGCGTAGGACGCCGGCGTGCTGTGGGTGAGGAAGAACGCCACCGGCGCGCCGTCGCGGCCGTTCTTGAAGCGCTCGTAGCACTCGACGATGCGGTCGGTGCTCCACTCGGTCTCGCACTCCTCCCAGGCGATCTTCACGCCGTTGATGCCGCCTTCCACCTCGTTGACGTAGCGCAGGTAGTCGATGGTGCCGGCCCACCAGGGGATGCCGCTGGAGGCGTAGGGGCCGACCCGGTAGGTGGCCAGCGGGACGAACTGTTCGTTGGGCGCCGCCTGGGCGAGCGCGGGCAGGACGCTGGACGCGCCGAGGGCCAGGAGCGCGCCGGCGATGGCGCGTTGCAGGGATTTACGCATGGTGATGGGCTTCCGGAAGTCGATTCAGAGGACGTTAGCGATGGCGGCTCACTGCTCGGCGCGGCAGTCGCGCGGCGTGACACCTTTCTCCTTGGCGTAGGCGGCCGCCTTGGCCTCGATCAGCGGGCGCAGGGTCTGGCGGTCGGCCTGCACCCAGTCGGTGAGCAGGTTCCATTTCGCGCCGTCCCACTGCTGCACCTTGGCCGCGCCGCCGCCCTCGTGGTCGGAGCAGGACAGCCGGAGCGGCTGCATCAGTCCGGCGAAGCCGATGGCCTTGAGGCGCGCCTCGTCGACGTTGAGGTGCTCCAGCCCCCAGCGGCCCTCGTCGCCGGTCAGCGGACGCTGGCCGAATTTGGCCTGCCCGGCGCGGATCGCCTCGACGGCGATGGCGGCGTTGACCAGCCCGGAGTTGTAGTAGACGCTGCCGAAGCTCTTCGGGTCCTTGAGATCGCTCTTGCCCTGGTCGAGGATGTGCTCCTTGATCTTCCTGTGGATCTCGAAGCCGGCGCCGCCCGGATAGGGGGTGAGCGCCAGGTAGCCCTTGCCGGCCTCGCCTGCGGGCAGCACGTCCTCGTCGGAGCTGGCCCAGATGTCGCCGACGATGCGCTCGACCGGGAAGCCGAAGCGCGCCGCGGTCTTGATCGCCACCGGGGTCGACACCCCCCAGGTGCGCAGGAACACCCAGTCCGGCTTGGCCTGGCGCACCTGGCGCCACTGCGCGGACTGCTCGTTGCCCGGGTCGGCCACCGGGATTTGGACGTTCTCGAAGCCGTACTTCTCGGCCAGCAGCGCCAGCGGCCCCTGGGTTTCCCGGCCGTAGGCGGAGTCGTGGTAGACGGTGGCGATCTTCTTGCCCTTGAGCTTGTCGAAGCCGCCCTCGCGCTCGGCGATGTAGTTCACCACCGCCGAGGCCTCGCTGTAGAAGGTCAGCATCACCGGGAAGTTGTAGGGGAACACGCTGCCGTCGGTGGCCTCGGTGCGCCCGTAGCCCAGGGTGATCAACGGAATCTTGTCGGCGGCGGCCTTGTCGGCCAGGGCGTAGGCGGCCGGGGCGCCGTTGAGGCCGTTCTTGAAGCGCTCGTAGCACTCGATGCCCTTCTCCGCCGTCCACTCGGTCTCGCATTCCTGCCAGACCAGCTTGACGCCGTTGATGCCGCCCTCCACCTCGTTGATGTAGCGCAGGTAGTCGATCATCCCGGCCCACACCGGGATGCCGCTGGAGGCGTAGGCGCCGACCCGATAGGTGGCCAGCGGGAAGAACTGCTCGTTGGCTGCCGCCTGGACGAGCCCAGGCAGGGCACTGGAGGCGCCGAGCGCGAGGAGCGCGGCGGCGATGGAGCGTCGCAAGGATTTACGCATGTCGGTTCACTTCTAGGGATCGATGATGGGTGCTCCTGTCCCGCGGTCGGGTCGAGGGGGATGGACGTCGCGTCAGAAGCGCAGCGGCCAGCGCGCCAGCTGCTCGCGCAGATTGGTCAGCAGGCGGATCAGCCCCTCCGGCTCCTTGATCAGGAAGGCGATGATCAGCACGCCGAAGATGATCTTCTGCAGGTTCTGCAACTGGCCGGCGTCGACGCTGCCGCCGAGCAGGTTCTGACCGGCGTAGTTGAGCAGCAGCGGCAGCAGGCTGATGAAAGCGGCGCCGACGAAGTTGCCGGCGATGCTGCCCATGCCGCCGATGATGATGATGAACAGGATCTGGAACGAGCGGTTGATGTCGAAGCTGCCGGCGCTGGCGGTGCCCAGGTAGGCGAAGGCCCAGAGCGCGCCGGCCACGCCCAGGTAGAACGAGCTGACCGCGAAGGCCAGGCGCTTGTAGCGGTCGACCGGGATGCCGATCACCGCGGCGGCGGTGTCCATGTCGCGGATCGCCATCCAGTTGCGGCCGATCTGGCTGCGCACCAGGTTGACCGCCACCCAGGTCAGCAGCACCACGCAGCTCAGGGTCAGCAGGTAACGGCCGGTCGGCGAATGCAGATCGTGGCCGAACACTTCCAGGCGCGGCGCGCTGATGGTCCCCGAGGAGGCGTAGTTGTAGAACCACGGGAACTTGGTGAACACCCATTCGAGGAAGAACTGCGCCGCCAGGGTGGTGACCATCAGGTAGAAGCCCTTGATGCGGTTGCTGGGGATGCCGAACAGGAAGCCGACGCCGGCGGCGAGCGCCCCGCCGCCGGCGAGCGCCAGCGGCAACGGCAGCCCCGGCACGCGCAGCAGCAGGCCGTAGGTGGCGAAGGCGCCGACCGCCATGAAGCCGGCGGCGCCCACCGAGGTCTGCCCGGTGTAGCCGGTCAAGAGGTTGAGGCCGAGCCCGGCCAGCGACAGCACCAGAAAGGGAATCAGAATGGCGTTCAGCCAGTAGTCGTTGCCCAGCCAGGGCACCAGGCCGAAGGCGACCGCCAGCAGGACCAGCAGGCCCCAGGGCAGGCGGCGACGGAGCAGTTCGACCGGAGCGCTGTCGTGGGCGGCGGGAAGGCTGTGGGAAATCGTGGTCATGCGTCATACCCGTTCGATGGCGCGCTCGCCGAACAGGCCGGCGGGACGGATGTAGAGGAAGGCCAGGGCCAGCACGTAGGCGAACCAGGGGGTGATGCCGCCGCCGATGTGCGCACCGATGTACACCTCGGCGAGGTTCTCCGCGGCGCCGACGATCAGCCCGCCGACGATGGCCCCGCCGATCGAGGTGAAGCCGCCGATGATCAGCACCGGCAGCGCCTTGAGCACCACCAGCGACAGCGAGAACTGCACGCCCTGGCGCGCGCCCCACAAGAGTCCTGCGACCAGCCCGACGATGCCGGCCACCGCCCAGACGATCTGCCAGATGCGGTTGAGGTCGATGCCGACCGACAGCGCGGCGCGGGTGTCGTCGGCCACCGCGCGCAGCGACACGCCGATCCGCGTGCTGTTGAACAGCAGCGCCAGCACCGTCACCAGCACCGCCGCGGTGGCGGCCGCCACCAGGTCGAACTGGCTGACCATCACCTCGCCGATGAACAGCGGCACGTCGTCGATGCCCAGGTCCAGCGCGCGCACCTGGGCGCCCATCAGGCCCTGCGCCAGGCCCTCGATGACGAACGACAGGCCGAGGGTGGCCATGAACAGGGTGATCTGCGAGCGGTTGACCAGCGGGCGCAGCACGGCGCGCTCGATGGCGATGGCGCCGAGGGCCATCACCGCCACGGTGAGCAGCAGGGCCAGGGCGAAGGGCAGCCCCTGCTCCTGCAGGCTGACGAAGGTCAGCGCGGCGAACAGCAGCATGGCGCCCTGGGCGAAGTTGAACACCCCGCTGGCCTTGTAGATCAGCACGAAGCCGATCGCCACCAGCGAGTACATGGTGCCGGCGAGCAGGCCGCCGAGCAGGGTTTCCAGGAAGAAGGTCATCTCGAATCCTCAGTGCACGGTGCCAAGGTAAGCGGCGATCACCTCGGGATTGGCCTGCACCTCGGCCGGCGTGCCGTCGCCTACCTTGCGCCCGTAGTCGAGCACCACCACGTGGCCGGACAGGCCCATGACCACCTGGATGTCGTGCTCGATCAGCACCACGGTGGTCCCCAGGTCGCGGTTGACGTCGGCGACGAAGCGGCTCATCTCGCGCTTCTCCTCGGCGTTCATCCCGGCCATCGGCTCGTCGAGCAGCAGCAGGCGCGGCCCGGCGATCAGCGCGCGACCCAGCTCGACGCGCTTCTGCAGGCCGTAGGCGAGGCTGCCCACCGCCACGTCGCGCCAGGGTTGCAGTTCGAGGAATTCGAGGATGCCTTCGGCCTGCTCGCGGAACGCCCGCGCCTCGCGGCGCGCGCCCGGCAGGCCGAGGGCCTGGGCGAGGAAGCCGCTGCGCGTGTGCCGCGACAGGCCGCTGAGCAGGTTGTCGAGCACGCTCATCTTCTTGAACAGGGCGTTGTTCTGGAAGGTGCGGCCGATGCCGCGCCGGGCCGCCTCCAGCGGCTGGATGCGGCGGAAGTGCTCGCCCGCGAAGACCACCTCGCCGGAGTCCGGGCGGTACACGCCGTTGAGGATGTTGAGCAGCGAACTCTTGCCGGCGCCGTTGGGGCCGATCAGCGCGCAGATCTCGCCGCGGCGCACCGCGAACGACAGCGCGTTGATCGCCTTGACGCCCTTGAACGACAGGGAAATGTCGCGCACTTCGAGAATCGGCTCGGCAGCGGTAACGACGGTGCTCATGCGGCCTGCTCCCGCGGTTCGCCGAGCCAGGTCTGGACCGGTCGCACCAGCGACGGTGCCGCCTCGCCGGGCAGCAGGCGTTCGAGGCGCCGCAGGCCGAGCAGGTCGCGCACCCGTGCCGCGATCCAGCGGCGCAGGCCGCGCTCGGGGCCGTGCAGCGCCCAGTCGCTCACCTGCCGCGACCAACTGCCGGCCGGGGCCAGGCGCTGCTCGATCTCGGCGGCCAGCGCCTGCCGGCGTCCTTCCGAGAGCAGCAGGGCGGTCGGTGCGACGTCGCGGCGGTCGCGCGCCGCCGACTCGCTGCTCTCCGGAAAGGCGAAGCCGCTGCCGCTGTCCAGCCAGTGGCGGAGCAGCAGCCCGAGGCCCTCGCGCCATTCGCTGCCATCCTCGCACCACACCGTCTCCTGCTGGCGGACGGCGCGCCAGGGCTGGATCAGCGGCACGACCGGCCGGTCGTCCTCCAGCGCGGCCAGCGGCAGCACCCGGCAGTTGCCCTGGTGCCGCGCCGCCGACTGGGCGGAGAACAGCAGCAGCTCGCGTGGCAGCTCCTGCGCGGCCTCCAGCCAGCGCGACACGCCCTCGCGGCTCTGAACGAAGGCATGGCTCGGCTGCAGGCGCAACAACAGGCCGTGCAGTTCGCCGCCTTCCGCCCGCCGGCAGACCGGAACCACCTGGCCGCCGGCGGCCTGGGCGGCCAGGGCGAGCAGGATCGTCGTCGGCTCCAGGGCGCCGCTCAGCGCCAGCCGCGAACCGGGGCCAAAGCCCTGGCGCTGCAGCGCCACGCCCAGCCGGGCGACCTCGTGCAGCACGTCGACCCAGCGCCAGGCCTTCCAGCGCCCGCGGCGCTTGTGGCGCAGGGCGACCTGCAGCGGCCGGCCGGCGGCCCAGTGCTTCATCCGCTCGAGGGCGTTGTCCGGCAGGACATCGACGCCGACCGGATTCAGTTCGTGCACGCTCATCGCATTCCTCCCGGCGGGCCCGCGGCCCGCCTTGCAAGTGGGTTCCGCTCAGAAGTAGGCGTTGCGCGGCAGCTCCCGGCCGTTCGCCTCGTAGTCGCCGATGGCGCGGGCCTTGTAGAGCGCCGGGTTGTGCGAGGCCAGGGTGCGGATGTTGCGCCAGTGGCGGTCGAGCTGCGCCGACTGGCGGGCCGCCGAGGAGCCGCCGACCTCGAACAGCCGGCTGGCCGCCTCGAGGGCCAGCGCATCCACCACCACCTTGGCCTGGGCGGCGCGCAGCGAGGCCTCGTGGCCGAGGGCCGGATCGACCGCGCCGTCGACGGCGGCGGCGAAGGCGCGGTCCTGCGCGTCCGCCGCGGCCAGCACGATGGCCTCGGCGGCGAAGGCGCTGCTCGACAGCTCGCCGAGCACCTGCAGCAGCTGCGGGTCTTCCGCCGGCCGCGCGGCGGCGGCGTGGCTGAAGGTCCGCGCCCGCCCGTGCAGCAGCGCCGCGGCATCGCCGGTCACGCTGCGCAGGATGCCGGCGATGACCCCGTGCAGATAGAGCTGGGCCAGCGCGTTGAACTGGGTCGCGGTGTCGCGCTGGGCAACCTCGTCGGGCTCGACCCGGACGTCGTCGAAGTGGGTCGTGCCGCTGCCGGTGTACTTCTGGCCGATGCCGTCCCAGTCGTCCACGATGCGCACCCCCGGCCGGCTGGTCGGCACGATTGCGCCGGCCGGGCTGCCGTCTTCGAGCGAGGCGGTGACGAACACCCAGTCGGCGTACAGGGTGCCGGTGCTGAAGTACTTGGTGCCGTTCAGGCGATAGCCGTCGCCGTCCGGCGACAGGCGGGTCTCGAACCGGTAGTCGCCCACCGCCTTCGTCGACAGCTCGGTGTAGGCGTTGCCGAAGATCTCCCCCGCCGCCACCCGGCGCAGGCGCTCGTCGCGCACGGCGCCGGCCGGCGCGCGGAGGAACTCGTCGGTCAGCAGGTAGTGGGCGCGCAGGATGTGCGCGACGTCCGGGTCCGCCTCGGCCAGCCGGATGACCACCCCGAACAGCTCGCGCAGGCTCGCACCCCCGCCGCCGCTATCGCGTGGCAGACGCAGCGCGCCCAGCCGCGCCCGGCGGATCAGCGTCAGCGCACGCCAGGGATGGCCTTCCTGGCCGGGCTGGCGGCGCGCCTCGGCATCCCGGGCGATCTCCGCCAGCAACAGCGCCAACTCCGGGGAGTCGGGCGACACGGCCTCGTTGCCCTCCCATGCCGCCGCCTCCACGGCTTCCCCACCTTCAACCACCGCCAACTGAACCGGGTTCGTCATCGTCCGCTTCCTCCTACCGTTATGCCGTTCAGGCGATGGCTGCTGTTTCATTACGTTCGGCGCTGCGCGCCGCCAGGTCACGGTAGCCCGCCGCCGGGTGGTTTTCCGGCAGGCGCGCGCCCTCGCCGAACAGCTTCTCGCGCAGCGTCCCCGGCGCGTAGTCGGTCTTGAACGCGCCGCGCTTCTGCAGCTCGGGGACCAGCAGCTCGACCACGTCGACGAAGGTTTCGTGGGTCACCGCGTAGGCCAGGTTGAAGCCGTCCACGTCGGTGTCCTCGACCCAGCTCTGCAGCTCGTCGGCCACGGTCTGCGCGCTGCCGACGAACAGCGGGCCGAAGCCGCCGATGCCGACCCAGTCGGCCAGCTCCTGGACCGTCCACTGCTTGTTCGGGTCGGCGGTGGAGAACGCCTCGACCGCCGACTGGATGGCGTTGGTGTGGATGTGCTTGAGCACCTGGTCGGGCCGGTACTCGCCGAAGTCGATGCCGGTCCAGCCGGAGATCAGCGCCAGCGCGCCCTCGTAGCTGACGTACTGCTTGTAGTCCTCGTACTTGGCCTGGGCGGCGGCGTCGGTTTCGCCGACGATCACCGTCTGCAGGTTGAAGACCAGCACCTGGCGCGGATCGCGGCCGGCCTCGGCGGCACGGCGGCGGATGTCGGCGACGGTCTTCTTGAGGATGGTCTTCGACGGCGCGGCGACGAATACGCACTCGGCATGCTCGGCGGCGAACTGCTTGCCGCGGCTGGAGGCGCCGGCCTGGTAGAGCACCGGGGTGCGCTGCGGCGAGGGCTCGCAGAGGTGGATGCCGGGGACCTGGAAGTGCTTGCCGTGGTGGCCGATCTCGTGGACCTTGGCCGGATCGCTGAACAGCCGGCGCTCGCGGTCGCGCACCACCGCGTCCTCCTCCCAGCTGCCCTCGAAGAGCTTGTAGAGCACCTCCAGGTATTCGTCGGCGTAGTCGTAACGTTCGTCGTGATCGCTCAGCGCCTGCTGGCCGAGGTTGCGCGCGCCGCTGTCGAGGTAGGAGGTGACGATGTTCCAGCCGATGCGGCCCTTGGTCAGGTGGTCGAGGGTGGAGAGGCGGCGGGCGAACGGATAGGGATGCTCGAAGGTCAGCGAGGCGGTCAGGCCGAAGCCGAGGTGCTCGGTGACCAGCGCCATCGGGGTGATCAGCGCCAGCGGGTCGTTGACCGGCACCTGGGTGGACTGGCGGAGCGCCGCCTCGCCGTTGCCGCCCAGCACGTCGTAGATACCGATCACGTCGGCGATGAAGATCCCGTCGAACTTGCCGCGCTCGAGCAGCTGGGCCAGTTCGGTCCAGTATTCCAAGTCCTTGTACTGCCAGGCGCGGTCGCGCGGGTGCGCCCAGAGGCCGGGGGACTGGTGGCCGACGCAGTTCATCTCGAAGGCGTTGAGGCGGATTTCGCGAGGCATGGGGTTCTCCTTGACGGTGCGCGAAAGGGAAACACGTCGACGGGCACCACGACGGCGGCGCCGTCGACGAACGGACCTAAGTCACCTTTCAGAAACCGTGCCACCCTATAAAATTCTTTTAATTCAACTAGATAGGCAAAGAAAAGCGATCCGCCCGGTATTGCCGGAGGCGCAGTCTGCTGATCGGCTGTTGAGCCGCGCACACTTGCCCGCCAAACGGCAGCCCGCCGCCCGCGGCAGGCGGGATGGCCGGCCCGTCACAGCTGGCGCAGGTCCAGCGGGTATTCGAGGATCAGGCGCAGCTCGTCGACGTTGGCCTCGGCGGTGTGGTCGCCGCCGACCCGGTGGGTGGCCTGCAGGACCTTGAAGGTCAGGTCCTTGGCCGGCCCGCTCTGCACCACGTAGCTGAGCCAGAAGTCGCGCTCCCAGTGGCGGCCGTCGCGAATGCCCTGGTAGGCGGCATAGCCCGGCCCGACCTTGCTGCCGTCGATGTCGGTGCCACGGACATAGCGGCTGATCAACATCAGGCCGGGAATCCCCAGGGCAGCGAAGTCGTAGTCGTAACGGAGCATCCAGGTGCGCTCGTTGGGGTTGTTGAAGTCGGAGATCTGCGAGCCGGTATTCAGGAAGAAATCCCAGGTGTTCCACAGGTAGTCGAACGGCGAGTCGTCGTCGATCCGGGTATGGGTCAGGGTGACGGCATGGGCACCGGCGGTCAGGCCGAGATGGGCGCTCCAGGAGTCGTTGCTGATGTCGCCGAGCAGCGATTGCCCGGTGTCGCGGGTGCGGAAGTACTTGAAGCCGGTATTGACGCCCAGGCCCTTGCTCAGGGGCTGCTGCCAGTCGGCGTAGAAGGCGGTCTGGTTCCAGACGTCGTCGAGCCGGCCATGGTGCAGCCGGAAGAAGAAACGGTCGTCGAGTTTGTAGTCGGCGCCGGCATAGACGAAGTTGTCGGCCTCCTTGAAGCGCCCGCCGTAGGCGGTGCCCAGGTCGCCGTTGTGGGCGGTGGCGGTACGGTCGCTGCCGGACTCCACCTTTCCGCCCTGCAGGGTCAGCCCCTTGATCGAGGTGTTCTTGAAGAACGAGCCGCGAAAGCTCTGCGGCAGCAGGCGGGTGTCGCTGGCATAGATCACCGGGCTGGTCGGCCGGTGATCGCCGTAGCGCAGCTCGGTATCCTCGAACAGGCGCAGCTTCAACGCGACGTCGACCCTGCCGAAGTCGTCCTTGGGCTTGCCGTCGAAGTTGTGGCCGCGCCGCGGGATCAGGCCGTTGCCGGCGTTGCTGTTGCCGACCTGGCCGTCGCCGCCGTCCAGCTTCCAGCCGAACTGGCCGCGCACGTCCAGACCGAGGCCGACCGCGCCCGGGGTGAAGCCGGACTCGAAGGTGGCGATCACCCCGTGCGCCCACTCGCCGCGAAAGTGCTTGTTCTCGCCGGTCTGCGGGTTGACGAAACGGTCGCCGTTGCGAAAGTCCTGGCTCATGTAGAAATTGCGGTTGAGCACCTTCAACTGGGCGTCGTCGAAGAAGCCTTCGCCGGCGGCGAGCGCCGGAAGGCTCAGGGCGATGGAAAGGGATAGGGCGCGGGCGGGGTTGTGCATGGATCGGTTCCTGTGACTGGATCATGGCGGCCCTCCTCCATGGAGGCGCGTCACGTTCCAGCTCAATATCCATGCCACAACAAAAACCCTTGCTATTCAGCAGGTTGGGTAAAACCTCCGCCCTTCCGGGAATGTCGCACGAAGCAAAATGCCCATTCGCTGTTGCCCGCCGGGCAGCGCCGGTTCAGAGCCGGTCCAGCGCCTGGAGGAAGTCGCCGACGATGTCCTCGGCCTCCTCGATGCCCGCCGAGACGCGCACGGTGCCGTCGTGGATGTCCAGTTCGGCGAGGGTTTCCGGGGCCAGGGCGCGGTGCGAGGTCTTGCCCGGATGGCTGATGCTGGTCGCCACGCCGGCCAGCGAGGGGGCGAACACCGCGAGCTTGAGGCTCTGGATCAGCCGGTCGACCTCGCCCAGCCCGCCCTTGAGGGTGAAGCTCAGCATGCCCGAGCAGCCCCTGGGGAACAGCCGCCGGGCCAGCGCGTGGTCGGGGTGCGAGGGCAGCCCCGGGTAGTGGACCCGCGCCACCTGTGGATGGGCCTCGAGCGCCTCGGCCAGCGCCTGGGCGTTGCGCGAGTGGGCCTGCATGCGCAGGGCCAGGGTCTTGGCGCCGCGGAAGGTCAGCCAGGCCTCGAAGGGGCTGGCGCTGCCGCCGGCGTTGATCTGGAAGCGCCGCGCCCGGGCCACCCACTCGGCGTCGCCGGCGAGGATGCCGCCGGTGGCGTCGCTGTGGCCGTTGAGGTACTTGGTGGTGCTGTGCAGCACCAGGTCGGCGCCGTGGTCCAGCGGGCGGAACAGCGCCGGCGAGAGGAAGGTGTTGTCGACCAGCAGCTTGAGCCCGCGGCGCTTCGCCAGCGCGGCGAGCGCCGGCACGTCGCTGACCCGCACCAGCGGGTTGGAGGCGGTTTCCGTGTAGATCAGCCGGGTCCGCGGGGTGATCGCCGCCTCCACCGCGGCCAGGTCGCCGATGTCGACCAGGGTGGCGGCGATGCCGAAGCGGCCGAGTTCCTTCTCGATCAGGCTCTGGGTGGTGCCGTACAGCTCGCGGCTGGCGATCAGGTGGTCGCCGGCCTCCAGGTTGCCGAACAGCGCCGCGCCGATCGCCGCCATGCCGGAAGCGCCGAACAGCGCCGCCGCGCCGCCCTCCAGGGCGAGGATCAGCTCCTCCAGCGCGGCCGGGTTGGGGTTGCCGATCCGCGTGTACATGTAGTTGTCGGGATTGCCGGCGAGGAAGTCGTCGACCTGCGCCAGCGAGTCGTAGACGAACACCGAGGTCTGGTAGATCGGCTGGGTCTTGGGGTGGGTGACCATGGGGCGGTCGACTTCGTTGCCCGCGTGCACGGCGCGGGTGGAGAAACCGGAAAAGGGTTCGGGCATGGCGGAATCCTGAGGTGGGACTGCTGGGGTCCGTTGACGTTTTGGCGTGGGCCGCGTTGCCGCGTCAACAGCCCCAGAAGATAGCGCCGCCCCTGCCTTTTGCAGGAGCCGGCGTGCCGGCAATCGAGGGCCGGCAAAAAGCATCGCCAGCAAGCTGGCTCCGCGGGCAGCCGGCGGCTTCCGGCGCGTTACAGGTCGAACAGCCGCGCGGCGTTGCCGTAGAGCAGCTTGTCCAGCACGTCCTCGCGAAAGCCGAGGGCCAGGAAGTCGTCGATCGACTGGCGGATAGGCCGAAACGGATAGGACGAGCCGAACAGCAGCTGCTCGCCGAGAAAGCCGTTGGCCGCCTGGACGAAGGCCGCGCTGCCGGGCAGGAACAGGTACATGTCCGGCACCGCGAGGATGTTCTCGTAGCGGAAGGCCACACCGAGCAACTGGTCCACGTTCGGCCAGTAGCCGTGGTAGCAGACGATCTTCAGGGTCGGGAAGGTCCGGGCGATCTTCGCCAGCCGGCCGGGGTCGTTGAACGCCGGGTCGGGGGTGGTCGGCCCGGACATCAGAAACAGCGGGATGCCGCGCGCCGCCAGGTGCTCGTAGACCGGGAAGTACAGCGGATCGTCGGGGTGGCGGGCCGGCTCGCCGAAGCCCGGCTCCAGGTCGATGCCGGCCAGGCCCAGGCGGTCGACGGCGCGGTCGATCTCCTCCACCGCGCCCTCGACGCCCTGCAGCGCCGGGTCGATGCCGGCGATGCCGAGCAGTTCGTCGTGGCCGCGGACGATCTCATGGATGAAGTCGTTGGGCAGGTGCTGGGCCGGGGTGTGTCGGCCGACCACCACCGCCTTGCTCAGCCCGGCGTCGCGCACCTCGGCGAGAAAGCCCTCGGGCGTCAGCGAGCGCTCGAAGTGCGCGTCGTCGCCGCGGGTGCCGACCCGCCGGTTCAGCCAGCGCGCCGCCGCGTGGGCGGCATTGCCCGGCGTGGCGCCGAAGAAGTCGTGCAGGTAGGCGGGCCGGCAACGCATGTCGATGACCTTCATGCGGCGGCCTCGCTGTTCTGGCTGGTGGCGCGCACGTCGAAGGCGCCGCCGGTCAGTTCCCCTTCCACGGTGACCGGCTGCTTGCCCGGCAGCAGCGGGAACACCAGCTCGGCGAAGCGGATCGCCTCCTCCAGGTGCGGATAGCCGGAGAGCACGAAGCTGTCGACGCCGAGGTCGGCGTACTCCTTGAGGCGCGCGGCGACGGTCTGCGGATCGCCGACCAGCGCGGTGCCGGCACCGCCGCGCACCAGGCCGACCCCGGCCCAGAGGTTGGGGCTGACTTCCAGCTGGTCGCGGCGGCCGCCGTGCAGCGCGGCCATGCGCCGCTGGCCTTCGGAGTCCATGCTCGCGTAGTTGGCCTGGGCCTTGGCGATGGTCTCGTCGTCGAGGTGGCTGATCAGCCGCTCGGCGGCGGCCCAGGCCTCTTCGTTGGTCTCGCGGACGATCACGTGCAGGCGCACGCCGAAACGCACGGTGCGGCCGTATTTCTTCGCCCGCTCGCGCACGTCGGCGATCTTCTCGGCCACCGCCGCCGGCGGCTCGCCCCAGGTCAGGTAGGCATCGACGTGCTTGGCCGCCAACTCGTGGGCGGCCGGCGAGGAACCGCCAAAGTACAAAGGCGGATAGGGCTTCTGCACCGGCGGGAAGAAGTTCTTCGCGCCCTCGACGGTGACGTGCTTGCCGGCGAAGTCGACGGTCTTGCCCTGCAGCAGGTCGCGCCACACGGTGAGCACTTCGTCGGCCGCCTCGTAGCGCTCGTCGTGGTCGAGGAACACGCCGTCGGCGGCCAGTTCGGTGGCGTCGCCGCCCGGCACCACGTTGAGCAGCAGGCGGCCCTTGAGCGCCTGGTCGAGGGTGGCGGCCTGGCGGGCGGTGGCGGTCGGCCCGCTGACCGAGGTGCGCAGCGCCACCAGCAGCTTGATGCGGCTGGTCACCGGCGCCAGGCTGGCGGCGGTGATCCAGGGATCGAGGCAGCTCGATCCGGTGGGGATCAACAGGCCGTCGTAGCCGAGGCTCTCGGCGGTCACGGCGATCTGCCGCATGTAGTCGTTGGTCGCCGGGCGGCCGGCGGAGGACTTGCCGAGATAGCGGGTGTCGCCGGAAGTGGGAAGGAACCAGAAGATGTCCAGACTCATGGATGCGTGCCTCAAGGGAAATGCGGACGCGCTGCGCGGCGCGGTTTCCCTGTAGGGGCAAGGCCCATGCCAGAGCCGGGCGGCAGCCATGAACCGGATAAACCTGCGGCGAAAGACCAGGGAAAATCGGCTAAAAAGCACAATCAGGCGAACAGCGGCCACCGGGATACGGACAGCACCCGCGCCCGCGCCCGCCGCCAACCCGGCTGCCGCGGCGGGACGACTGCTGCCGGAGCAACACTTTGCGCGACAAGTGTTGCCGGAGAAACAGTTGCCCCGCCAACAGCGGGTGCTTCCCGGCCGGCCGCCCCGGCAAATGCCCTAAGCTAATAATAAAAAGATATTTAATTCTTGGTTTTTATATCGCCTAGATTATCCGAACCGGCGACACGCCTCTGCTCGCTGCTGCCCCGGCAACAGTGGGCAAAGTGTTCCGCCTGCAACAGCGGTTCAACAGCACAGCACCGGATGCAACAGAGCCCTTCCGGCGATATTCACCCAAGTGCCTGATTTCAAAGGACCCGTCCCATGGCACAGGGATTGCCATGCTCAGCGGTAGTCGAACCACAGCCTGAGGAACCGCGTGTGACCGCCATCCATCAACCCAAGGTACTGTCGCCCCTGCAGACCGCCCGCCAACTGGCCGCCGAATTCGCCGAGACCGCCGCCGAGCGCGACCAGCACGGCGGCACGCCGAAGGCCCAGCGCGACGCCCTGCGCCGCAGCGGCCTGCTGGCCCTGGCCATTCCCCGCCAGTACGGCGGCCTGGGCGCCAGTTGGTACGAAACCCTGGAGATCGTCCGCGAATTCGCCCGGGTCGACAGCTCGATCGCCCACGTCTACGGCTTCCAGCACCTGATGCTGGCCACCGTGCGCCTGTTCTCCCGCCCGGACCAGTGGCAGCCCTGGTTCGAGCAGACCGCGCGCAACCAGTGGTTCTGGGGCAACGCCCTGAACCCCCTGGACACCCGCACCGTCGCCAGGAAGTTCGACGGCTGGCGCGAGTTCTCCGGGCGCAAGAGCTTCTGTTCCGGCTCGGCCGATTCGGAAATGCTGATCGCCTCGGCGCTCGACGAGAGCAACGGCGGCAAGCTGCTGATCGCCGCGCTGCCCAGCGGGCGCAGCGGCATCACCCTGCACGGCGACTGGGACAACATGGGCCAGCGGCAGACCGACAGTGGCAGCGTGACCTTCGAGCGGGTGCGCGTCGAGGAGAACGAACTGCTGCTCGAGCCCGGCCCGCTGAGCACGCCCTTCGCCTGCCTGCGCCCGCTGATCGCCCAGCTGACCTTCGCCAACCTGTTCCTCGGCATCGCCGAGGGCGCCTTCGCCGAGGCCCGCCACTACACGCTCAAGGAAACCCGCCCGTGGTTCAAGTCCGGCGCCGCCCACATCGGCGAGGACCCCTACACCCTGCACCACTTCGGCGAGTTCTGGGTCGGCCTGGAGAGCGTGCGCCTGCTCGTCGAGCGGGCCAATGCGCTGCTCGACGAGGCCTGGCGCAAGGAGGACGGCCTCGGCGCCGAGGAGCGCGGCCGGCTCGCCGTGGCCATCGCCACCGCCAAGGTCGCTGCCAGCCGCGTCGGCCTCGAGCTGACCGGCCGGCTGTTCGAGGTCACCGGCGCCCGCGCCACCCATGCCGCCCTGCGCCTGGACCGCTACTGGCGAAACCTGCGCACCCAGACCCTGCACGACCCGGTGGACTACAAGCTCCACGAGCTGGGCGACTGGGCGCTGAACGGGGCGCTGCCGACTCCCACCTTCTACTCATAGCGATTGCCCATGCAATTACTCACCCTGCCTCCGTCCCCCGCGCTCGCCACCTCGGTCCGCGCCACCGCGCAGGTCTTCGCCGACCCCAAATCGCAGGCCCTGCTCGACCACCTGCAACAGATCGCGCCGAGCGAGGCCAGCGTGCTGATCATCGGCGAGACCGGCACCGGCAAGGAGCTGGTGGCCCGCCACGTGCACAACCTCAGCAAGCGCCGCGGCGGCCCCTTCGTCGCGGTGAACTGCGGCGCCTTCTCGGAGAATCTGGTCGAGGCCGAGCTGTTCGGCCACGAGAAGGGCGCCTTCACCGGCGCCCTGAGCGCCAAGGCCGGCTGGTTCGAGGAGGCCAACGGCGGCACCCTGTTCCTCGATGAGATCGGCGACCTGCCGCTGCCGATCCAGGTCAAGCTGCTGCGCGTACTGCAGGAACGGGAGGTGGTGCGCCTCGGTTCGCGCAAGAGCATTCCCATCGACGTGCGAGTGCTCGCGGCGACCAACGTGCAGCTGGAGAAGGCGATCAACGCCGGCAACTTCCGCGAGGACCTCTACTACCGCCTCAACGTGGTCAGCCTGGAACTCAGCCCGCTGCGCGAGCGCCCCGGCGACGTGCTGCCGCTGGTCCGCCACTTCATCGGCGAATACAGCCGGCGCCTGGGCTACAGCGAGATCGCCCTCGACCGCGCGGCCGAGGAGAAGCTGCTCGGCTACTCCTGGCCGGGCAACATCCGCGAGCTGGAAAACGTCATCCACCACACCCTGCTGGTCTGCCGCAACAACCGGATCGGCGCCGCCGACCTGCACCTCTCCAACCTGCGCCTCGACCGTCAGGAGGAGGCTGCCCCGCGCGCCGACGAATCGGCCGAGGCACTGTTGCAACGGGCCTTCCACAAGCTCTTCGAGGAAGACTGCGGCGCCCTGCACGAACGGGTCGAGGCCGCCCTGCTGCGCACCGCCTACCGCTTCTGCCACTGCAACCAGGTGCACACCGCCAGCCTGCTCGGCCTCAGCCGCAACGTCACCCGCGCGCAGCTGATCCGCATCGGCGAGCTGGTGGTCAACAAGCGCCGCACCCCGCCGCCGGCGGGCGGCCGGCGGGTCGACCTGTCGATCTGAGCCGTCCGGCCGGGCGGCGGTCGGACGCCTGCAATCGGCGCCGCCTATGCTGCACCGGGCAACCGATTGCACAGTCGTCGCCGCCAACCTGTGACTCGTCGCCGGCGGCGGGCTTCCGAGCGCAAACACCCCGACCAAGAGCATCCCGATGTCCGCGACGCCCCCGCAACCGCCCCGCCCGGACCGCGCATCCGCCAGCCTGCGCCAGGCCCTGCTGTTCTGGCTGAAGCTCGGCTTCGTCAGTTTCGGCGGCCCGGCCGGACAGATCGCGATCCTCCACCAGGAGCTGGTCGAACGGCGCCGCTGGATCTCCGAGCGCCGCTTCCTGCACGCCCTGAACTTCTGCATGCTGCTGCCCGGCCCCGAGGCGCAGCAGCTCGCCACCTACCTCGGCTGGCTGCTGCACGGCACCCGCGGCGGGGTGCTCGCCGGGGTGCTGTTCGTGCTGCCCTCGCTGTTCATCCTGATCGCCCTGTCCTGGGTCTACCTCGCCTTCGGCGACGTGCCGCTGGTCGCCGGGCTGTTCTACGGGATCAAGCCGGCGGTGACCGCCATCGTCGTCCACGCCGCCCACCGCATCGGCGCACGCACCCTGCGCAACGCCTGGCTGTGGGCGATCGCCGCGGCGGCCTTCGTGGCGATCTTCGCCCTCGGCGTGCCCTTCCCGCTGATCGTGCTCGGCGCCGCGCTGCTCGGCTACCTGGGCGGGCGCCTGGCGCCGGAGCACTTCGACGGCGCCGGCGGCCATGCGGCGGCGAAGCCCGGCTACGGCCCGGCGCTGATCGACGATGACACCCCGCCGCCCGCCCACGCCCGTTTCAGCCGTGCGCGACTGGCGCGGCTGCTGCTGGTCGGCGCCCTGCTCTGGCTGCTGCCGATGGGCCTCTTGACCTTGCTGTTCGGCTGGCAGGGCACCCTGACCCAGATGGGCTGGTTCTTCACCAAGGCCGCGCTGCTCACCTTCGGCGGCGCCTACGCGGTGCTGCCCTACGTCTTCCAGGGCGCGGTCGGCCACTACGGCTGGCTGACCCCGACGCAGATGATCGACGGCCTGGCCCTCGGCGAAACCACGCCGGGACCGCTGATCATGGTGGTGGCCTTCGTCGGCTTCGTCGGCGGCTACGTCCACCCGCTGTTCGGCGCCGAGCAGGCCTTCCTCGCCGGCGCGGTGGCCGCCGGCCTGGTCACCTGGTTCACCTTCCTGCCGTCGTTCCTCTTCGTCCTCGCCGGCGGCCCGCTGGTGGAATCCACCCACGACGACCTGAAATTCACCGCCCCGCTGACCGGCGTCACCGCCGCGGTGGTCGGGGTGATCCTCAACCTGGCGCTGTTCTTCGGCTACCACGTGCTCTGGCCGCAAGGCTTCGCCGGCCGCTTCGACTGGCCCTCGGCACTGATCGCCCTGGCCGCGGCGGTTGCGCTGCTGCGCTTCAAGCGCGGGGTGATCGAGGTGCTGGCGGGCTGTGCGCTGGCGGGATTGCTGGTGCATCTGGGGCTGCGCTGAGAGGCTGGAGAACGCCGGCGGAGGCCGGACGCTACCGATGCGCAAGGCCGGGCCTGCCTGTGCCCGTGCGCACCGGCAGGCCGTGGAAACATCGGGTGAGATTCGTAGGCACTCATGTCCAGTACGACCAGATCAACGCGGAGACAGTGTGATGAACATCAAGCCGATTCGCTCCGAGGAAGACTTGGCAGCGGCCTTTGCACGCATGGAGAAACTGTGGGGTGCCGAAATCGGCACGCCGGAGGGCGATGAGCTGGAAGTGCTGGCGGTACTGATCGAGAAATACGAAGACGAGCACTATCCGATCCCGCCTTCCGACCCCATCGAGGCCATCAAATTCCGTATGGATCAGCAGGGGCTGACCCCTCGCGACCTGGAGCCGTACATCGGTTCCAGCGGTCGGGTTTCCGAGGTATTGAACCGAAAACGCAAATTGAGCCTGGCGATGATCAAGCGCCTTCATGAGGGGCTGCACATTCCCTATGAAAGCCTGCTGGCTGGTGCAGCCTGACGACACCCAGAAACATCTTACGGGAACCGGCGCGGCGCAGCTTGATCTTGCAGTAGTCGGGCAGCGAATGCAGAAGGAAGCAACAGGGCATCCCATATCATATCGATCAGGCGAGTCGCCGCCGGGTTGGGCAATTACGTTGACGGACAGAATCAGCCAGGAGCAGCTTTCGAGTCTGCGTAACCCCAGAACAGGTTCTTCGACCACATTAGATAGTTGTATACTGAGGCTCTTTGCTGCTAAAGCCCATTCAAATAATGCACCTCCTCCACATCAATGATGGCATCCGACGAAATCTTGAGCAATGGTACGGCTACCCGTTACTTATGGAGGCAATGAGGACCTTCGAAGATGTGCGAGTTTATCTTGCAGGAGGCGCTGTCCGAAACGTGCTGATGGGCGACTGTGTAAACATTAAGGATTTCGACTTCTTTCTTCAAGGAGAGTCCATCCCATCAGTAATTGACTACTTAGGTCATAACGGGCTCTTACAGGCCACGCCCTACGGTTCGCCACGATGGTATCCGTCAGGTTGCGAGCAGATGTACGCTGACCTCATTCCTATCGCAGATTTTGTACCAGGCCTCTGGCCGTGCGAAGACATCATCGACGTGCTCAATCAGTTTGACTTCACCGCAAATGCCATTGCCTATGACTTACGCACCGATGCAATGCTCGACCCACAAAATGGAATCCGCGACGCAGCAAGACGCGTAATGAAAATGGTTCGTTTCGATTACCCTGAAGACCCCTATCTTCCGTCTGCGACCCTAGATCGTAATGTTGTCCTATGGTTTCGAATCGTTCATTACACCAGCACTCTGAACCTCAATATTGAACCGTTGACGATGAACTGGTTGCGTGCACGCATCGACTATGAAACGCAGCTAAATGAGTTTGCACAGTTGTTCTTTCATCCCGACCTAAGTGCTCTGGAGAAAACTATTGGCTCCCCTCCCTGAAAACCAAGCAAGCCCGACGAGGCTCACCATGGCAGCAGCCAGTATTGTTACTGAGCTGTTAGACACTCGAGTGCTCGCCGTAGAGTTGTTGCATCAGGGAATGATGACCCACAAGTGCCGCGTGTATACCGAAGGAGGGGAAGACGTGATCGTACGTTTTTATCCCTTGAGCCGCTCAGCCCTCGTGAATCAGGAACCCGATCTTTTGTTACGCTGCCACCATGCTGGTTTGCCCGTACCACAACCGATAGGCGATTCGCGCTCGGGACCATCCGCACCACTTAATTATGTGGTCTACCGTCGTATCGACGGCAAGACAGTGGCGAATCAGCTGCCCCATTTCGATCAGGCTCGTCGTTGTATCTTGGCCGAAGACCTCGCTTTACATCTTCACCATCTACAGAATATAGCGTTCGAGGGCTCGGGCGAATTGGCCTCAAGTACGACAGCGAAATATGCCTCATGGAGTTCCTTCGTCGAGGACGCTATGTACGCTGGCATGGCTGCAATTAAGCAGCACATGCTGCTTGAGCCACAGCTTATAAACGATATTGAGCGAGTAATTCACTTAGGACTACCCGCTTTCGCACGTGCGCCACAGCGACTCGTATGGGGCGATATCAATTTCGGCAACATACTCGTTAGAGCAGATGGACATATCGCAGGCTTAATTGACTTCGAAGACTGTATGAGTGGCGACCCACTGGCAACGATAGGTTACGCCGCAGCTGTCCACGGTACTAATCCGCTCCTTTCCGAGTTGCAGCAGGCTTGGCCAGCATCTCTAACTAAAGACGACAAATATTTTATTGCTTGGTATGCACTCCTGCGATCGCTTAGACTGGCCCTCTACGCACACCTACCGCTTCCAACAGGGCGTCCACGCGACCCATTGATCCGTATTGTACCGGGCATCATCCCGGCTTTGCGGCGGATAGCCGCGACTTGTTGAAAATACTAAAAAGAGCCTGATATGAACGACACAAGCCTAGGACTAGCCGCAACCCAAAACTTAGCAGAGACAGTCAGTCAAAATGAGGGTAACGATATACGTCTGGCTACGCAATGGCAGAAGATCTTTCTCGTCTTTTTCCATCTAGCCCTGGCAATCGGCATGATTTTCGGGACGTACGTTACCATCCAGAAGTTTAATGAGGCGACCTTTGCCGAAATCTCAACTCCATGGAAGTTACCTGATGGCGCAAGCCTAAAGGACGGTCCGCCCACCCTCCACTACGATCCAGAGCTTCACGTGCTGAGTCATCGCGGAGCACTGGAATTAGAAGAGCAGGCGCAACTTAGGGCGTTGATCGAGCTCAACACTGAATTCGCAGATAAAAAGCCACCATCATTTGAACCTGCATCCACCGCTGATATAAATATAACCATCCATTCATACCAAGCGGCTATCGCTAAACTAGCCACCCTGGCCGGTGCAAAGCAGATAGATCAGATTCAGTTATTATTGCTACTTGGAATTATGGGTGGAATCCTCGGCGCCATTCTACGATCACTTGTCGACTTCGTTGGACACGCCTGCTACACGGGCAAGCTTGACCTGATGCATTGGTGGCCGCTCTACGCCACACGCCCCCTAATTGGTGCAATCCTTGGATTCGTGTTAGTGGTACTACTTAAGGCACGATTGCTTACCTCCCCAGATATCCAACAGGGCAATGAGTCGTTCTGGTGGTTAGGCGTTGCGGTATTGGGCGGATTTAGCACTGTAGACGTCACACAAAGGTTACGCCTGGCCGCGAAGGCGATATTTGGAACAGCTAGAGAGGGTAAGAGAGACGGGGCCTAGGGGCTTACATGAGTATTCCCTGTCCTTCATAGGTGAGCGCGTGCTGAATATATGTCGGCGGGCTTGGAAATTACGCTGGGCATGCAGTTCTTGTGTGGAGATTGTGAAGCAGTGGTTATGCTGGTCTGCTCGCGAACCGGGCTTTTTCACTCGGTTTGCTCTAATCCGTTCCAGGCTTGCTGATACGAATGAGCGCATGGGGTCGATTCTGTTGAAAAAGTTCATTCGGCCGGTTTTAGAGTGAGGTGTGGCCTGTCACTTGAGCGCTATTCCGCTGTTTTTACATCACTTTTTGAAGGTCAACTTTCTTCACGCAACTTGATTGAGCGGGAAAACGGATAAAAGTAAATCTGTCCCCCTTTTCCGCTTGGCCGATAGCTTTGGGTCGCTTGCTGCCGATTACGATTTACCGGAAACGAATGCCGCCAATCGTCAATTCGGCGTGAGTTGTTGAGGAGGCTACGTGCAAATGCCAGGTCAGGTGGAATGCAATCGAGGAGGTTAAGTTAGGTGCAATTTCGCTCAAGGCGACCAATCCACACCATGGTCCTCGAGATAGGCATCCACGGCGGCGCCAACGGTGGGCTGGAAAATGTTCGGGCCGAGCGTTTCCACCAGTTCGAATTGCCTGAGCTTGTCCTTGACCGGGTCCTTCATTTCGGCGAAGTGGAGTTCGATGCCGCGTTCATGCAGCTTCCCGCGCAGTTCGCCGAGCATGTCGGCAGAGGTGATATCCACGCTGGTCACCGGCTCGGCCGCCACCACCACCCGGCGTACCGGCGTGGGGGATTCCTCGATGGCTTGCAGGATGCACTGCTGGAATAACTCGGCGTTGGCGAAGAACAGCGGGGCATCCCAGCGGAACAGCACCAGACCGGGCACGCGCCGGGCATCCGGATACCGTTGCACGTCGTGGTAGCCGCGCACCCCGCTGGCGCGACCGAGGACGGCATGGTGCGGGCGCCAGCCATCCCAGAGGAATTCGATGATCGAGATCGCCACCGCCAGGCCGATGCCGGGGATGGCGCCATATACCGCGACGCCGACGAAGCAGGTGAACGAGAGCCAGAACTCCCATGGCTGCATGCGGAAGATCCGCTTCAGGTCGGCGATCTCGAACAGGCCGATGGCTGCCGCGATGACGACGGCGGCCAGCGCGCTGTTGGGCAGATAGCGCAGCAGGTTGGGCGCCGCCAGCAGCAGCGCGGCGACCGCCAGCGCACCGATCACGCCGGTCAGCTGGGTCTTCGAGCCCGCCGCTTCGGCCACTGGCGTGCGCGAGGAACTGCTGCTGATCGGAATGCCCTGGAAGAAACCGGCGGCCAGGTTGGCGATGCCCAGTCCGACCATTTCCTGGTTCGGGTCCACCCGGCTGCGGGTGCGGGCGGCGTAGGTGCGCGACAGCACGCTGGTGTCGGTGAAGGACACCAGGGCGACGGCGAAACCGCCGAGCAACACCTCGATCCAGTCGACGTCGCCGAGCCAGGGGACGGTGAACGCCGGCAAGCCCTGGGGGAGTTCGCCCAAAACCTTCACGCCGACCGTGTGCAGGTCGAAGAAACTGACCGCCAGCGTCGCCAGGATCACCGCGACGAGGATGCCGGGCAGGCGCTTGAACGGCTTGAGCAGCAGGATCAGCGCCAGGCAGCCACCGCCAACCGCAAAGCTGTACCAGTTGGCCTCGCCGGCGAGGATCGCCTGCCCGAGCAGCAGGACATCCCGCAGCGGTCCCTGACCGTCGATGCCGATGCCGAACAGCTTCGGCAGCTGGCTGATGAGCACGGCCAGGGCGATACCGTTCATGTAGCCATAGCGGATCGGCTTGGACAGGAGTTCGGTGACGAAACCCAGGCGCAGCAGGCCGGCGAGGATGCACACCAGGCCGGACACCACCGCCATCATGCCGGCCAGGGCGATCGCCTTGGCCGGATCGCCTTCGGCCGTCACCAGGATCACCGCAAGAATCGGCGCCGCCAGCGCCGAGTCCGGCCCGAGCACGAGGATTCGGCTGGGGCCGAACAGTGCGTAGGCCAGCAGCGGCACGATGGTGGCGTACAGGCCGTAGATGCCCGGCACGCCAGAGGCCTCGGCATAGGCAATTCCGACCGGCACCAGCATGGTGGTCAGCACCAGGCCGGCGGCAATGTCGTTCGGCAGCCAGGCGAGACGGTACTGCCTGAGCATCTGCAATCCCGGTAGCCAGCGCAGCCAACCGTCCGTGGAGATGGGGGCACTGTCGGGCGGCGGGTGGTCGGATTGCATGGATAGGCTCTCCTTGTTCGGAGCAACACCTCTGCTCAGTGGGGCGACTCTCCGGCAAGGAAGGCAAACGCCATCCCCAGGATCAGGTACACGGCGAGTAGCTGGACGCCTTTGAACCAGTCGGAGCGACCGTCGCCGGCCACCTGCCCGGTAATGAGGACAGACAACAACAACACCAGCACCAGCCCCGGCGGAAAGTCCAGGTCCATGGCTGCCGGACCGACAAACAGGCTGGCCAGCGCCAGCACGGGGGCAACGAACAGGGCAACCTGAACACTGGAGCCGATGGCGATCGCCAGGGACAGGTCCATTCGATTTTTCATCGCCATCGTGATCGCCGTGGCGTGCTCGGCGGCGTTACCGAGAATGGCGACGACGAAGATGCCGACGAAGGCATTGCTCAGTCCGAGCTGCCGGGTGCTGGGCTCGATGGCCGCCACCAGGATCTCGCTGGTCCAGGCAAGCAAGGCGGTGGCCACTCCCAGTACCAGGAGCGCCTTCCCCATCGACCACGGGACCGGCTTCGGCGTGTCGTCGTCTCCCCTCTCGCTGACGAACTCCCTTTTGTGGGTAATCAGCGAGTACACGAGGAACAAGGCATAGACGATCAGCAACACCACGGAAATCGATACGCTCAGATAGTGCGCCCCTTGAGGAATCTTGGCGACGGCGGAGGCCTCGTAGGCTGCCGGCAAGACCAGGGCAATGGCTGCAAGACTCAGCAGAGTGGCTTGAGAGCGGGCTCCGGTGGCATTGAAGTGCTGCTCGGGATAACGCATGCCCCCAAAGAGCATGGCGCCACCGAGAACCAGGAGAATGTTGCCGATGATCGAGCCGGCGATGGAGGCCTTGACCACGTCGTGCAGTCCCGCCTGCAGCGCGACGATACCAATGATCAGCTCGGTGGCATTGCCGAAGGTGGCATTGAGCAACCCGCCGACGCCCTCGCCCAAGTGCTCGGCCAGATGCTCGGTGGCCTGTCCCAGCCACCCGGCCAGCGGCAGGATGGCCAGCGCTGCACTGGCAAAGATCGGCAAGTAGCGATCCGGGGCGAGGTACTCCAGAGCGAGAGTGACCGGGACGAAAATCAGAAGCCAGTTCAGCATGCAGGGCAGCTCCCTGGTGGGGCACGGAAACGCGTTTTCCCCTGCAATGGATTTGCAGGCAGCGGGGAAAGTGTAGTGTCTCGGTCCACCGGTGGCCGGGGCGAAAATGCCTTGAGTCGACGCCTGCGAGCCGCGGGTGAATCGTCCCGGGTTTCGTAGGCACATTCGAGTGTCTGGTTTTGGCGGCCATGCGCGAAAACCCGAACCTGCAAGGCCGGATCAAGAGCCGGCTTCTCCTTGAGACCGCCCCCCGTCCATGACAAGCTGCCGCACCGGCCGCCTCCGACCTCCATTCTGGCGACGCTCTTCGCGGCGGTTTTGACGGCCCCGCTCCCCCGGCTCACTGCCGCCCTCCTTGTAGAGATGCCCCATGAAACGTTTCGTCCTGCTCGACACGGCGCCCATCCCGGAAAACGGCGGGGCGCTGTGCCTGTACGAATATGGCGAGGATTTCGTCATCAAGATCCAGGGCGGCAGCGGCAATCAGCTGATGAATACCCGCATGCACGGATCGGAGGACGCCCTTGGCCAGATCCCCTGCCGCAAAGTCGCGTCGCGTCCGCAGGCGCGCGTGCTGGTCGGGGGGCTGGGGATGGGCTTCACCCTGGCCGCGGCGCTCAAGGCGCTGGGTGCCGATGCCGAAGTGCAGGTGGCGGAGCTGGTGCCCGGCGTGATCGAGTGGAACCGCGGCCCCCTGGGCGAGAAGGCCGGCCATCCGCTGCGCGACCCGCGCACCACCCTGCTCAACGAAGACGTCGCGGCGGTCCTCGCGCGCGAGCCCGGGGGGTATGACGCGATCATGCTGGACGTCGACAACGGGCCAGAGGGGCTGACGCAGCAAGCGAACGACCGGCTCTACTCACCGGACGGCCTGAACGCCTGCGCGCAGGCCCTGCGGCCCAATGGTGTGCTGGCCGTCTGGTCGGCCAGCGCCGACCGGGCCTTTTCCGGACGGCTTGCCAAGGCCGGCTTCCGGGCGGAAGAGGTTCGGGTCTTCGCCCACGGCAACAAGGGCACCCGGCACACCATCTGGATTGCGGAGCTGACCCCCGGCGGACGGTCCCGGGCTGCCGACAACGGCCGATAGCCGCCCTTCGACGGTTGTTGCCAGGCCGTGCAATTCCTGCGAAAACACCGCCCCCCAGGGCAGCCATCCGCCGGCTGCCCGCTGAGCGAGAACGAGCGATGAGCAGCGAATTGCAGGTTGTGGACATCCAGTTGGGCGACGGCAAGGAAGTGGTCAAGGGCGCCCTGATCACCACCCAGTACAACGGCTTTCTGGAGGACGGCACCCGGTTCGATTCCTCCTACGACAAGGGCAAGCCGTTCCAGTGCGTGATCGGCACCGGGCGGGTGATCAAGGGCTGGGACCAGGGGCTGATGGGCATGAAGGTCGGCGGCAAGCGCAAGCTGTTCGTGCCGGCGCATCTCGCCTATGGTGAGCGGCAGATCGGCGCGCATATCACGCCGAATTCGAACCTGATCTTCGAGATCGAGCTGCTGGAAGTGCTGACCCGGGACGACTGATCCGCCCGCGGACGCCGGCTGCCGGTCCCGCTCAGGCGTCCGCCGCCCGCCCCGCCCCGAAAATCCGGTAGCAGCCCTTGCCCGCGCGCTTGGCCTCGTACATGGCGAGGTCGGCCTCGCGGATCAGGCCGTTGGCATCGCTGTGCTCGCCGGCGAAGGCCACACCGATGCTCGCGGAGACGGAAACCGCCGGCTGCCCGGCGCCCAGTTCGGCGGGCCGGCTCAGTCGATCGAGCAGTCGCTGCAGAATCCCGTCCAGCGCCGGCGCGCCGTTCGCTCCCGACAGCACCACCACGAACTCGTCCCCGCCGAGCCGGGCGACGGTGTCGGAGGGGCGCAGCACGGCGAGCATGCGCTGTGCGACGTCCTTCAGGAGCAGATCCCCGGCCTGATGGCCGAAGCGGTCGTTGACCGCCTTGAAGCCGTCCAGGTCAAGCACGCAGACGGCCAGCCGGCCACCCTGGCGGCGTTGCAGGCCGAGGGCCATGTGGATACGGTCGAAGAGCAGCAGGCGGTTGGGCAGTCCCGTCAGCGCGTCGTAGTAGGCCAGGGCGTCAAGCTCCCTCTGCCGGCACAGCAGCTCGTCGTTGAGCCGCTCCAGGGCGATGGCGCCGCGATGGGAGCGCTCGAGGAAGAGCAGCAGGACGAGGGTCAGCGCCAGCAGCGCGAGCATCGGCAGCAGCGGCTGGATGCTGGCGGACAGGCCGCCGAAGCCCTGCAGGGCGACGAACTCGATCAGCCATTGCCGTCCGGGAACCGCCAGCGGGTAGCGCACCACGCGCTCTCCGGGCTTCCGCGGGACGGCGCCGCGCGGATGGATGGCGACCGGCTGCCCGTCCTGCAGGTCGTAGAGGCGCACCTCCATCGCCAGGCGCTCGAACGACAGCGCCTTGAGCAGCACGCTGGGCCGCAGCATCAGGATCAGGTAGCCCTCAAGGGCCTGCTGGCGCTGCTCGTCGGTCGCCAGCGGCAGGCCCTTGCGGTACACCGGCTGGTAGATGGCGACCGCCAGCGGCCCGTCCGGCTCCTGCAGCAGCGGAAAGACCGGGGTGGTCCGCTGCACGCCCAGTCGGGCCGAGTCGCGCGCCACCTCCCGGTTGTAGGGACGCGCCAGGGTGTCGAGCCCGAGCACCCGGCGATGGGCCGCGAAGGGCTCGGCATACCAGATCGGCAGATATTCCTCGCGGGCGGGCGCCGGCACCGGGAGCCGGGCATCGGCGCTCACGTCGAAGATGCCGAGGCGCCGCTCCTGGAAGGGCAGCAGATCGCACTCGAACGCGCCGCGCTCGTCATGCGGAACCCGCAGCGCCCAGTGCACGGCGAGGACTTCCGGATAGCTCGGCAGCATCTCGCGGGCAAAGCGGGCGAACTCCTCGCGCCCGACCGTCTCGGTCGCCATGAAGAGGCCGCGAAAGGCCAGCAGGAGCTGGGCCGAATGGTCGAGCAGATCCTGGGCGTTGCGGAACTGGACGTGCGCCAGGCGCTGGAACTCCCCGGCCTGCACGCGCCGCTCCAGCGCCGCGCTGTACAGGTAGGCGACGACCGAGATCAGCACCCCGCCGCCGCCCACCACCAGCAGTCGGGCCCAATACCTGCGCCTCGCGCGCCAATCCGCTCTCACCATTCACGCCTTCGCCTGAAACCGCTTCCCTGTCAGGCCATGGATTATATGGGCGAACGCCTACCCGCACCTCTGGCCGAACGCATGAGGGCACGGAGCAGCCTCGCGGGCGCTCCGCGAAAGCGTCAGGCACCGCTCCTGATCCAGTAGATGCAGGCCGTCAGGGTCGGCAGCGAGCACAGCGTCGAGATCAGGATGGTGCGGGAAACCACGGGAGCCTCGCGGGCATAGTATTCGGCCAGCATGAACGGGCCCGTCCCCGTGGGCAGCGCACTCAGCAGCAAGGCCGCGTTGGCCCAGAGCGCCGGCAACTGGAATACCCGGTAGGCGAGGAATCCCGTCAGCAAGGGCTGGCCGACCACCTTCACGATCACCAGCGGCCAGACGCCCGTCGACACCCCTTCCTGCCTCTGCGCCAGGAACAGCCCGAGCGCCACCAGGGCGCAGGGGGCGGTGGCGGCGGCGAGCAGATCGAGGAACTGCAACGCCATCGCCGGCAGCCCCAAACCGCTGGCAGCCCACAGGGCACCGGCCAGGGGCGCTACGACCAGCGGATTCTTGCCAAGGGCCGCCAGGACCTTGAGCACCGCGCGGCCCAGGGCCCTCTCATGTTGCAAACCGGCCTCGATGCAGATCACGGCGATCGCGAACAGCATGCAGACCACCACCAGGGTCGCGATCAGGGCGGGCTCCAGCCCGGCCTTCCCCAGCACGGACAGGCACAAGGGAATTCCCATGTAGCCCGTGTTCGCATAGGACGCGCTCAGCGCGTCGACGCTCGCCGCCGGCAACGAACGCCGTTGCGAGAGACGCCAGAGCAGCGTTGCCACGAAAATCAGCAGACACCCCCCGGCAAAGGCCGCCAGAAATCCGGGTTGCCAGAACGCCTCCCAGCTCGAGATCGCCGTGGCTCTGAACAGCAGGGCGGGGAGACAGAGCCAGACGACGAACCGGTTCATTTCGCTGGCGGCGCCAGGCCCCAGGCGATTGCTTCGGCGACAGACGAATCCGGCGAGGATGAGCGCGAAAATGGGCAGTAGAACGGCCAGAACGGACGGCATGACAGCTCCGATCGGTTTGCGGAGCCGCAAGCTTAGGGGTGTACATTGATTCCGATCCAATGCTTAATCCTGCCCACATTCATACGGAAACGGAATCAATGATCGAGCTTCGCCAACTGCGCTACTTCATGGCACTGGCCGAGCATCTGCACTTCGGCAAGGCCGCCGAATCCCTGCACATCACTCAGCCGCCCTTGAGCCGGCAGATCGCGGCCCTGGAGGCCGATCTCGGCGTCGTGCTGTTTTCCAGGCACTCGCGCTCGGTCGAACTGACTGCCGCAGGCCGCGACTTCCACCGGCATGCGAAGACCGCCCTGGCGGGACTGGATCTGGCGATCCGCTCGGCCCGCGCCAGCGCCCGCGGGGAGCGCGGCGAGCTGCGCGTGAGCTTCACCATGGTTGCCGCGTGGATTCTTCTGCCCGAACTGCTCAAGGCATACAGCGATGCCTATCCGGAGGTGAGCCTGGTGCTCGACGAGGTACTCCCCAGGGACCTCGGCCCGGCCCTGGAGCACGGCGAGGCGGATGTCGCCCTGACCTTCCCGTCCTCGGGATCGACCTCCCTGTGCTATCTGGCACTGCGCCGCGAGCCGCTTTGCGCCGTCCTGCCGGCAAGCCATGCCCTCGCCGCCACGGCGGAATTCAGCATCGCGGCACTGGCGGACGAGCCCTTCATCACCTTTCCCCGGCAGACCGCTCCGGCCCTGCACGAGGCGGTGATGAGCTGCTGCCGCTGCGCGGGGTTCGAGCCGAAGATACGGCTGGAAACCCATCTCCAGCAGACCATCGTCAACCTCGTCGCCGAGGGGCTGGGCGTCTCCGTGGTTCCCAGCGCGATGCGCAAGATGCAGATGCCCGGCGTGGTGTTCAGGACGATCGAACACTCCCCGCCGGTCGAATACGGGGTGGTCTGGAGCCCGCGGAACGAGAACCCCTGCCTGAACACGTTTCTCCGCTGCATCGGCGTGACGGAAGCGGGAGATCGCGGTCCCGCTCAGGTGTAGTTGGCCGGATCGGGCGCCTCGTCCTTGAGCGCCCAGCGGCCGAGCATGTTCAGCTTGTAGTCGATCGGGTCGTGCAGGGTGTGGGTGCGCACGTTGCGCCAGTAGCGGTCGAAGCCCAGCGCGGCGCGGGTGCCGCGGGCGCCGACCACCTCGAACAGCTCCTGGCTGGCGAACAGCCCGGCGCGATGGGCGAGCACCTTGGCCTCGGCCACCGCGACCGCCACCCGGGCGCGCTCCGCGGCGCTCAGCGCCGGTCCGCGGGAAAAGGCCCGGTCGATCAGCTCCGCGGCGCGCTCGGCGAGGGCGCGACCGGCGGCGATCTGCACGTGCATCTCGCCGAAGCGGTTCTGGGTGAAGGGGTCGTCCACCGCCTGCGCGGCCGGCGAAACCAGCCAGGGCCGGGCCTGGGTGCGGGCATAGTCGCGGGCCTCGGCGAACGCCCCCTCGGCGATGCCCAGGTAGAGGTTGGTCAGCACCAGCTGGCCGAAGCAGTTGCGCAGGGTGTGGAAGGCGCTCGGCGTGGCGTCCGCCGCGCGCAGCACGTCGCGCGCCGCCAGCGGCACCTGCGCGAAGCGGATCGAGTTGCTGTCGGTCTGGCGCTGGCCGATGGGCTCCCAGTCGTCGAGCACCTGCACGCCGGGGTGCTCGGTGGAGACCACCCCGAGCAGCGGCTGGGCGTGTTCGCCGAGCACCGCCGAGAGGGTCATGAAGTGCGCGCCGACGGTGCCCGAGCAGAAGGACTTGGTGCCGTCGAGCAGGAAGCCTTCGGCCGCGGGCTCGGCGACCAGCCGGCGGTCCAGCGGGTTCATGCCGTTGCCCCACCAGCACTGGTGCTCGGCGGTGTGACCGAGCAGGCGCGCCTGCTGCTCCTCGCTGCCGTAGATCAGCACGGTGGCGACCTGCAGCTGGTGGAAGGCCAGGATGTGGGCCAGGGAGCTGTCGACGGCGGCCAGTTGGCGGACCAGGGCGAAGATTTCCTGCCAGCTGCGCTCCTGGCCGCCCAGCGTGCGGGGAATCGCCAGCAGCAGCAGGCCGGCGTCGCGCAGCAGCGCTTTCTCTTCGGCGGCATGGCCGCCCCGGGCGTCGCGCTCGACGGCGCTGGCCTTGATGCGTTCGAGCAGGGGGTGCAGATCGTGGGACATGGTCGGTAATCGATGGTGTGGGAAATTCAGTGGCAGATCAGCCCTTGCTCGAGCTTCAGCACGTCGAAGGCCAGCTCGCCGGTGCGCTGCGCCAGCGCGGCGTCCAGCGCACCGCGGCGCCGCCAGTCGCCCAGGGCCGCGGCGAGCCAGGCCTGCGCCTGCGGCTCGGCGGCCGCCAGACGCACCTGGCCGGCGAACGGCGCCCGCAGCTCGACCGGCAGCCGGCGGTAGAAGCGCCAGTCGGGCTGCTCCAGCAGCCAGTCGACCAGGCTGCGCGCCTCGGCCAAGGCCTGGCACTCCCCGGCCATGAAGGCGGCGACGGCATGGACCGCCGAGGGATATTCATGCGGCCGGACGCCGTAGCGCTCCACCAGAGGCCGGCGGTACGGGCTGTCCTCGGCCAGGCACACCGGACGTCCGCGCAGGCTCTCGCCCTCGCCGAGGGCCAGTCCGCGCAGGGCGATCAGCGCGCCCCGTCCCTGGGCGGCAGAGGCCGGGATCGGGGCGCCGGCGGCGGGCTCCGCGGCCGTGGCGGCGCCGGCGACCAGCAGGTCGATCCGCCCTTCGCGCAGCGCGGCCTCGCGTAGGCCGGGAGCGAGACCGAGGGTCTCCACCGGCAACCCGAGGTAGCCGCCGAGGGCCTGCGCCAGCGCCGCATCGACGGGGTCCGGCTCGGCCACCACGGGCATGCCGGGCAGCGCCGGGCGCGGGTAGGCGCGCACCCCGACGATCAGCGTGCCGCGCGCCCGGGCCTGTTCCAGCCGGGGGCCGGGCGGCAGCTCGTCGGGCGGGACGCCGCGCCAGCCCTGCCCGTGCCCCGCCAGGCCGGCGCCGGCGAGCAGCGCTACCAGCAGCAGGAGCGCGGCGCCCAGCCAGCCGCCCGGACGCCGCGCCGGCAACGCCTCGCGCAGCGGGCGAAGCTCGCCCAGCCAGGCCGGCACCAGCAGGTCAGGCATGGTGGCGCAGCCCCCGGCGCCAGCGGGTGAGTCGCCGCTCGATCAGGGCGAGGACGAAGTTGAGCAGCAGCCCGACCAGCGCCAGCAGGAGGATGCCGGCGTACATGCTGGGCACCTGGAAGACTTCCTGGGAGTTCAGGGTCAGAAAGCCCAGCCCGGAATGCGCGCCGATCATTTCGGCGGCCACCAGGGCAGTGACGCAGTAGGCGCCGGCCAGGCGGATGCCGGTGAAGATCGACGGCGCGGCCGCCGGCAGCACCACCTTGGCGAACAGGAACGCCCGCGAGGCGCCCATCGAGCGGGCCGAGTCGATCAGCAGCTTGTCCACCTGCTTCACCCCGCTGATGGTGCTGAGCAGGATCGGCCAGAACGAGGCCCAGAAGATGATCGCCACCTTGGACAGCTCGCCGATCCCGAAGAACAGGATGAACACCGGGAACAGCGCCAGCGCCGAGGTCTGCCGGAACAGCTGCAGCAGCGGATCGACCAGCGCCTCGAGGCGGGCGAACCAGCCCATCAGCAGGCCCAGGCTCACCCCGCCGGCGATCGCCAGCAGCAGGCCGGCCAGCGAGCGGTAGAGGCTGGCCTCGAGGTGCTTGAACAGCAGGCCGGACGAGGCCAGCTCCCAGATCGCCTGCAGGACCGCAGTGGGCGGGCTGAGATAGGCCGCGCTGACCAGGCCGCTGCGCGGCAGCAGCTCCCAGAGCAGGACGAAGGCCAGGATGCCCAGGCTGCGCTCGAGCAGCCTGGAAAGAGTCGGCAAAAGACGCATGAAAACTTCCTACCCCTTGATCTCGGCGGCCTGCGCACTCGCCGGCCAGTCGGCCGCCCGTATCGAGGTCGGCGCCGGCACCGGCGCCGAGGCGAAGCGCACCTCGTCCTTGAGCACCTCCCAGGCGCGCTGGCGCAGGTGCACGAATTCCTCGGAGTTGCGCAGCTCGGCGGGCCGCGGGCGCGGCAGCGGCACCTCGAGAATCTCCTTGACCCGCCCCGGACGGTGGGTCATCACCGCGATGCGGTCGGAGAGGAAGATCGCCTCGTCGAGGCTGTGGGTGATGAACACGATGGTTTTCTTGCGGGCGTCCCAGATGCGCAGCAGCTCGGCCTGGAGGATCTCGCGGGTCTGCGCGTCGAGGGCGGCGAACGGCTCGTCCATCAGCAGCACCTCGGGCTCGTAGACCAGCGACCGGGCGATGGCCACGCGCTGCTTCATGCCGCCGGAAATCTCGTGGGGATAGCGCGCGCCGAAGCCGCCCAGGCCCACCAACTCGAGGTACTCGCGGGCCCGCTCGCGGCGTTCGGCCTTGCCGACCCCGCGGATCTCCAGGCCGACCTCGATGTTCTCCAGCACGGTGCGCCAGGGAAACAGCGCGTAGCCCTGGAACACCACGCCCTGGTTGGCGTTGATGCCCTCCAGCGGCCGGCCGTCGATGCGGATGCTGCCGCCGCTCTTCTCGGCCAGCCCGGCGAGGATGCTGAGGAAGGTCGACTTGCCGCAGCCGGAGGGGCCGAGCACCGAGAGGAATTCGCCGGCGCGTACCTCCAGGTCGAAGTGTTCGAGGGCGACGACCCGCTCGGCGCGGCCGCTCTCGTTCTGCGCGGTGAACTCCATGCGCAGGTCGCGCGCGACTATGCTGCTGCTCACGCGGGCATCCTCAGGCCGGCAGGCCGGCGAAGGGGTTGAATTCGTTGGTGTAGACGTCCTTCACCCGCACCTTGCCGCGCGGAATCTTGCCCTCGTTCTCGAGGATGTCGATGTAGTACTGGATCGGCGGCTCGCTGATCACCAGGTTCTCGACGTAGGCGTAGCGCTCGACGTTCTTCAGGTCCATGCCGATGCGCTGGGCGGTGATCCTGCGCGCCTCCTCCGGGTTGGCGTTGACCCAGTTGGCCGCCCGGGCGATGGCCTTGACCACGTCGCGGGTCGCCTCGGGGTGCTCGCGGATGAACGTGCCGTGCGCGCTGTAGGGCGCCATGCCGCCCAGGCCGCGGTCGAGGTCGTAGTCGCTCCACAGCCGCAGCAGCGCCGGATTGTGCTCGGCGCCGCCGGAGTGCGGCGGGTGAATGATCGCCAGGTCGATGTTGCCGGTCGCCAGGGTCTGCTCGCTCTGGTTGTCCGGCACCACCAGCCAGTTGATCTTGTTGACGTCGACGCCGTGCTGGCGCAGGTAGGTCTTGGTGACGAACTCGGCGCAGGCGCCGAAGCTGTTGAAGCCGATGGTCTTGCCTTCGAGATCCTTGGGCCTGCGGATCGCCGAGTCGCGGCGCACGAAGTACTTCATGTGCGGCGCCTCTTCGAGGGTCTTGCCGCCGGCGGACACCACCTTGAGGTCCAGGCCGCTGGCGATGGCCGAGATGACCAGCGGCACCATACGCATGCCGAAATCGATCTCGCCGGTGCCGACCAGCGGAATGATCTGCGGCGCGGCGATCTTGCCGACATATTTGGGCCGTGCGCGGGTGCCCTCGAAATAGCCCAGCGACTCGGCCAGGTAGATCAGGTCGAACGCCGGGTTGTCGGGATACTTGAACTCCACCACCGGATCGCCGGCGCTCTTCACCACGGCCGGTGCGGCGGCCGACTTGGCGGCCCCTTCTTCCTCTTTTTTCCAGCACCCGGGCAGCAGGAGGCTGGCGGCGCCCGCCGAACCGAGCAGGGCAAGGGTCTTGAGGGCCGATCGACGGCTGGCATTCACAGGCATGGCGGTTTTCCTGGCTCCTGACGGCGGGCGATCTGCCCGACTGTGCTGGAACCTGCTCAGCAAGAGCCGCGCCACAAATCAAAAATGAATACATCCTTTTGATTAAAAAGGATTTTTTAAATTTTCTTCGAGAGCCGACGAGCACTCACCGAACGGCCGGCTGCGCGAATCGCCGCACTCGGCCACACCGACTGCGGGAAATCGCGCAGCGCCGGGGAGCGAACGGCGGCGGGAAGCTCTCGGCGGGGCGCGGAGCAGCGGCAGGGCGCGGCGGGACAGCGCGGGGAAGCATTCGGAGCGCACGGCATCCCGAGCGGGAGGCCGACAGACGGGCAGCGGGTCGGGGCGACCCGAAGGGCGGAGCGGAACCGACCGGCGGCGGGCCGGTTCGACGCGGCAGCGGCCGGAGATCCCGGCGGCCTGCGCGCCGGGTCAGATGACCGGTTCCACCTCGTGGCCGCAGGACAGGCAGTGGCTCAGCCATTCGCCGAGGAACAGGTTGAGCTGGCTCTTCTCGTCCGGCTGGTGCATCGCCGCGTTGGGGTAGATATAGCGGCTGCGCAGGCGCCGGGCCTGTTCCGCACAGACCACCTCGGCCATCCGCGCATCGTGGTAGACCCGCACCTCCATCCGCGGCGCCGGCAGCCAGGGCAGGCTGTGCTCCTGGCAGACCTTGAGGGTGGTGGTGTAGGGACGGTCCTCGAGCACCTCCAGCGCCAGCACGCCGAGCAGCCGCTCGCCCTGGCTCACCCCCACCCGCCTGGCCGCGGCAGGCATGCCGCGCATGTCCGGCAGCAGGCGCATCAGCCGCGCATAATTGGCTTCGCAGGTCGCCTGTAGGTCGACCAGATCGACCCGGTAGCGCTCGCGCATCAGACTCACGCCCACAATCCACGTACCTCGACACGGTTCAGCGCCAGCCACTGCAGGGCAATGATGCTGGCGGCATTGTTGATCTTGCCGTCCCTGACCGCCTGCAGCGCCGCCTCGAAAGGCAGCACGTGCACCCGGATGTCCTCGCCCTCCTCGGCCAGGCCGTGAACGCCGCCGGCCCCCTGGCTGTCGCAACGGCCGACGTAGAGGTGGACCTTCTCGTCGCTGCCGCCGGGCGACGGGTAATAGACGGTCACCGGCCACAGCGCCTCGAGCGTCAGCCCCGCTTCCTCGAAGGCCTCGCGATGGGCGACTTCCTCGGGCTCCTCGTCCTTGTCGATCAACCCGGCGACCATCTCGAGCATCCAGGGATTGTCCGATTTGTCCATCGCCCCGACGCGGAACTGCTCGTTCAGCACCACGCAGTCGCGCTGCGGATCGTAGGGCAGCACGCAGACCGCGTCGTGGCGCACGAACAGCTCGCGGCTGAGCACCGGCCCCATCTCGCCGGAGAACTGGCGATGGCGCAGGTGCACGCGCTCGAGTCGGTAGAAGCCGCTGAAACAGGGCTCGCGCCGCACGATTTCCACGGCATCCGCATCCGGCTTGAAGAATTCGCTCATCCTGCACGCTCGTCTAGTGAACTGGAGTCGGTTGCCATCCTAACCCGCCGTTTCGGCCGGCGCAGCCCCTTTGCAGGCGGCCGAGGAACTGCGACTCTAGCCAGTCCGCCGGCGACCGCTCCGGTCCCGCCGCGGCCTCTCCCTCAACGACCCCGAAAGCCCCGATGAACGCCGTCTCCGCCATGAAACCACTCGCCCTCGCCGCGCTCGGCCTGCTCCTCGGCGCCTGCCAGAGCCTCTCGCCCTCGAGCCCGCCGGCCGTCTACCAGCGTACCGCCTGGGAGCATCTGCAATCCGGATGCCAGGGGCGCGAGTGCCCGCTGGTGAACATCGACATCCTGAATTTTTCCGACGAACCCGCGCTGAACCGGCTGATCGATCGCGGCCTGCTGGAGCTGACCCGCGAGGCCGACGGCATGCCGCTGCCGGCCTCGCTGGAAAGTTACGAACGGGACTTCCTGGCCGGCGCCAAGCCCGGCTGGAGCAGCTACCTGCAGGCCAAGGTGCGCGAGCAGAACGACGGGCGCATCCTCGTCGAGCTGTCGAGCTACCGCTTCACCGGCGGCGCCCACGGCGTGCCGGGACGGACCTTCATCGACTTCGACCGCCGCCGGCAGAAGGCCTTGGAACTGCGCGACCTGCTGCTGCCGGGTCAGGAGGAGGCCTTCTGGGCGAAGGCCAGGCAAGCCCACCAGCGCTGGCTGGTCGGCCAGGGCGTGGGCGACGACGCGGAGTTCATCGCCACCTGGCCGTTCCAGCAGACCCGCCACATCGGCCTGGCGCGGGCCGGCGTGCTGCTGATGTACGACGTCTACCGCATCGCCCCCTACACCAGCGGCCATCCGCTGCTGGTGGTGCCCTACCCGCAGCTCAACGGCATCCTCAGGCCGGAATTCTTCCCGCGCTCCAGGAAGTAGCCCAAGGACATTGACGCCCCGCCCCGGTAAGCGCGCCTACCGGTTGAACTCCCGGCCCTCCCCCGGCGGAGGGAGAAGGCCGGGCGGGGATCACACCTGCTTGTAGATCACCGAGCCTTCTTCCTTGAAGCGCTCGGCCTGCTCCTTGAAGCCGGCCTCGACGGCCTGGCTTTCCTCGGACAGCCCGTGCTCGGCGGCGTAGTCGCGCACTTCCTGGGTGATCTTCATCGAGCAGAACTTCGGCCCGCACATCGAGCAGAAGTGCGCCACCTTGGCCGAGTCCTTGGGCAGGGTCTCGTCGTGGTAGCTGCGCGCGGTGTCCGGATCGAGGCCGAGGTTGAACTGGTCCTCCCAGCGGAACTCGAAACGCGCCTTGGACAGTGCATTGTCGCGGATCTGTGCACCGGGATGGCCCTTGGCGAGGTCGGCGGCGTGCGCGGCGATCTTGTAGGTGATGATCCCGGTCTTCACGTCGTCCTTGTTCGGCAGGCCGAGGTGCTCCTTGGGCGTCACGTAGCAGAGCATCGCGCAGCCGAACCAGCCGATCATCGCCGCGCCGATTCCGGAGGTGATGTGGTCGTAGCCCGGCGCGATGTCGGTGGTCAGCGGGCCGAGGGTGTAGAACGGCGCCTCGTCGCAGCATTCGAGCTGCTTGTCCATGTTCTCCTTGATCATGTGCATCGGCACATGGCCGGGGCCTTCGATCATGGTCTGCACGTCGTGCTTCCAGGCGATCTTGGTCAGTTCGCCGAGGGTTTCCAGCTCGCCGAACTGCGCGGCGTCGTTGGCATCTGCAATGGAACCCGGACGCAGGCCGTCGCCCAGCGAGAAGGCGACGTCGTAGGCCTTCATGATCTCGCAGATTTCCTCGAAGTGGGTGTAGAGGAAATTCTCCTGGTGATGCGCCAGGCACCACTTGGCCATGATCGAGCCGCCGCGGGAAACGATGCCGGTGACCCGCTTGGCGGTCAGCGGCACGTAGCGCAGCAGCACGCCGGCGTGGATGGTGAAGTAGTCCACGCCCTGCTCGGCCTGCTCGATCAGCGTGTCGCGGAACAGCTCCCAGGTCAGGTCCTCGGCGATGCCGCCGACCTTCTCCAGCGCCTGGTAGATCGGCACGGTGCCGATCGGCACCGGGGAGTTGCGGATGATCCACTCGCGGGTCTCGTGGATGTGCTTGCCGGTGGACAGGTCCATGACCGTGTCAGAGCCCCAGCGGATGCCCCAGGTCAGCTTGGCCACTTCTTCCTCGATGGAGGAACCCAGCGCCGAGTTGCCGATGTTGCCGTTGATCTTCACCAGGAAGTTGCGGCCGATGATCATCGGCTCCAGCTCGGTGTGGTTGATGTTCGCCGGGATGATCGCGCGGCCGCGGGCGATTTCCTCGCGGACGAACTCGGGGGTGATTTCCTTGGGGATGTTCGCCCCGAAGCTCTGCCCCGGATGCTGCGCAGTGAGCAGGCCGGCGGCGCGCGCTTCGGCGAGCTTCATGTTCTCGCGGATGGCAACGTATTCCATCTCGGGAGTGATGATGCCTTTCTTCGCGTAGTGCATCTGGCTGACGTTGGCGCCGGCCTTGGCGCGGCGCGGGTGGCGCACGTGGGCGAAGCGCATCTTGGTCAGCTCGGGGTCGGCCAGGCGCTCCTGGCCGAAACGCGAGCTGAGCCCGGCGAGCAGTTCGGTGTCGCCGCGGTCGGCGATCCAGGCCGAACGCACGTCGGCCAGGCCCTGACGCACGTCGATCTGCACGTCGGGATCGGTGTAGGGGCCGGAGGTGTCGTAGACCAGCACCGGGGCGTTGATCTCGCCGCCGAAGGCGGTGGGGGTCACGTCCAGGCCGATCTCGCGCATCGGCACGCGGATGTCCGGGCGCGAGCCGGGGACGTAGATCTTCCGCGAGCGCGGGAAGGGCTGTACGGACTGCTGGTCGACCTGGGCTGACTCGCTCAGGTTCTTCTGTTGTTCTATCACGCTCATCAAGGCACTCCACTTCGTCCGGGGCATGGATTGTCGGAGTCGATCGGGGCGGACGCGGGCATGCCGAAGCATCGAGAGGCCCCCGCCGAACGGCGAGGACGTCTTGTTCCCTACGCAGGTTTCACCCTGATCAGGTTCAACGGGATCCGGCCTGCGCCGATCTCAGCCCCCGCTGGGGCACCCCGACAAGTACCGGCTGAGTCTAAACAAGGCTGGCGCAGAACACCAACCGGCGAAGGCCTCCTCGTCGGAAAAGGCGGTCAGGGCCTAATCAGCAGCCGCTCCAGCCCTTCCAGCAGCCGCGCCAGCGCGCCCTGGTTGGCTTCGAGCACCGCCCGCCCGCCCGCGCCGGCCCGGGCGGCGCCCGCCGGCTCGCTCCAGAAGGCGCCGACCGCCGCGGCCAGCGAGCCGGCGTCGCTCACCTGGCGCAGGGCGCCGGCCTCGTCGAGCCGCGCGGCGATCTCGAGGAAGTTGAACAGGTGCGGCCCGCTGAGCAGCGGCTTGCCCAGCGCCGCCGGCTCCAGCAGGTTGTGCCCGCCGCTGGGGACCAGGCTGCCGCCGACGAAGGCGCAGTCGGCCAGGGCGTAGAGGAACAGCAGCTCGCCCATGGTGTCGCCGAGCAGCACCGCGGTTCCGGCCTCGACCGCCTCGCCGGCGGAGCGCCGCACGGTGGCGAAACCCTCGCGGCGGCACAGCTCGAAGACCTGGGCGAACCGTTCGGGATGGCGCGGCACCAGGATCAGCAGGGCGTCGGGAAAACGCTCGCGCAGTCGGCGGTGGGCGGCCAGGACGATCTCGTCCTCGCCGGCGTGGGTGCTGGCGGCGATCCACACCGGCCGCCTCTCCGCGCCCCACTGCCCGCGCAGCGCCGCCGCGCGCTCCGGCAGAGCCGGGTCGACGGCCAGGTCGAACTTGATCGAGCCGGTCACCGTCATCGCCTCGCCATGGGCGCCCAGCGCGCGGAAGCGCTCGGCCTCGGCTTCGCTCTGCACCGCCAGCCAGCGCAGCTCGGCGAGCATCGGGCCGGTCAGCCGGGCGAAGCGCCCGTAGCCGCGCGCCGAACGCGCCGACAGCCGGCCGTTGGCCAGCGCCACTGGAATGCCGCGCCGCGCGCACTGGTGCACATGGTTGGGCCACAGCTCGGTCTCCATGATCACCGCCAGGCGCGGCTGCAGCCGGTCGAGAAAGCGTGCCGCCGCCCACGGCAGGTCATAGGGCAGGTAGCAGTGCTGCACGCGGTCGCCGAACAGCGCGCGGATGCGCTCGGAGCCGGTCGGGGTCATGCAGGTGACGGTGAGCGGCAGCTCCGGATGGCGCGCCTGCAGGGCACGGATCAGCGGCGCGGCGGCGATGCTCTCGCCCACCGACACCGCGTGCACCCAGATGCCCCCCGGGCGCAGCTCGGGCAGGCCGAGGGCGAAGCGCTCGCCGACGCGCCGCGCATAAGCCGGCGCGCGCCAGGCCCGCCAGGCCAGGCGCAGGAGGGTCAGCGGGAGGGCGAGATGCAGCAGCAGGGTGTAGAGGGTCCGGTTCATGGCGGCGCAGCTTAACAAAGCGCCGACCGGCTGCAAGATTTCGTGGCATCGCGCCGCCTGCACGACCAAGGTCGTGACCGAGTCGTCGATAAATGCCTGACGAATGGCATGCTTTATGCTGACCAGGATCAATGAATCGATGCCGATTTATCTTCTATGGTCCCCGTCCGAGTACAGCGGGTTGCCGACGGACCAGGGTCCCGAGTCAGCAGTTATAATCCGACTCTTTTACTCAACGAGGCCTGCCATGTTTCCAGCCCTCAGCACCGACGTCCTGATCGTCGGCGGCGGTATCGCCGGCCTCTGGCTGAGCGCCCGTCTGCGCCAGGCCGGCTACGCCACCCTGCTGGTGGAGAACGCCAGCCTCGGCGGCGGCCAAAGCGTCAAGTCGCAGGGGATCATCCACGGCGGCACCAAGTACGCCCTGCACGGCGCGCTGAGCGGCGCCTCCGAGGCGATCGCCGAGATGCCGCGGCGCTGGCGCGCGGCGCTGGCCGGCGACGGCGAGCTGGACCTCTCCGGCGTGCGCCGGCTGTCCGACGCCCATTACCTGTGGTCGCCCGGCACCCTGGCCGGCAAGCTGACCAGCTTCCTCGCCAGCAAGGCGGTGCGCGCACGGGTCGAGCCGGTGAAAGGCGAGGCCCTGCCCGCCGCGCTGCAGCACCCGGCCTTTCGCGGCAACGTCTATCGCCTCGACGAACTGGTGCTGGACGTGCCCGGCCTGATCGGCCGCCTCGCCGAGCTGGCCGGCGACGGTCTGCTCGCCACGCAGGAGATCGCCCCGCTGCGCGAGGCGGGCGAGCTGAGCGGCCTGCGCGTCGACGGCCGGGAGATCCGTGCCCAGCGCATCGTCTTCTGCGCCGGTGCCGGCAACGCCGAACTGCTGGCGGCGCTCGGCCTGAGCCAGCCGGCCATGCAGCGACGCCCGCTGCACATGGTCATGCTCAAGGCGCCGACCCTCGCGCCGCTCTACGCCCACTGCCTGGGCGGCGGCCCCAAGCCGCGGCTGACCGTCACCAGCCATCCGGCCGCCGACGGCCAGTGGGTCTGGTACCTGGGCGGCGACCTGGCCGAAGCCGAGGGCGTGGCCCGCGACGAGGCGCAGCAGATCGCCATGGCCCGCCGCGAGCTGAACGAGCTGCTGCCGTGGATCGACCTGACCCCGGCGCGCTGGGCGACCCTGCGGGTGGACCGCGCCGAGCCGGCGCAGTCGGCCCTGGCCCGTCCGGACAACGCCTTCCTCGCCGAGCAGGGCCGCCTGCTGGTCGGCTGGCCGACCAAGCTGGCCTTGGCTCCGGACCTGAGCGACCGGGTCTTCGCCAGCCTCGAGCGGGACGCCGTGCGCCCGGCGGCGCACCCACCGCTGCCCGCCCTTCCCCGCCCGCCGCGGGCGCAACCGGTCTGGGAGGAACTGCTGCCGTGAGCCTCGCGACCCTCCACGACCTGCACCGCCCGCTGGGCAGCACCGGCCTGACGGTCTCGCCGCTGGGCCTGGGCACCGTCAAGCTGGGCCGCGACCAGGGCGTGAAGTACCCGACCGGCTTTCGCATCCCGGACGATGCCGAGGCCCGCCAATTGCTCGCCCTGGCTCGCGAGCTGGGCATCAACCTGATCGACACCGCGCCGGCCTACGGAATCAGCGAGGAACGCCTCGGCCCCCTGCTGCGTGGCCAGCGCGACGCCTGGACGATCGTCAGCAAGGTCGGCGAAGAGTTCGAAAACGGCCAGTCGCGCTTCGATTTTTCCCCGGCGCACACCCGCTTCTCCGTCGAGCGCAGCCTCAAGCGCCTGGAGACCGACCACATCGACCTGGTGCTGGTGCACTCGGACGGCAACGATGTCGCCATCCTGCGGGACAGCGGTGTCTACCCGACCCTCGCCGAACTCAAGCGCGAGGGCAAGATTCGCGCCTTCGGACTCTCCGGCAAAACCGTCGAGGGCGGCCTGCTGGCCCTCGCGGAGGGCGACTGCGCCATGATTACCCTGAATCTCGACGACCAGCACGAGCTGCCGGTGGCCGACTACGCCACCGCCCATGGCAAGGGCATCCTCGTCAAGAAGGCCCTGGCCAGCGGCCATGTCTGCCTGGCGCGCGGCGTCGACCCGGTGCGCGCCAGCTTCGAGCTGCTGTTCCGCCATCCGGGCGTCGGCAGCGCGATCATCGGAACCATCAATCCGCAGCATCTGTCGCATAATGTCTCGGCAGCTGCAGCCGTCATTCGCCAACAAAGACAATAACTAAAGGGCCGCCCCCGCGGCCGGTCCAGGACTCAAGGAGCCGCCATGTCGACCATCATTGCCAAGCGCAATCCGCGTGCCTTCAAGACCCTTCCCCTGTTCGTGGAAGCCACTCCCGAAGGACTCAGCTACCAGTCTCTCGGCCAGCCGCTGAACTTCAGCCAGATGCTCGAACGGCGCCGCCCGGTCGAGGTCGCCGACAGCCGGCGCTTCGCCCTGGAACTGGCCAACCTGGGCGTCTCGGTGCGCCTGACCCTGACCTGGCAGGGCCGCGACTACTGGCTGCTGGTGCGCCAGCAGCGCCATGACCGCGGCGACGTGGTGCTCAAGCCGATCTCCGGCTACGTGCCGTCTCACGAACTAAACCTGCCGCTGCTCACCGCGATCCAGGAAGTCGCCGAGGAATGCCTGCTGCAGACCCCGCAGTGCTGGATGACCGGACGCTTCGGCGACACCTGGCTGCCGACCCCCTACGAGAACGTCCTGCACTACTGCGACAACACCTCCTTCCGCCTGAGCCCGCTGTCCGGCGCGGCCCGCCCGGTGTCCTGCGGCAACATGCCCCTGCTGGAGCGCCCGCGGGCCTACGTGCACCTGCCCACCGCCTCGCTGCAGCTGGTCTACGACATGCGCCTGGAACTGCCCGGCAACCTGCGCCAGCTCAGCTTGCTGCACGCCGACGAATGCCTGGAGGAAGGCACCCTGATCGCCCGCATCGACCACGACAGCCCGGACCTCTACCTGCTGCCCTTCGACCAGGACCGGCGCCCGGCGGACGAGCTCTATACCCTGCAGCAGGGCTTCCTGCGCCCGGCCGACACCCGCGACCTGTGGCTGGCCGAAAGTTTCGCCCCGCAGGACGGCTGGGTGGTACGCGACGAACGGATCAGCTGGCGCGACTGGCAGGCCCTGTGGGATACCCCGGAGCAGGCTGCCGCCAAACCGGCTCCGCAGTGCAGCGGGGCGGCGGGCTGAGAGCAGAGGCGGTCTCCGACGCGAGACCGCCGAAGCATTGCCGTCGGCGCATCGGCCACCCTGCGCGATGGCCTACCCCGGCAGCGCCCCGATCCCGATCCGCTACCCGCCGCTATTTCCGGCGGATCTTCTCGACGATGGCCGTGGTGGAGCTGTTCTCCACCAGCCCCAGCACCCTCACCTCGCCGCCATGGGCACGGACGAAGTCGGCGCCGACCACCTGATCGACACCGTAGTCGCCGCCCTTGACCAGCACGTCCGGCCGGATCTGCTCGAGCAGCCGCTCGGGGGTGTCCTCGGCGAAACTCACCACCCAGTCCACCGCACCGAGCCCGGCGAGCACCGCCATGCGCCGGTCCACCGCATTGATCGGCCGGCCCGGCCCCTTCAGGCGGGTGACCGAGGCATCGTCGTTGACCGCCACGATCAGCCGGTCGCCCTGGGCGCGGGCCTGCTCCAGGTAGGTCACGTGGCCGGCATGGAGAATGTCGAAGCAGCCGTTGGTGAAGACGATCTTCTCGCCGTGGGCGCGGGCGTCCTCGATGGCCAGCAGCAGCTGCTCGAGGCCCAGCACGCCGCGCTCCGAGCCCTGCTCGCGCTGCACCGCGCGGCGCAGTTCGGGAGCGCTGATCGCCGCGGTGCCGAGCTTGCCGACCACGATGCCGGCCGCCAGGTTGGCCAGCGCCACCGCCTGCGGCAGCTCCTCGCCGGCAGCCAGCGCCGCGGCCAGGGTGGAGATCACGGTGTCGCCGGCGCCGGTGACGTCGAACACCTCGCGGGCCCGCGCCGGCAGGTGCAGCGCCGGATGGCCGGGGCGCAGCAGGGTCATGCCGTGCTCGCCGCGAGTCACCAGCAGCGCGCCGAGTTCGAGTTCGGCCATCAGCCGGGCGCCCCGCGCCACCAGCTCGGCCTCGTCGGCGCAGCGGCCGACGATGCTCTCGAATTCGGCCAGGTTCGGGGTGATCACACTGGCGCCTCGGTAGATGGTGAAGTCCTTGCCCTTGGGATCGGCCAGCACCGGGATGCCCCGGTCGCGCGCCGCCCGGATCAGCACCTGGTGGTTCTTGAGCGCGCCCTTGCCGTAGTCGGAGAGCACCAGCACCCGGACCCCATCGAGCAGGCCCTCGACCTCCGCGGCCAGGGCCGCGGCATCGGTGGCGAAGGGCTGCTCGAAGTCCATCCGCAAGAGCTGCTGATGGCGGCTCAAGACCCTGAGCTTGACGATGGTCGGCTGGCTGGCGATGCGCTGGAAATGCACGTCCACGCCGGCCGACGCCAGGCTCTGGGCCAGGCTGTCGGCCGCCTCGTCGGCGCCGGTCACCCCGACCAGGGTGGCCGAGCCGCCCAGCGCGGCGATGTTCAGCGCGACGTTGGCCGCGCCGCCCGGGCGATCCTCCATCTGTTCGACCTTGACCACCGGCACCGGCGCCTCCGGGGAGATCCGCGTGGTGCAGCCATGCCAGTAGCGGTCGAGCATGACATCGCCGACCACCAGCACGGGGGAGCGATCGAAACGGGGCATGGACAGCTTCATGGGGTCTCCACGGGCGAGTGAAAATCGGCGGCGATCATAGCATGGAGGGGAATATAGCCAGCCTGAGCGGGGCCGTGCCAGGCGCATCCTGCCCCGGCCGCTACAGGCGCCGCACCCAGAACAGCTCGTGCCGCCGTACCGCCTTGCGGAAGAACTCGTCGTCCCCGGTAGCCGGCCAGCGGCGCCCGGCGAGGGCCTGCTGGATCAGCCGGCGCAGGCGTTTCTTCAGCGGCAGCGGCGCCTGCAGATCGTGCTGCATGGCCAGCGCCATCGCCTTGTCCAGACGGGTCCCGGCGTCCAGGGTCGGGCTCCACAGGCCGTCGGCCGGCAGCGGCTCGATGGCCGGCGGCAGGGCGATGCCCTCCCCGGCCGGGCCCATCGGCCAGCGGTCGTTGTCGTGCAGGTGGTTGGCGTAGAGCAGCAGGGCTTCGGGACGCCAGGCGCTGCCGGCAAGCGCCTCGAACAGGGCGCGGGTGGCGGCCACATGGTCGGCATGCGGGTCCAGCTCGGGATGCGGCACCACCACCGCCTCGGGGCGGACGTGCTCGAGCAGCGCGCGCAGGTCGGCGACCAGGTTGAGCCAGGTAGGCGCCCCGTCGGTATCGCCGGGCAGGCTCAGCGGATTGTGCCGGCGCGCACTGCGGATATCGGTCTCGCCGGACTCCCGCGAGCCGAACGGCCGCAGCGGCTCGCCGGCCATCGCCGGCAGCTGCAGGCAGTAGTAGCCGAGCTGCACGCAGCGATTCTGCGGCACGCCGCCCCACAGCGGCACCGCCAGGCTGTCCCAGCTGCGCAGGCGGCCCTTGAGGCGCGCCGCGGCCGCCGGGTCGAGGCCGAGACGCCGGTAGTGCCCGGCCTCGATCTCGCCCTGGGTCAGGGTGACGATGGCGACGTCCCGCGCCCGGCTGTACAGGCCGAAGGCCGCCAGTTCGGCATCGTCGGCATGGGGGGCGACGACCAGCAGGCGCCGTCCGGCATAGTCCGGGTTGGCCAGCGCGTACAGGGTGGCGCTGCCGGCCAGGGTGCAGAAGCGCCCCTGAAGGCGCAGGCGCCCGGCGCGCAGCGCCTCCTGCTGACCGGAGAGGTTCAGGTAACGCCGCCCGTCCACGCCGCGCTCGAAATCCTGGCGGTCGTCGCCGATCCACACCTGCGGATCGAGCAGCCGTCCCAGCCAGCCGGCGGTGACGCGCAGCTCGAGGATCAGGGTTTCGGCCGCGCCGATCTCGCCCTCCACCCGCAGCCGGCCCTCCTCCAGGCGCGCCGGCAGGGCCAGGGCATCCGCCGGGAAGGCGTAGCGGTAATCGTCCTGCGGGCGGTAGAACAGATGGTCGGCGAACCAGGCCTCGTGGGCGATCCAGCCCAGCAGCAGCGCCAGCGGCACCAGCCACCCGGCGACCAGCAGGCCGAGCAGGAGCAGCGCCGCCAGGGCGACCAGCAGGGAGAGGCGCTTGTGCCGGCGATGGCGTTTCAGCAACTGCTGCTTGCGGGCGGTCATGGCGTCAGACCTGATAGACCGGCACCCGGTGGCACCAGAGGTCCTTGTATTCGCGGTCGGCGCGGCCGAAGGAATAGCGCAGCTGCTTGTCCTTGGCCCGCGCCTCGGCCCAGGCGTCCTGGGTATTGACGAAGGTGAGCACGCTGCCGGGGGCCAGCTTGTCGCAGTCGGGGTCGAAACCGCCGTTGATGTACTCGTAGGAGACCCACTGGGGCGACTCGACCCGGTAGAGGATCTGGATCGCAATGGGCCGCTCGCCGAGAAACACCACCGAGCCGGCCATGAACGCCTCGAGCAGCGCGAAGACCTCGGCGAGCCGCGCCTTGCCCGGCACCTCGAACTGCCAGCGGCGCTCGAACAGCTCCGCGTAGATCGCGGCGCGCTCGACCGGCGTCAGCGCGCCGATCGGCTGCAGCCGGCCGCCGGCCTCCTGCAGCAGGCGCAGGTCGCGGCGCAGGTTGTAGCGGTAGCGGCCCTTGTAGTTCTCCGGCGGGCGGGCCATGGCCAGTTGATCGGGCTGCTCGCGCAGCGCCGCGATGCGCCCGTGGTTCAGCTCGGAGACATAGCTCATCCGCTGGCGCACCGGCACGCAGGCGTTCTCGGCGATCGGCAGGATCACCTCGGCGTTGCCCAGGTCGAACAGCCGGCGCTTGCCGGACTGCTTCAGCACCTCCTTCGAGAGCGCCAGATGGCGCCCCCAGCAGGGCACGGCGGCCAGCAGCTCGCCGCCTCGCTCCCAGCCCAGGTAGCGGACGGGCATTTCCGCCAGCGCGGAGAGCCGCTCGACGAAGTGGGGATGGGTCGCCACGCTGCCGCCATGGCGGCTCCAGGCCTCGGCATAGGCCGTCCGGTCGATGACGCGCCAACCGCGCTCGCGCCAGCCACGCAACCAGTGCAGCATCAGGCGTCCCCTGTCACAGAAAGCATTTCATCGGTTTCCTTGAACTGTTTGGCATGCAGGCGCGCGTAGTAGCCGCCGAGCGCCAGCAGCTCGGTATGGGTGCCGCGCTCGACGATGCGCCCCTCGTCCATCACCAGGATCAGGTCGGCCCTCTCGATGGTCGACAGCCGATGGGCGATGACCAGCGTGGTGCGGCCCTGCATGACGCGGTCCAGGGCGGCCTGGATATGCCGCTCGGACTCGGTGTCGAGCGCCGAGGTGGCCTCGTCGAGGATCAGCAGCGGCGCGTCCTTGAGCAGCGCCCGGGCGATCGCCAGGCGTTGGCGCTGGCCGCCGGAGAGGGTCATGCCGTTCTCGCCCACCTCGGTGTCGAAGCCCTGCGGCAGCTTGTCGACGAACTCCCGGGCGTAGGCGGCTTCGGCAGCCTGCTCGATGGCCTCGCGCGGCGCCCCGGCCAGATCGCCATAGGCGATGTTGCTGGCCACGCTGTCGTTGAACAGGGTCACCTGCTGGGTCACCAGGGCGATGTGCCGGCGCAGGTTGTGCAGGCTGTACGCCTCGATCGCGACGCCGTCGAGCAGGATCTGCCCGTCGCTGTGCGAATAGAAGCGCGGAATCAGGTTGGCCAGGGTCGACTTGCCGCTGCCCGAGCGCCCGACCAGGGCGACCATCTGCCCGGGCTCGATGGCAAAATCGATGTCGTCGAGCACCGGCCGGTCGCTGCCGGGATAGCGGAAGCTCAGGTGGCGCACCTCGAGACGGCCGCCGATCCGCTCGCGCTCGATGCCGCCCCGGTCGATTTCCTGCTCCTCGTCGAGCTGGGCGAAGATGCTGTCGGCCGCCGCCAGGCCCTTCTGGATGGTGGCGCTGACCTCGGACAGCTGGCGGATCGGCTTGGGCAGCATGCCGGCCGCGGTGATGTAGGCGATCAGGTCGCCCGCCGAGGCGTCGCCGCGCAGGTAGAGCACCATGTACATCAGCACGGCCATGCCGCTGTAGACGACCAGCTGCAGCAGCGGCGTGTAGACCGCCTGGGTGCGGGTCATGCGCAGGCTGCGGTTCATGTTCAGCGCGCTGGCCTTGTGAAAGCGCCTCCGCTCGTAGGCCTCGCCGCCGAAGCTGCGCACCACCCGGTAGCCCTGGATGGTTTCCGAGGCGACATGGGTGACGTCGCCCATCGCGTCCTGGATCTTCCGGCTCTGCTTGCGAAAGCGCTTGCTGGCCGCGGTCACCATCAGCGCGATGATCGGCAGCAGCACCAGCAGCAGCAGGGTCAGCCGCCAGTTGCTGATGAGCAGGTAGACGAACAGGAAAGCGACGGTGAGCCCCTCGCGGATCACCACCTTGATCGCGTCGGTCGCCGCGCCCGTCACCATGGTCACGTTGTAGGTGATCCGGGAGATCAGGTGGCCCGAGTTGTGGGTATCGAAATAGCGGTTGGGCAGGACCAGCAGGTTGTCGAACAGGGCGCAGCGCAGGTCGTGCACCACGCCCCGGGCGACCTTCGCCAGGTAGTAGTTGCCGAGAAACGAGCCTATGCCCTGGTAGAAGGCAATGAGTACAATCAGCAGCGGCACACCATAGAGCAGCGGCACGCCCAGCAGCACGGCGTTGCCCGGCCCTTCCAGGCCGTCCAGGAAGTACTTGAGCATTTCCGCCAGCATCGGCTGGCTCGAGGCGAACAGCAGGAACCCCGCGATGCTGAAGGCGAAAGCCCTCGTATAAGGCAGGACGTACCTCAGCAACCGCAGATAGACTTTCAGGCTGGGTTGCTGGACAGGGTTGGCCATACGGCGGGCCTCGAACATCGATTGAGGAACAGGATGCGGATTGTATCAGCGCAGGAGCTGGAAAAATGGCTGGGCAACGGCCAGGTCCTGGAAAAGGACGGACGCGGCCCCAAGGTCGTGGCCCTGGACGACGGCCGCTTTCTGAAAATCTTCCATACCCGCCGCCATCCCCTGCTCGCCCGCCTGCAACCCGCCGCCCAGCGCTTCTCCCGCAATGCCGGGCAGCTCGGGCAGCGCGGCATCCGCACGCCCCAGATCGTCGAGACCTTCTGGCTGGACCGCGCGGCGGGCCTGAGTGCCTGCCTCTACCGCCCGCTGCCGGGCATCTCGGTGGAACAGCTGTACCGCCAGGCGCCGCAGCAGATCGCCGACCTGCTGCCGGCCCTGGCGGAGTTCATCCGCCACCTGCACGAACGGGGGATCTACTTCCGCTCCCTGCACCTGGGCAACATCATCCGGATGCCCGACGGCCAGTTCGGCCTGATCGACATCCTCGATCTGCGCTGCCGGCAGGGCGCACTCAGTGCCTGGCTGGTGCGGCGCAACCTCTGCCATCTACGCCACTATCTGGAACGGCGCCAGTTGACGGACTTCCCCCTCGACACGCTGTGCGAGCTCTATCGCCGGCCGGTCTGCGCTTCAGCCCCCGGCAAGGCGAAATAGCGCCCGGGCGCCGCCCGGTCCCTGGCGGGGTTCAGGCCGCTCCGCTCGCGGAACGCGGGCGCTGCACGCCCAGCAGGATGCCGACCGGGAACCAGAACACCACCCAGTAGGGGCTGGGGCGATGGAAGATGGCATAGATGTCCGAAACCATCGCCACCAGGGCGAACGCCAGCAACGCCAGTCCCAGCCGCGCCAGGGGCTCCGCCCGACAGGTCCAGCCTTTCCACAAAAGGCTCGCCAGCAGCGCGACCAGCAGCAGAATGCCCGGCAGGCCGTACTCGAACCAGAACTGCAGGTAGAGGCTGTGGGCGTGCTTGACGCTCCACTGGGCGGGCGGCGGGAAAACGAACTCGAAGTCCGCTCCGGCGCCGGCTCCCCACAGCCAGAACGTGGGCAGGCGCTCGCCCCAGTTCGCCCAGATCAGCTCGCGGTGGCTCAAGCCCACCTGGCGCTCGTACTGGATTTCCGGCCAGAAGATCAGCAGCGCGGCCAGCAGCAGCAGGGCGCCGCTGCCCAGCAGGGTCTTCGCCTTGAGATTGGGAAACAGCAGGAGCATCACGACCGCGCCCGCCGCCGTGGCAAACCAGGCCCCGCGGGAGAAGGTGAGCAGGATGTAGGCGAGCAGCCCCAGCATGCCCAGGACCAGCAGAGCGGCCTGCCAGGCGCGGACCGGAAGACCGACCAGCAGTCCGGTCGCCAGCACCGCGAAGACCCCGTAGTACAGGCCGGCGACGATCGGATGGTCCAGATCCGCCAGGCCGTTCCAGCCCAGCTCGCTCAAGCGTCCGGTCAAACGCAGCGCCTGATAGTCCAGCGGCTTGTCCAGCACGCCGAACTGGTAATACAGCGTCAGCCAGGCAAAGACCGCCGCCACGGTCACGGCGGCGACCAACAGTCCGGCGAAGACCCGCGGCTGCCTGACCAGGCTGGCCACGGCGAACACGTACAGGAGAACCAGGAGGACGATCTTGGACCAGTGGGAAGGCCCGCTGCTGGAGCCCGGGTTCAACCAGCCGCAGAGCAGGACCCAGGCGCACAGCCCGAGCAGGATGCCTCCCGACGGCTGGCGCCAGGTTGCCGCGGACAGGCGCCGAAACAGCAACAGCAGGAGCGCGGGAACGAACAGCGACAGGTAGGTCTGGGTGGCATAGCGGCTGCCGTCGTTGTTGAACAGCAGGCCGGTCAATTGCACGAGCAGGCCCGTCCCCAGAACATACGGCCAGGCTTTGGAACACCGCGACAGCGGGGCCAAGCGTTGAGTAGAAATCACGGCGACTCCCTTCGAAATCTTTTTTCCGCGCAGACCGCACCCGCGTCGCGATGCCTCGATGGCCCGCACAACCGCACGGCCCAACCGCAGCATTCGACTCACGAGACAACCGCCCCAGGGCGGGCGCGTATAATGCTACAAGGCCATCACCCTGTCATAACGACAACCCCGGACTCTCGGGGCAATGGCTCGACGGCCCCCGCAACGCGGGCTCTTTGCCGGCATGCAGCGCCCAAGAGCCCGGCAGGAGGCTTATAGAACACATCCCCTCCTCCGGCAATCCGGCCGCCTCACTCCGCCAGATATTTCCTGCGCAGGAACTTCCCGTACCAGACAAGCCCCTGCAGCCAGCGCCGCTGCCTGAACATGAGGCGGTACATGAATTTCGAATAAACGTAGAACTCCCTGGGCGTAAAGCCATCGTCCAGGTTGATTCCCGCCCAGGGCGAGCGCTTCTGATACTTGAGGAACAGCGACTTGGACTCGTGGGGATTCCAGGTGCGCCAGGGCTTCATCGGGCCGATGAAATGGACGAACTTCGTATTCGACGGGACATCCATGGCGTCCTTGACCTTCTTCAGCCTGCCGGTCAGGCCGTACTGGTAGTTCCAGGTCCGGTCGATGAAGCGCACGCTGCCGTCGAGCACGATATTCAACGCGTCCTGGTCGAAATAGCCGAGATTCAGCACCGGGTCGGCGATCTTTTCCAGCGTCCGCTCGGATACCCCAGTGGCAATCCAGCGGGGAATGTTGATGTATAAAACGCCGGAATTGAAATAGTCCCCCAAGGCCAGCCCCTTTTCCGCGAGCCTGGAGCACATGGCCGGCGCGTTGATATCGCGGATCACCGCCGCGGCGGTGTCGCCGACATCCATCTCCAGCAGCCTGGCCACATTGCCGACGCACAGAATGTCCGCATCGAGATAAAGCACGCGGTCGGTCACGCCCTGCAAGGCTTCGGGAATCAACAAGCGGGTATAGGCGGCCTTCGAGATATAGGCGTGGCTCTCGCTGACATTCTGCTCGCGGATCTCGGCCAGATCCTCGATCGGATGAATATCGATGGGTCTTCTGAAATGGATTTCCAACTGCTCGAGGCGTTCGCGGTTGGCCTGCGAAATCTCGGCAATGAAGACATGGAAGACCAGATCCAGACCGGGATTGTTCTCGACGATCGAGGTGATGGTAACGCCCATTGGGTGCACGTAGTTCTCGTCCACGCCAAAGGCGATATGCAGGGTATCCCGGTCGTTATCGACGACACCGGACAGTCCGTTTCTGGCCGCTTCGCCCCGAGAGGATTGCCGTTCCAGGGAAGGCCTGCTCGGGAGGGTCGCCCCCAAGAAAGGCATCGCTATTTTTCTAGACAAGATGAACAGCCCTCACGCCTGCATTCTGCGCGCAACTTCCTGCAAGTGCTCAGCACCGGCATCCTGCCAGCGTCCCGCTACACAGTACTCATTTTTCAGGTAATGCAGGAAGCTCCTGCGCAAGGCATCGTCGAGGGGCCAGTCGGGGAACTGTCGGGCGAGGCGCACCAGCTCGTCGGCCGAGTCCGCGTGCATGGTCACCCCTTCGATGCTGAAGAAGGCCTGGCCCAGGGTGACCACCGGCTTGCCCAGCAGGATGCTTTCCAGGCCCACGGTCGAATTCAGGGTGACGACGAACTGGCTGCCCTCGATCAGCGCCTGGGTGCTGTTGCCGTTGGCGAACAGCAGCCGTTCGTGGGTTCGCCGGTGCAGTTCGGGATAGGCGTCGCGACTGGACGGATGCTCCTTGAACACCACGGTCAGGCCCGTTTCGGCGACCAGCCGCTCGCCCAGGGCGAACAGCTGGCGCATGTCGCCGACCCAGGGCGAGAACAGGCGCACCTGGGAGTCCCGGTCCTCCTGGAAAGGGACGAACACGTAGCGCTCGGGCAGCACGACGGGCTCCAGCCCCGTGTGGCGCGGCTTGCGCGGCACCAAGGTGACCGCGCTGTGCGCCTCGTCCGGCCGGTCGGCCGCATAGCGCCGGTAGAAGGCGGCATCGCGCGGTACGGAATTGCGGAAATTGACCCCCTTCGGATCGAGGGTGGTGGTATTGGGCAGCAGGCCGTTCTCGAAGAAGAAGGTGCGGCATCCCGCCGGCAGCAGGGCCTGCAGCAACTGGCAGTAGCGGTGGGAACCGTTCCACATGACCACAGCCATCGGCCGCTCGCGCTCCAGCAGCGCCTGGACGCTCAAGGCCATCCAGAGCAGCTCCAGACGCAGCAGCAGGCGATAGAGGAGTCCCTGGTATTTGCGCTTGACGCGGCGCTCCTGGCACTTCTCCTCGACCAGGGTCGTCCAGTCGATGCGCCCGGCGACCCTCGGCAGGCCCCAGGGCCGCGGCCAGGGAAGGTCGCCCGGAACCACCAGCGTGCCCCGGAGGTCGGTCGCCTCCAGCAGGCGCTGGAAATAAATGCTCTGGTGCTTGGCCAGAGCCAGGAATAGAAAATGGCTCATGGTGAATCCGGCGTATCCTGCCCGGCCGGGCTGCCGGCGCAGGCGAACTGAAGAAAAAGGCGGCTGAAAGAAGATTTTCCTAGTGCGTTCCCGGCAAGCGGCATTGCTCGACCCCCTCGGGCAGTTGCGCATCGGCCAGCAGCGCCTCGAGCAAGCGCCGGGTCGTCGCCAGGCCCTCCACGCCATGCACCAGATGATGCTGGATAAAGGCACGGGTTCTCTCGACGTACCGGGCATAATCCTGCTCGATGTCCAGCAAGCGCTGCCGAAGCCCTTCCTGGCTGGTCACCCCCGCGCCGAAGAAGCGCTCCTGGCTAAAGATATCCTGCTCGCTGCCGAGGTTGCAGTAGACGATGGGCCGCTGCGCCAGGGCCGCCTCGATCACCGCATTGGACATGATGTTGACCGCCACGCTGGCCCGGCCGAGGGCTTCGGCCAGGCTGCTGCCGGCCGGCAGCACCTCGATGTTGGCATGCCGCCCGGCCGCCTCCCGCCAGAACGGCATCCTGCTGCGCGGATGCGTTTTGACCAGCACCCGGTACTCCGGATGACTCGCAGCCCAGTCCCGCAGCAGCGCATAGGTGTGCAGGTAGCCGGCCTCCTTTTCCCGGTCGGGGCCGACGCCGAGGATCAGCAGGGTCCGTACGGCGCCGTCGGCCGGCGGCAGATCGTAGGTGCGGTCGATCAGGTGGGAGCCGGACAGCACCGCCTGGGTATCGCCGAAGCGCAATCGCCTGGCGCGCAAGGCGTCCAACGAACTTCGGCCGAACAGGAAGTAGTAGTCGTAGTCGGTCATGCTCAGGCGCCGGGAGTCCTCCAGCGTCGTGGCGTGGGCCAGCTGCACCAGCAGACGCCTGCGGCGAGCGAGCGAAAGGCGCAAAAAAGGGCTGAACAGACTGCCGTTCCGGTCGTTGAGCAGCACCTGCGGATCGTGCTGGGCGACCAGCCATTCGGCGTAGGCGGCATAGCCGAAATAGCGCAACGGCACCGACTGCGGCGGCCGGGCCAGCAGGCGTCCGGCGATGACCGCCCGCGAATCCACCAGGGCGGTTTCCACCAGGCAGTGACCGGCACCGCGCAGGGCCTCGATCAGCGGCCTCTTGCGCTGCAGCGGGATCATCTTAGGCCCGCTGTGCAGCAGCAAGAAGGCGCAGGACTCACCGCCCGGCGGGCGGGCCTTGGGAAGATGCAGATGGGCGCGGATGCCGAAGATCAGGTCCAGCAGCGCATCCCGGCAGAAGCGCAGCGCCGCCCCCGGCCACGCATGACGCTCGCGCAGCAGTCGCCAGCGATAGCGGTCCAGCCGCCGGGCCTTGTGCAGCCATGCGCCCTCGGGCGGCGGAACGCTCCGGACGTCCTCAGACATGCCCATCGCTCCGCCGCCGGGAGGCGAGGCAGCGCCGGAAAACCGCCCGCCCGCAGCCCAAGCGCAGGACCCGCGGTCCTTCAGACCGGGTCATACCCGTCCATCCCATCCTTGACCACCAGGATGTCTTCCATGATCAGGTAGCGCAGGTCCGAGCCGTAGAACATGTTCAGCGCATCGGTCGGCGAGCAGACCATCGGCTCGCCGCGACGGTTCAGCGAGGTATTGAGCGACACGCCGTTGCCGGTGAGCTTTTCCAGCTCCAGCATCAGGTCGTACCAGCGCGGGTTGTGGCGACGCTCGAGCACCTGGGCGCGCGAAGTGCCGTCCTCGTGGACCACTTCCGGCACGCGGCTCTTCCACTCCTCGTTGACCTCGAAGGTGAAGGTCATGAACGGCGAGGGATGGTCGACCTTGAGCATCTGCGGGGCGACGGTATCGAGCATCGACGGGCAGAACGGCCGCCAGCGCTCGCGGAACTTGATCTGCTCGTTGATCCGGTCGGCCACGCCGGCCGCGCTCGGGCAGCCGATGATCGAGCGCCCGCCCAGCGCCCGCGGGCCGAACTCCATGCGGCCCTGGAACCAGGCCACCGGATGGCCGTCGACCATGATCCGGGCGATGCGCCGCTCGACGTCGTCGATCCGTTTCCAGACGGGTTTCTGCGGATGGCGGGCGCAGGCGGCGATGACGTCCTCGTTGCTGTAGCTCGGCCCGAGGTAGACGTGCTCCATCTTCTCCACCGGCACGCCGCGTTGGACCGAGACGTAAGCCGCGGCGCCCACCGCGGTGCCGGCGTCGCCGGAGGCCGGCTGGACGAACAGCTCCTTGACCTCCGGGCGGGCGATGATCTTCTGGTTGAGCTTGACGTTCAGCGCACAGCCGCCGGAGAAGGCGATCCGCCCGGTCTCGCGGATGATGTCGCCGAGGTAGTGATCCATCATCTGCAGCGCCAGCTTCTCGAACAGCGCCTGCATGCTGGCGGCGTAGTGGATGTAAGGCTCGTCGGCGACGTCGCCCTCGCGCCTGGGCCCCAGCCACTCGACCAGCTTGGGCGAGAAGTAGTAGCCCTTGCCCTTGTCCTTGTAGCGGCGGAAACCGATGACGTTGGCGTAGTCGGTGTTGATGGTCAGCTCGCCGTTCTCGAAGCGGGCCAGCCGCGAGAAGTCGTAGCGGGCGGCGTCGCCGTAGGGCGCCATGCCCATCACCTTGAACTCGCCGTCGAGCATCTCGAAGCCGAGGTACTCGGTGATCGCGCCGTACAGGCCGCCGAGCGAATCCGGGTCGTAGAACTCCTTGATCTTGTGGATCTGCCCGTTCTCGCCCCAGCCGAAGAAGGTGGTGGCGTACTCGCCCTTGCCGTCGATGCCGAGGATCGCGGTCTTTTCCTGGAAGCCCGCGCAGTGGTAGGCGCTGGAGGCGTGGGCCAAGTGGTGCTCGACCGCCTCGATCCTGACCTTCTTCAGGTCGAAGCCGAGCTGCTGCAGGCACCACTGGATGCGCGTGCGGTAGCGCTGGTAGCGGCGGTTGCCCATCAGGATCGCGTCCAGCGCCCGGTCCGGGGCGTACCAGTAGCGCTTGGCGTAGTGCCAGCGGGCCTTGTCGAACAGGCTGATCGGCGCGAAGGGAATGGCCACCACGTCGACGTCGGAAGGCTTGATCCCAGCCTGCTCCAGGCAGAACTTGGCCGACTCGTAGGGCATGCGGTTCTTCGCGTGCTTGTCGCGCACGAAGCGCTCTTCTTCGGCGGCCGCGACCAGTTGGCCGTCGATGTACAGGGCGGCGGAAGGATCGTGACTGAGGGCGCCGGACAGGCCGAGAATCGTCAGTGCCACAGGGTCTAGCCTCTTTACTCTTCGGTGGTGCGGGCATCCGCTGCCCGCGGTAAGCGTTGGTCGAGCAGCCGGTGCAACGCCGAGTCGGCCGGCCAGTTGCGCAGGAAGCGCGCGCGGTCCGCAGCGAAGGCGCGCTCGAAGCGGGCGGCGCCGCGATGCTGCACGAGCGCATCGAGGTCGATCAGCAGCCAGTGGCCGTCCTGCCAGAGCAGGTTGTTGCCCTTCAGGTCGCCATGGCTGATCCGCTCGCGCAGCAGGACGGCGAACAGCCGATCCAGCGCCAGCAGCTCCTCCTCCGGCGGCGCGCCGTCCAGGTACGGCTGGAAGCGCGCGAGTATATCCTGCCCGCCGCAGTACTCGGTAATCAGGTAGGCGCGCCCGCGCAACCCGCAGCAACGTCGTTCGAGCACCGCCAGCGGGCGCGGCGTGGGGATGCCGAGAAAGGCCAGGCGGTTGCCCGCGACCCAGCTGTGCCAGCCGCGGCTGGGTCGCCAGAAGCGCCTGAGCCAGTGGCCGAACCCCTTGATGTTGTAGCGCTTGACGACCAGGGTCCGGCCGCACAGCGCGACCCGCGCCACGGTGGCGGCCCCGCCGGTCTTGTAGATATGTCCCTGTCCGATGAGCGTATCCGGGATGGCCAGGAGCGGGCGCAGCAAGGCCTCGCTGTCGCGACGCAGCGCACACAGCCCCATGGGGCCGCGCTGCACGCTAAACAGCGTGCAGTCGCGGCCGAGCTTGGCGAGAAAGTCGCGCAGCCGCCAGCGGCGCACCCTGGCCACCTCCTTGAGCAACGCCTCCAGCGGCAGGGCATGCTCGCCGTTGGCCAGCAGGTAGTGCACCAACAGCTCCTCGATGAAGGGCTCGAGCTGCGCCGGGAACTGGGCGAAGAAGGCCCCGAGGTTCTCCAGCGCCCGCTCGCGGGACAGCGGCTGGCCGGGCGTCTCCGCCTGCACCGCGCCGCCGTCGACCACCTGCAGCCGCCCGCCGTGGCGCAGCAGGTTGTCCAGGTGCAGGTCGGCCTGCCACAGTCCCCGGGCATGCAGGCCGGCGATCGCGGCCAGGGCCTCGCCGAGCACCGCCTGCTGGCCGTCCGAGAGCAGCGGCTCGTGCTCCACGCACTGCCAGGCGTCGGCCAGGCTTTGCGCGCCGTCCAGATAGTCGAACAGCAGCCAGCCGCCTTCGCCTTCGACCAGGCCCTCGGCGAGCAGCCGCGGGGTGGCCTGCTGCTGGCCGGCGAGCAGGTGCACGCCCTTCAGTTCGCGCTGGAAGTGCCGTGCCGCCTTATCGCCGACCAGCAGCTTGGCCAGCACCCGCTGCCCGCGCCACTCGCCGCGGCCGACGTAGCGCTGTCCCGGCAGCACGCGCAGCAGGCTGTCCAGACGCAGGGTGGCCGGCCCGGCAGCATCGGCCAGCTCGACGAGCAGCGGCAGTTCCGGCTGGCGGCCGGCCTTTTCCAGCTGGCGCAGATTCATGAAAGACGCTCCTTTCCGGGCTGTCGCGTCGACAGCCCTCCATGCCCGGTGTCCGGCGCAACGGCGATGCGCTCGCTCATTCGCGCCCCTCGAAATACTTCAGGATCTGCCGGATGCGCACCTTGTCGCTGGCGTTCAGCCGGCTGCGCCGGCGGTACTGCAGGTAGAAACGCAGCCGCTGGGTGCGCGACAGCTGGTACTTGGCCACCTTGTCCAGACAGGCGAGGTCCTTGACGATCCGCCGGCGCAGCCAGTGCCCCCACCAGAAGCCGCCCAGCGGGCAGTCGATGAAGAACAGCCGGCCCTCCCCGTCGACCAGCAGGTTGCGCCACTTCAGGTCGTTGTGGACGAAGTGGTGGTCGTGCATGAGCCGGGTCGCCCGGGCCAGTTGGCGGCTGACCCCGTCCACCCAGCGCGGGTCGGCCAGGCACGGGGCGTTGTCCTTGGCCAGACGGGCGAGATCCTGGGTGCCGGACAGCTCGCGGGTGATCAGCGCACCGCGCAGGAAGGCCCCGCCGCTGCGCTCCAGCCCCCAGGCCGCCAGGGGCGCAGTGGCAATGCCCCAGGTGGCGAAGCGCCTGAGATTCTGCCACTCGGCCTTGACCCGCGGCCGCCCCAGGTAGCGGCGCAGCCCCTTGCCCGCCGAGCGGTAGCGCTTGACGTAGTAGCGCTCGCCGGCGATCTCGACGCGGATCACGTCGGACAGCGGACTGCGGGACACCCGCTCGCCCTCCAGGGCGAAGACCGCGTCCAGGCTGGCAAAAACCCGCGCCGCCGAGGGCTCCAGGTCGGCGGCCAGTCGCCAGGCGCTCATAGCGGATTGCCCTCCGCCGCCTTGCGCCGGAAGCGCGCCAGCAGACGCCCGGCCTGGGCCTCCAGGCGGGCGAGCAGACGAGCCTCCTCGCGCAGTATCCGGCGCAGCGGCTGGCGGAAATAGCCGCGCAGGAAACGCAGCTTGTCGCGGCGAGTCAGGCCGATGTCCAGCGCCGAGAAGTACAGCGCGGCCAAATCCTTGTCGCGCCAACGCCGCGGCGTGCGCGCCCGGGTCTGCGCGCGGTGCAGATCGATCAGCGACAGGCGCAGGCTGTCGGGCTCGATCGGCCGGTCGGTGTGCAGCAGGAAGTGGCAGAGGTAGCAGTCGCGATGGTTGACCCCGGCACCATGCATGCCGGCGGTCAGCCGCGCCACCTCGGCGATCAGCGCGTGCTTCAGACGCGGCGCCGGCGGCCGGCTCGGCCAGTCGAGGCAGAAGTCCTCGAGGCTGACGGTCGGCGCCAGCTCCTCGGTGATCAGGAAGGAATGCTGGCGCGCCGGATTGCCGCCGCGCTCGCCGAAGGCCACCGCCCGCATGGTCGGCACCCCTGCCTCGGCGAGGCGCTCAAGCGCCGTCCACTCCCGGGCGGCGCCGAGCACCGGCGCCCTGGCGGTCAGCAGGTTCTTGAGGATCTCGCCCCAGCCGATGCCGCGGTGGATCTTGACGAAATAGCCGCGCCCGTCCACTTCGGTGCGCAGGGTGCGGCGGGCCTCCAGCTCGCGGTAGACCTGCCCCTGCAGGCGCTCGACCTCGGCGAAGGCGTCGTGCCCGCCCCAGAGGGACTTGAAGGGATCGGAGAGAATCAGTCGCATCGATATATCCCTGCAGGAGCCAGGCAAACCGCTCACGCGACCGGCTCCGCCAGGATCAGGTCGGCCGCCCGCTGCGGCATGGAGTAGAGGTCGGCGGTTTCGGCATAGGACAGGCCGTTGCGCCGGCAGAGGGCGCGCCGGTCGTCGGCGGCGAGCAGGTCGGCGAGCATCCGGTTGAAGTGCTCTTGGTCGAAGGGGCTGGGCACCACCTGTCCGCAGCCCGCCTCGGCGATGTAGTGAGCATAGCCACAGACATCGGTGACCAGCACCGGCAGCCCGGCGACCAGCGCCTCGAGCAGCACGGTGCCGGTGTTCTCGTTGTAGGCCGGGTGGATCAAGAGGTCGGCACCGAGCAGAAAGCGCGGGATGTCGCTGCGCCCCTTGAAGATCTCGACTTGCCCGGACAGGCCGAGCGCCTTGACCTGCAGCTGGAAGGGCCGCGGGTCGTCCTGGCCGATGGCGATCAGCCGGGTGCGCGACTTCAGCGCGCCGGGCAGCGCGGCGAGCGCCTTGAGGCTGCGGTCCAGGCCCTTGGTCTTGAAGCCGGAGCCGATCTGTACCAACAGGAGATCGTCGTCGGCCAGGCCGAACTCGCGGCGAAAGTCGGCGCGGATCTCGCCGGCGTTGACCGGCGCGCGGCGATCGGCGGCAATCCCCGGCGGCAGCAGGTGGAAGCGCCCGGCCGGAGTGCCGTAGTGCTTGACGAACAGCGGCTGCTGCACCTCGGAGATCATCAGGATTTGCGTCTTCGACTGCGGCGCGAACACCGCGCGCTCGTAGTCGGCGAAGTGCCGGTAGCGGCCCCGCAGGCGGTAGAGCGGGTTGCGCAGGGTCTGCGCCTTGTCCTCGTAGCAGGGATCGGCGGCGTAGTAGACGTCCAGGCCAGGCATCTTGTTGAAGCCGACCACCCGTTCCACCGGGCGGCGCGCCAGGTCGGCCTGCACCCAGGCGGTGAACTTCTCGTTGCGGCGATGGTTGAACAGCGCCTTGACCGGGGCGATCAGCACCTCGAAGCCCGCCGGAATCTCGCCCTCCCAGAACAGGCTGTAGACCCGGATGGCGTGCCCGCGCCGCTGGCACTCCAGGGCGATGCGCAGGAAATCGCGCTGCAGCCCGCCGAAGGGAAAGTACTTATAAAGGACGAAAGCCAGCTGCATCAGGAAATCCTGTCGGCGAAAGCGGGGATCGGCGCCGGGCGCGCGGGCGCGACGGACGAAAGGGCCGGCCCGGTCAGCATCGGCCCGCCGCCTCGCTGAGCAGCGCCTGCAGCTCGCCGGCCACCCGCTGCGGGTCGAGGCGGCTGAAGCACACCGGCTGCTCGCGGCTCAGGTCCAGCCGGCGACGATCCGCCTCGGTCGGCCGGTAGCCGCAGGTTTCCTGCAGGCAGGGCACGCAGGCCGGGTAGTCGCTGCTCAGATGGCGCTGGCTGCGACCATAGGCGCCGGTCAGGCGCGGATCGGTCGGGCCGTAGAGGGAAACGGTCGGTATGTCCAGCGCCGCCGCCAGGTGGCCGAGGCCGGTGTCCACCGCCACGCAGGCGCCGGCCCCGGCGAGAATCCCGGCGAGGCCGGCGAGGTTGGTCCTGGGCAGCACCTCGACCGCCACCAGCCCCTCGGCGATGCGCCCGGCGCGCGCCTGCTCCGCCGGATTGCCCCAGGGCAGGCGCACCGCCCAGCCTTGCGCGGCCATATGCTCGGCCAGCGCGCGCCAGTAGCTTTCCGGCCAGTGCTTGCTGTCCCAGGTGGTGCCATGCAGGAACAGCAGGTAGGGCGCGGCCGCCGGCGTGGCCAGCCGCTGGCGATCCAGGCCGTAGTCGCCGACCGTCGCCGGCACGGCGTAGCCCAGCGCCTGGGCGAACAGCTGGCGCACCCGCTCCACTGCGTGCTGACCCCAGGGCACGGGATAGCGACGCCCGTAGAAGAAACTGGCCAGCGGCTCGCGTGCCGAGCGGCGGTCCAGCCCGGCCACCGGCGCGCCGCCGAAACGGGTCAGCCAGGCGCTTTTCAGGAGGCCCTGGGCGTCGATCACCAGGTCGTAGCGGCTCGCCGCCAGGCTCTGCCGGAAACGCCGCCACTCGTCGCGGGTCGCGGCCTGCCGGAGGTTGCGGCGCCAGCGGCGGATCGCCACCGGGATCACCCGCTCCACCGCCGGGTGCCAGGCAGGAATCTCGGCGAAGCCCTCCTCCACCACCCAGTCGAAGCGGATGCCGGGCAGCGCCCGTACCGCGTCGGTCAGCGCCGGCAGGGTGTGGACGACGTCGCCCAGCGAGGAGGTCTTGATCAGCAGTACGCGCACTCAGTGCTCCTGCGGCCGCGGGTCGGGCAAGGGGTCGCCGGCGAGACGCTGCAGGGCGTCCAGCACCGCCGGCGGCGCCAGCGCGCGCAGGCAGTCGTAGTGGCCGAAGCGGCAGGTGCGCTCGAAACAGGGACTGCACTCCAGGCCCAGGCGGACGATCTCCACGCGCTCGGCCAGGGGCGGGGTGAACTGCGGCGAGGTGGAGCCGTACACCGCCACCAGCGGGCGACCCAGCCCGGCGGCCACGTGCATCAGCCCGGAGTCGTTGGAAACCACCGCGTCGGCGCAGGACAGCAGGTCGAGCGCCTCGGCCAGGCTGGTTTCCCCGGCCAGGTTGGCGGTCGCCTCGCGCAGCTCGGGGGCCAGGGCGGCGCGGATCGCCTCGCCGACCGGATGGTCGTTCTTCGAGCCGAACAGCCAGACCTGCCAGCCGGCGCGCAGCTTGGCCTCGGCCACCGCGGCGTAGTGCTCGGCCGGCCAGCGCTTGGCCTCGCCGAACTCGGCGCCCGGACAGAGCGCCAGGAGCGGCCGGTCGAGGTTCAGAGCGAATTTTTCCAGCGCCGCCGCACGACTCTGCGGATCGATGCGCAGGGCCGGGCGCGGATAGGGCTGCGGCAGTTCGGCGCCGGGCGCATAGGCGAGCGCCATGAAGCGCTCGATCATCAACGGGTAGCGGTTCTTCTCCAGCCGACGGATGTCGTTGAGCAGGCCGAAACGCAGCTCGCCGCGCCAGCCGGTGCGCCTGGGGATGCCGGCGAAGAGCGGCACCAGCGCCGACTTCAGCGAATTGGGCAGCAGGATCGCCTGGTCGTACTGGCCGCGCAGGCCCCGGGCGACCCGCCAGCGGGTGGCCAGGTCGAGCACCCCGTGACCGAGCGGAAAGCTCAGCGCGCGGCGCACCTCGGGCATGCGTTCGAGGATCGGCCGGCTCCAGTCGGGGGCCAACACGTCGATGGCGCAATCGGGATGGCGCTGCTTCAGGCAGACCAACAGGGTCTGCGCCATCACCATGTCGCCGACCCAGCTGGGACCGATGATCAGGATATTCATAGGGGTTCGTCTGGTCGTAGGGCGGGTTAGCTGCGTAACAGCGCAACCCGCCATGGATGCCTCGGGCATCCGCTGGTCGATCTGCCGATTGCCGGCCCTGCGGACCGAATGGCGGGTTACGGCCTGCGGCCTAACCCGCCCTACGCCCAACCCACCCTACATCGTGCTTACTTGACCAGGGTGCGCCACTCGGGATGGGCGTCGGTCTTGCCGGTGACCAGGTCGAAGTAGGCGCGCTGCAGCTTCTCGCTGACCGGGCCGCGGCGGCCGATGCCGATCTGCCGGCCGTCCACTTCGCGGATCGGCGTGACCTCGGCGGCGGTGCCGGTGAAGAAAGCCTCGTCGGCGATGTACACCTCGTCGCGGGTGATGCGCTTCTCGACGATCTCGATGCCCATCTCGCGCGCCAGGGTCAGCACGGTGTTGCGGGTGATGCCGTTCAGGCAGGCGGTGACTTCCGGGGTGTAGATCACGCCGTCCTTGACGATGAAGATGTTCTCCCCCGAACCCTCGGCCACGTAGCCTTCCGGATCGAGCAGCAGGGCCTCGTCGGCGCCGCCGGAGATCGCTTCCTGCAGGGCCAGCATGGAGTTGACGTAGGCGCCGCTGGACTTGGCGCGGGTCATGGTGATGTTCACGTGGTGGCGGGTGAAGGAGCTGGTGCGGATCTTGATGCCCTGCTCCAGCGCGTCCTCGCCCATGTAGGCGCCCCAGTGCCAGGCGGCGACGATCACGTGAACCTTCAGGCCGCTGGCGCGCAGGCCCATGCCTTCCGAGCCGTAGAAGGCCAGCGGACGGATGTAGGCGCTGTCCAGCTTGTTCTCGCGCACCGCGGCGCGGGTCGCCTCGTTGATCTCGTCCTTGGTGTAGGGGATCTTCATGCCCATGATGTGCGCCGAGTCGAACAGGCGGTCGGTGTGCGCCTGCAGACGGAAAACCGCCGTGCCCTGCGGGGTGTTGTAGGCACGCACGCCTTCGAACACGCCCATCCCGTAGTGCAGGCTGTGGGTCAGCACATGGGTGGTCGCGTCGCGCCACTGCACCAGTTCGCCGTCGTACCAGATCACACCATCACGGTCGGCCATCGACATAATTAGCCTGCTCCTCAAGAATTCGATACGTAATTCACATCCAGACCGGGTGGCGCGCTGCGCCACCCCCTTCGGCAGGCCCCCCGCAGGCGCCCCGCTCAGCTCAACCCCAGTTCCCGCCAGATCCGCATCACCGCACGACGTTCGTCCCGGAACTGATCGCCGCCCACCACGCCCGGCTGCTTCTGCAGAGCCAGGCGGTGGGCGGCGGCGCGATAGGCCTTGTAGGCTTCCTGCAGCAGGCGAACCTCGTCGCACGGCAGCAGGCCGGCCTGCGCGAGGCCGTCCAGAATCCGGATGTTGTCGGTGTAGCGCAACAGCTCGGGATGCCGGTGCGACCAGGCGAGGGCCGCATATTGCACCATAAATTCGATATCGACGATACCGCCGGCGTCCTGCTTGAGGTTGAAGGGGTGCGCCGCCTCGAAGGCGTTCTCCGCCGTGCCGGCGGCCGTGCTCGCGGTGCCGAGGTTGGCGCGCATCTTCGCGCGCATCTCGCCGACCTCGCGGCGCAGGCTGTCCAGCTCGCGCGGGCGGGCCAGCACCTGGGCGCGCACCTGGGCGAAGGCGGCGGCCAGCCGCGGGCTGCCGACCAGCACCCGGGCGCGCACCAGCGCCTGGTGCTCCCAGGTCCAGGCTTCGTGCTCCTGGTAGCGCTGGAAGGCGCCGAGCGAGCTGACCAGAAGCCCCGCGTTGCCGCTCGGGCGCAGGCGCATGTCCACCTCGTAGAGCTGCCCGGACGGGGTCTGCGCAGTGAGCAGGTGGACGATGCGCTGGCCCAGGCGGGTGAAGAACTGCGCGCCGTCGATCGGCTTGGCACCGTCGGTTTCGGCCTGCGGGTCGCCGTCGTGGATGAACACCAGATCCAGGTCCGAGCCGTGCCCCAGTTCGATGCCGCCGACCTTGCCGTAGCCGACGATGACGAAGTCCAGGTCGCAGGGGCTGCCGTCGCTGCGCCGGGGATTGCCGTGACGGACGACCATCTGCCGCCAGGCGAGCTTGAGCACCTGGTCGAGGATCGCCTCGGCCAGCCAGGTCAGGTAGTCGCTGACCTTCATCAGCGGCAGGGTGCCGGCGATTTCCGAGGCGGCGACACGTAGCCGGTGAGCCAGCTTGAAGTGGCGCAGCGCCTCCATCTGCTGTTCCAGGTCGTCCTCGGGGATGCGCAGCAGCAGCGCGTTCAGCTCGGCGGCCAGCTCCGCCTCCTGCGGCGGGCTGTACAGGCGCTCCTCGTTGAGCAGCTGGTCGAGCAGCAGGGGAAAGCGGGCGATCTGCCCGGCGACCAGCGGACTGGCGGCGCAGAGGCTGAGCAGGCGCTGCAGGGCACCGGGATTTTCGGTGAGCAGCACCAGGTAGGCGGAACGCCGCGCCACCGCCTCGACCAGCGGCAGCACCCGCTCCAGCACCAGGTCGGGGTCGTCCTGCTCCGCCGCCTGGGCCAGCAGTTGCGGAATGAAGGCATCCAGCCGCTCGCGGCCGAGGCGCTGCATGCTGCGCACCTGGCTGCCGCCGCGCAGCGCCGCGAGGCGCTGGCAGACCTGTTGCGGATCGGCGAAGCCGGCCTCGGCGAGCTGCCGGCAGGCCGAGGCCTCGTCCCCGGCGCTCTCCCACAAGGGCAGCCAGCGGGTGTCGACCGGCCGTTCGTCGGGCGCCTCGTCCTCGCCGGGCGCGGCGATCACCTGGCGGAAGTGCCAGTCGACCCGCTCGCGCCAGTGCGCCAGCCGCTCGATGAACGCCTCCCAGTCGGCGCAGCCGAGCAGGCAGGCGACCCGCGCGCGGTCGAGTTCGTTGTCCGGGAGCATCTGCGTCTGGCGGTCGGCGATGGCCTGCAGGGCGTGCTCGGTGTAGCGCAGGAATTCGTAGCCCTCGCGCAGCTCGGCCACCACCGCCGGCGGCAGGTAGCCCTGCCCCTCGAGGGTGGTCAGCACCGTCAGCAGCGGCCTTTGCTGCAGGCTGCGGTCGCGGCCGCCGTGGATCAGCTGGAATACCTGGGCGACGAACTCCACCTCGCGGATGCCGCCGGCGCCCAGCTTGACGTTGTCCGCCATGCCCTTGCGGCGCACCTCCTGGCGGATCAGCTGCTTCATGTCGCGCAGCGCCTCGATCGCGGAGAAGTCCAGGTAGCGCCGGTAGACGAACGGCCGCAGCAGCTCCAGCAGGCGGGCTCCGGCCTCGCGGTCGCCGCCGACCACCCGCGCCTTGATCATCGCGTAGCGTTCCCAGTCGCGCCCCTGGTCCTGGTAGTACTGCTCCATGGCGCTGAAGCTGTAGACCAGCGGCCCGCTGGAGCCGTAGGGACGCAGGCGCATGTCGACGCGGAAGGCCTGGCCGTCCACGGTGATGGCATCCAGCGCCTTGATCAGCTTCTGGCCGAGGCGGACGAAGAACTCCTGGTTGTCCAGGGTGCGCTTGCCCCCCTCGGTCTCGCCGCCCTCCGGGTAGGCGAAGATCAGGTCGATGTCCGAGGAGAGGTTCAGTTCGCCGGCGCCCAGCTTGCCCATGCCGAGCACCACCAGTTGCTGCGGCAGGCCGGAGCGGCGCCCGCGCGGCGTGCCGGACTGCGCGCAGAGCCGCTCGTGCAGCCAGCGGCAGGCCAGGTCGATGCAGACGTCGGCGAGTTCGGAGAGGTCGCGGCAGGTCTCGACCAGATCCGCCTGGCGGCCGATGTCGCGCCAGACGATGCGCAGCTGCTGGCGGTTGCGGAAGCGCCGCAGGCGCCGGCCCAGCTCCTCCTCGTCCGCGCAGTCGGCGAGCAGCGCCGTCAGCTCCGCGCGCAGCTCGTCCGGCGCCAGGGAGCGCTCCAGGGTGCCACCGTCGGCCAGCCGCAGGAGCATCGAGGGATCGCGCAGCGCCTGCTCGGCGACGAACTCGCTGTTCGCACAGACCCGCGCGAAGGCCGCACGGCGCGCTTCGGGCCAACCGGAAAAGGCTTGCGCGGGGGCTTCGCCGAGCGCGCCGACGGCGTGCTCGAACGCCTCCAGGGCGCGGCTGGCCAGGGTTTCCAGCGCGGCGGGCAGGGCGACCAGCAGGGGTAGGCTCATGTATCTGTCCTGTTTCGGCGGCGCCCGTCCGGTGTCGGCTCCAAGCCCAGCGAAGAAGTGGATTTTACAAAATTCCTGGGAGGGGGGCTGAAAGCGCCATTGTTTTGTAGTAAAACTACAAGACAGTCGGATCACCCGCCGACCCACTAAAAACAATCCCGCTACCGCCCATAAGGCCGGCAGCGCATCCAGGCTCCCGACTCAAGGAAGCCTTCCGCTATGGAGCAAGACATGCCAGACATGCAAGACCTTGACCCCATCGAAACTCAGGAGTGGCTGGACGCCCTCGAGTCCGTCCTCGATCACGAAGGCGAAGACCGGGCCCACTATCTGCTGACCCGGATGGGCGAACTGGCCACCCGTACGGGCACCCAACTGCCCTACGCGATCACCACGCCCTACCGCAACACCATTCCGGTGACCCACGAAGCGCCCATGCCTGGCGACCTGTTCATGGAACGCCGCATCCGCTCCCTGGTGCGCTGGAATGCTCTGGCCACTGTCATGCGGGCGAACAAGAAGGACCCGGACCTGGGCGGCCACATCTCCAGCTTCGCCTCCAGCGCCACCCTCTACGACGTCGGTTTCAACTATTTCTTCCAGGCCCCCACCGCGGAGCACGGCGGCGACCTGATCTACTTCCAGGGCCACGCCTCCCCCGGCGTCTACGCCCGCGCCTTCCTCGAAGGCCGCCTGAGCGAAGATCAGCTGCAGAACTACCGGCAGGAAGTCGACGGCAACGGCCTGTCCTCCTACCCGCACCCGCACCTGATGCCGGACTTCTGGCAGTTCCCCACCGTTTCCATGGGTCTGGGTCCGATCCAGGCGATCTACCAGGCGCGCTTCATGAAGTACCTGGAAGACCGCGGCTTCATCACCCCCGGCAAGCAGAAAGTCTGGTGCTTCATGGGCGACGGCGAGTGCGACGAGCCGGAATCCCTCGGCGCCATCGCCCTGGCCGGCCGCGAGAAGCTGGACAACCTGATCTTCGTCATCAACTGCAACCTGCAGCGCCTCGACGGCCCGGTGCGCGGTAACGGCAAGATCATCCAGGAGCTCGAAGGCGTGTTCCGCGGCGCCCAGTGGAACGTCAACAAGGTGGTCTGGGGTCGCTTCTGGGACCCGCTGTTCGCCAAGGACCATGCCGGCCTGCTGCAGCAGCGCATGGACGAGGTGGTCGACGGCGACTACCAGAACTACAAGGCCAAAGACGGTGCCTTCGTCCGCGAACACTTCTTCGGCGCTCGTCCCGAGCTGCGGGAGATGGTCAAGGAGATGTCCGACGAGGACATCTGGAAACTCAATCGCGGCGGCCACGACCCCTACAAGGTCTATGCCGCCTATCACCAGGCGGTCAACCACAAGGGCCAGCCGAGCGTGATCCTCGCCAAGACCATCAAGGGCTACGGTACCGGAGCCGGCGAGGCGAAGAACATCGCCCACAACGTGAAGAAGATGGATGTCGAGAGCCTCAAGCTCTTCCGCGACAAGTTCGACATCCCGCTCAAGGACGAGGAGCTGGAAACCCTGCCGTTCTACCGGCCGGACGAGAGCACCCCGGAGATGAAGTACCTGCGCCGCCGCCGCGAGGCCCTGGGCGGCTTCGTCCCGCAGCGCCGCAGCAAGAGCATCAGCATCCCGACCCCGCCGCTGGACACCCTCAAGGCGATCCTCGACGGCACCGGCGACCGCGAAATCTCCACCACCATGGCCTTCGTGCGAATTCTCGCGCAGCTGGTCAAGGACAAGGAGCTGGGCTCGCGCATCGTGCCGATCATCCCCGACGAAGCGCGCACCTTCGGCATGGAAGGCATGTTCCGCCAGCTCGGCATCTACTCCTCGGTCGGCCAGCTCTACGAGCCGGTGGACAAGGACCAGGTGATGTTCTACCGCGAGGACAAGAAGGGCCAGATCCTCGAGGAAGGCATCAACGAGGCCGGCGCCATGTCCAGCTGGATTGCCGCGGCGACCTCGTATAGCAACCACAACCAGCCGATGCTGCCGTTCTACGTGTTCTACTCGATGTTCGGCTTCCAGCGCATCGGCGACCTGGCCTGGGCGGCCGGCGACAGCCAGGCGCGCGGCTTCCTGATCGGCGGTACCGCCGGACGCACCACGCTCAACGGCGAAGGCCTGCAGCACGAGGACGGTCACAGCCACATCATGGCCTCGACCATCCCCAACTGCCGCACCTACGATCCGACCTATGCCTACGAGATGGCGGTGATCATCCGCGACGGCATCCGCCAGATGACCGAAGAGCAGCAGAACATCTTCTACTACATCACCGCGATGAACGAGGCCTACACCCAGCCGGCCATGCCGGCAGGCGTCGAGGAAGGCATCGTCAAGGGCATGTACCTGCTGGAAGAGGACAAGCGCGACGCCGCGCACCACGTCCAGCTGCTCGGCTGCGGCACCATCCTGCGCGAAGTGCGCGAAGCGGCGAAGATCCTCCGCGAGGACTACAACATCGCCGCCGACGTGTGGAGCGTGACCAGCTTCAACGAGCTGCGCCGCGACGGCCTGGCCGTGGAACGCCGCAACCGCCTGCACCCGGGACAGAAGCCGGAGCAGACCTACGTCGAGCAGTGCCTGACCGGCCGCAAGGGCCCGGTGGTGGCCTCCAGCGACTACATGAAGCTGTTCGCCGACCAGATCCGCCAGTGGGTTCCGAGCAAGGAATACAAGGTGCTCGGCACCGACGGCTTCGGCCGTAGCGACAGCCGCAAGAAGCTGCGCCACTTCTTCGAGGTGGACCGCTACTGGGTGGTGCTGGCCGCGCTGGAAGCGCTGGCCGATCGCGGCGACATCGAAGCCAAGGTGGTGGCCGAAGCCATTGCCAAGTTCGGCATCGATCCCGACAAGCGCAACCCCCTGGACTGCTGAGGAGACCTATCGTGAGCGAAATCATCCGCGTACCCGATATCGGCGGCGATGGGGAAGTCATCGAAGTGCTGGTCAAGGCCGGCGATAGCATCGCGGTCGAGCAGGGCCTGGTGGTGCTGGAATCCGCCAAGGCCAGCATGGAAGTCCCCAGTCCCAAGGCCGGGGTGGTGAAGAGCGTGACCGTCAAACTGGGCGACAAGCTCAAGGAAGGCGACGCGATCATCGAACTCGAGCTCGCTGCAGGCGCTGCCGCGCCGGCACCGGCCGCTGCACCCGCCGCACCGGCACCGGTCGCCGAGGCACCCGCCCCGGCGGCAGCGGCCCCCGCGCCGGCCGCTGCCGTCGCCACGAGCCAGGAAATCCGGGTTCCCGACATCGGCTCGGCCGGCAAGGCGAAGATCATCGAGGTGCTGGTCAAGGCCGGCGATCAGGTCCAGGCCGAGCAGTCGCTGATCGTCCTGGAGTCCGACAAGGCCAGCATGGAGATCCCCTCCCCGGCCGCCGGCCTGGTGGAAAGCGTCTCCATCGCGCTGAACGACGAAGTCGGCACCGGCGATCTGATCCTGGTCCTGCGCAGCGCCGGCGGTGCAGCGGCTCCGGCTCCGGCCGCAGCGGCGCCCGCCCCCGCGGCAGCCCCGGCCCAGCCGGCCGTCGCACCTGCGGCTCCGGCAGCAGCTGCTGCCCCGGCCGCGGCGCCGGTCGGCGCGCCGACCCGCAACGGCGCCAAGGTGCATGCCGGTCCGGCCGTGCGCCAACTGGCCCGCGAGTTCGGCGTCGAGCTGGCGGCGGTGACAGCCAGCGGTCCGCGCGGTCGCGTCCTCAAGGAGGACGTGCAGGTCTACGTCAAGGCGATGATGCAGAAGGCCAAGGAGGCGCCGGCTGCCGGTGCCACCGGCGGCGCCGGCATCCCGCCGATTCCGCCGGTCGACTTCGCCAAGTACGGCGAGGTGGAAGAGCTGCCGATGACCCGTCTGATGCAGGTCGGCGCCGCCAACCTGCACCGCAGCTGGCTGAACGTGCCGCACGTGACCCAGTTCGACTCGGCCGACATCACCGACCTGGAAGCCTTCCGCGTCGCGCAGAAGGCCGTCGCCGAGAAAGCCGGGGTCAAGCTGACCGTGCTGCCGCTGCTGCTCAAGGCCTGCGCCTACCTGCTCAGGGAGCTGCCGGAGTTCAACAGCTCCCTGGCTCCGGGCGGCCAGGCGGTGATCCGCAAGAAGTACGTGCACATCGGCTTCGCCGTGGACACCCCGGACGGCCTGCTGGTCCCGGTGATCCGCAACGTCGACCAGAAGAGCCTGCTGCAGCTGGCCGCCGAGGCCGCCGAACTGGCGGAGAAGGCGCGCACCAAGAAGCTCGGCGCCGACGCCATGCAGGGTGCCTGCTTCACCATCTCCAGCCTCGGCCACATCGGCGGCACCGGCTTCACGCCGATCGTCAACGCACCGGAAGTGGCGATCCTCGGCGTGTCCAAGGCCAGCATGCAGCCGGTGTGGGACGGCAAGGCCTTCCAGCCGCGCCTGATGCTGCCGCTGTCGCTGTCCTACGACCACCGGGTGATCAACGGCGCCGCCGCGGCGCGCTTCACCAAGCGTCTCAGCGACGTGCTGGCGGATATCCGCTCGATGCTGCTGTGAGCTTCCCTTAAAGAGCGCGCCCGTCACGCTCTTTAATCTTCGGCCCCGCCCTTGTGGCGGGGCTTTTTTATGCCTCGTCGAAAGCCACAGGCATGCTCAGGACGGTAGCTGACGGGTGCGGGTGAGAATGGCATGGTGTATAACGCCCCGAAACGGTCATCCTGACCGCAAAAGCCGCGAAATAGACAGGGAGAGCAAGCATGACCAGGAATGTTATACACCACTCCCCTCCGGGCTGTTATGCACCAGTTGGTGTCTAATAGTAGTTAACCAACAATATCCACCATCGGGCGTAGGGAAACGTAAATGATGTGGAATCAATCGCTGAGAAACCTGAAAAAAACTGCTATACCCAGCACGGGCCCTCGGCGGAGCATAACGAAGT